>Ga0180438_10003226_pt1 | contig 24977 bp, 33 predicted proteins | sample SS_ome_12_FD_132455 | JGI IMG/M metagenome (GOLD analysis project Ga0180438, IMG submission 132455) | Hypersaline lake sediment archaeal communities from the Salton Sea, California, USA - SS_3_D_2 metaG | ecosystem: Environmental > Aquatic > Non-marine Saline and Alkaline > Hypersaline >... | reverse complement strand
TCTTGGTCAACTTCATTGACCTGTTTCAACAAAGTCATCAAATTTTCTGGAGGATTAGTAGACATTTTACCCCTGCCCCGTCCCTGCACTGAAACCAGCCCACCAAACGCGAGCTACTTCATCTGGTATAGGCTGATCAGAAAATAGAAGAACCACTTCCCCTTTACTAGCGTCAACGACGCTAATGCTTCCTATGGTTTTCCCGGTCTTGATATACGCATTTATATGCCTAACGACCTCCTTAATGTTACATTTTGATATGACAAAATCTAATTTCATTGAGAATTCCCTTAAATCTTGGTAAATGAAAGCTTTGCCAGCATTGCTTTGCCGTGCCTAATCATTATACTCCAACATAAACCATCTCGGTAAATGATCCAATTCAGATTCTTTTGAAAAGGGAAGAAGTGGCTGATGTCAATTTCTTCCGCCTCCATACCACTCCATGCTACTACTTTACGGTTTGGCACGTCTGGTTTTAGGAGATGCTCATGTTTTGCCATGACTGTGTGGGCCCAGTCCCAGATGCGTTTGTATTGTTTATTGGTAACCTTATTTGGATTGATAAGGAACTTTGGTCGTCTTCGTCGTCTCAAAACAGCCGGAGACGGACTGGGCAACTGGCGACTATGGGGATAAAGCGGAAAGTCAGGCATCGCTAACTCCTTTCTCGCTTATTATACTAGTTCTAGGGCCTACCCTCGTGAAATGTATAATTAAAACCAGAATCAACTAAGGAGCAATTAGCGTGCCTACATATGATTATGGATGCAAAAACTGTGGAAATGTCATGGAAGTCATTCATCGCATGGACGAAAAGCCCCGTATCAAATGTCCAGAATGCGGCAAGCGAATGGGCATGCAATTCAGTAGTACTTTCAACGTCATGATGAATATTAAAGGCACAGTTGAAGATTATAGGGAAAGAGAACACAAAAAGAAAGTTAAGGACCCCGAAAGAGCCGTCCGGATGAGAAAAAAAATGTTCGGGAAAGAGGCTGTGGGAGATCCTTGCATGAAGTCCGATCCCAAGAAGGTAATAAAGAAAAAAATAATCAAAGAAGGCGGGGCTACTGTCGATAAGAAGGACTTCATTAAGAAGGCAGCTAGAAAAGAAGGCGTTGTACGTCAGGCCCAAGAGGTTCTTAAAAGACAGCGATCATAGCAAAATGTCTTTGTTCACGAAACTGCTAAGGTATATACTAACTAAAAAAGACAAAGAATCAGAGAGGCGGAGAATCGCCTATTGTGTTTCCCATCAAGCCGGGCTGGGGAGAAGGAAACTCTCCACGCAAGAATTGTATAATCTACGCGACGAGCTTTTGATGATGGGTTTGATAAACTAAAGGGAGACAAAAAATGCCTACCACTGAATTTGCAGAAGCTACCGAACCAACAACCATCGAAGTCCAACCAGCAGATGGCGACCTCGATCCAACCCTTATAGACAAGTTTCTGGCCGCTAAAGATCGCAAAACAGCCCTGAAGAAAATGCTTGACGAGGCAGAGCGATCTTTCACGAAATTAGAATCAGAAGTCGTACTTGCCTTGAAGAAATGTGAAGATGAGTCTACAGTTATGCATGGTAAGGAGATCTATACAGACCATAAGTGGTGGGGAAGATCTTCCGTAAAAGACGACAAGTCAGACATGATAGCTGCATTAGAATCGGATGAGGATACTGCGACCTTGGTCGTTAAGGATGTTAATCATCAGAAACTAGGCGGCTGGGTTCGAAAATTGCCCGCCGATCAAGACGGGAAGCCCGTTCTTCCAGACCATTGTGCCGATGCGATCGAATTGTATGAAACAACGAAGGTGGGGGTCCGCAAAGCGAAGTAATGAATTTAGTGATCCCAAACGATTCGATGTCTGAAACTTGCTCCGCCGAACCGTCTTCGGATGGATCACAGAGGGGGGAGCCAATGGCTAAGACAGAAAAAAAGAACTTCTGTCGAATCTTGGAGAGGATACGAGAGCCTGACCTTTTATGCGATTACTTCGAAAGAAAAGATAAAAGAACGAAGAATACGAGATGCCGCCAATGTAAGCATCTTGGTCCTATAACCCAAAAGGAATCAACCACAAAGAAAACAACGAAAAACGCCGAATGTAAGAAAAAGGCAGAAGAAAACCCTGTTTCCAAGAAAGAACCAAAACACTGCTAATAGTTAGGGCTAACTAGTCCACAAGCTGTAACGAGGAATCTGTCTTGACACAGCTTGTGATATGTTGTATCATGTCTGTGGTTCGAACATTAGCAGCGGGAGCTTCGGTATGGAAGGAGAAGTACCCGAAGCGAGATTTATTAGCCATGAACTCGCTCTTGAATATACAGCTATTGCCGAACGACATATCGCCAATAGCGATTTTATCGCAGAAGTCGTTCAAATAGATCTCGACGAAGAGTCCGCCTTTGCCATTCAACTGGGGTGTTCTCATTGTAGATACTATTTCAACGATTGGAGAACAGATGAATCCGGGTTCTTGATATGGTCTAGCCCAGAAGCAGCAGAAAGAGTTCTTCGATCAACTGTTTTGCCCACCCTGGGTTTGCTCTTTTTGCAGCGGGATTCTGCTAGCCATGGAACTGGTTGACGCTCGCTGGACATCGCAGATAAATATGTATATCATTGACGAGCAGGTAGTGCTGGACGCATATGAAGCGAACTGGGCAAGGATAGGAAAGGTAATTAGTGAGGGCCCGTAGCTCAATTGGCAGAGCGACAAGCTCATAACTTGGAGGTTGCTGGTTCGAGTCCAGCCGGGCCCATTAGGGATTAAGGAAAGGGCAAATGGACATTAAACAGATACACGAAAAAGTCACTGGTATCATAGGTAAAATGACCCACGACGAAAAAACAGCATTGCTCGAAGAATTCGCCGAGCAATGCTTCTTCTGTGAAGATGGCAACGATTATGTCCGATGGGTATCAGAGAAGCTAGGGATACCCGAGGCTACCCAAGTAAGGTAGGAGGAAGACGAATGCCCATGCGGCTTTTAGTATTGGCATGTGTATTTCTTACAGGCTGTATCAGACCCATTCCCACGCCTGGACCCGTACCAGAACCTACTTCTAGTGGGATACGAGTGCTTCTTGACTGGGACGGACATAAAGGTTTCAACTTCAACCGATTCAAGGGGGATGCCCCGTCATTCAAAGCAGAATTGATCGCCCCTAGCCTAAAAGGGAAAGATAAGCAGATACAAGATGCTGTTTTGAGTAGAGTTAAAGCTAAATTCCTCCAATGGAATTTTAGATTTTATAGCACTCATCTCAATCAAAGGCCCGGTACTCCCTTTACGAGGATAGTGATCGGCGGAAAAGCCACAGGTCTCTTGGGGGCAAAAGCAGACATCAAGTATGGACTTGCCCCTCTAGACATAGGTAATAAGAACCCATCTGATGTTGGTATTGTTTTCGCTGAAAGCCTTCAAGGAATGGGAACATTAACAAACAATATAGAGAATGTTATTAACGTTTTAGCAAATACAGTCGCTCATGAATTCGGTCATACCGTTGGACTTAGGCATGCTGAAGATCCGACAGACGTAATGTCTATCAAAAGCGGATGGTCCCTTTTGATAACAGATTTAAGATTCCAAAAGTCGAAACTAGCTGACGGAACTTGGCAAGACGCCCCGCAGATCCTTCAGAAACTAGCCGAAAGTAAATAGGAGGCTGTAGAATGCTTGCTCGAATCCTAATCTCATTCCTAATCCTTGCCACAGTAATCATTCGGCCTTGTGAACCACGGCAAGAATGCGACGATCCGGCTCTTGATCCAAATCCGCCGTGGTATTGCTTGCAGTAATGCCAGACTATGAGATGTGTGAGTATGAGGTAGCCAATGCGACGAAGTTGACCATTCTCGTTGCAGGGATCACCCTCAAACCATACCAAATAGCCAGCATACAAGTGAATGCCGAGCAAGAGCATGAGATTCTACGGTTGTGCAAAACCGGTCAATTAAAGGTGAAAAAATCAGCACCAGTACTCAGTTCAGACGATTACTTTGAACTACTCCCCGGCCTTATGAAGGCCGCAGGTCAGAAACGAGGAGATCGCGAATGATTCCCACAACTACAGTTGCTGCTATTCATCGCGAAGAAAAAGACGATCGAGTCGAGTGGACTTTAACTCTCGATGGTCCAGAGAAGGTTTCTATATCTGGTCTTTTCATAAAAACAAAGGGGCGTATGATACAATTGGTGGATAAATCCGGCAATCCACCCGAGCTTCCCAAAGGTTTCCCAGGTGAACTTTTCGACGATTTGGAAGACATGGCTATCATTATGGGGGAGAATATGAGCAAACCATATGGTCGATTACTGTTGGAAGTTAACGACCAGGAATTGAAGAAAAGAATGAAATAAAGATTCTAATCAATAATATCTTTATCGCTTAGTCCGCTGATGCGATCCTCGACCACTAGTTCTCCGGAATCGAATTCCTTGTGATGGTTCGGACAAAGCAAAATTAAGTTGCTCGGGTCGTTAATTTGTGTTATACTAGTTGTAGCTGGGAAATCTGCGATCGGTGTCAAATGGCAGGTTTCCACATGTTTTCTGTAATTGCAGCCAGGAGCCATACATACTTGATGCCAGGTTCGGGTTATGGAACGAGCATGACGACGAATTTCGCGGTAAGGATCGCCCCGACCGGCGTATTTGGCCCGAAAATGGCCTATTGTTAGAGATGCATCGAAGATCCTGGTCATAATGAGTTCCTAGTTGTTACATTATACTTTGGCCAGATAGAAGCCTGGTATATTGTAACAGGTAAGCTATAAGCAGGATACCGACTGATGCTGGAAGAAAACTACATAATCCTAGCTTCTCTTCTGGTTATTTGGGTAGTTGTCGGTTTCGGCTGGATGCTGTTTGCGATGAGCAAGATGGCCAGGGACCGTCGTTATTCAGAAGCGAGAATTTTCGGAGTAGCTATGCTGAACTGGGTTGTTTGGCCCTTAGCAATGGTCGCGTATGCAATCGCCCGCTATCGGAAGAAAAACACCCTATTCGGCTGTTAGCCTCAGTGGGGGAATTGGCAGACCCGCCAGGTTTAGGTCCTGGTGCCCGCAAGGGCGTGCAGGTTCGAGTCCTGCCTGAGGCATTGTAGGATGAATGGTGGTCACGTACGAGTACGACCAGTAATTGACGAGAGCGTGAGACGCCTTTGTCTACACCCTTATCCCAATCATCCTAAAGGCTGTCCGAATTATGGCCAGAAGGACGGATGCCCACCTTCGGCCAGTATATTAGGGGATGTTCTAGATTTGGACTCACCTATATACGCTATTTATGTGAGGTTTTACCTCGCTGGGCATGTGGGAAAAATGCGAAAGAAACACCCAAACTGGACAGATAGACAACTGCGTTGCCTGCTATATTGGCAGCCCAAAGTGAATAAGTTTCTGAGGCAAATGGTGGCCGCTTTTTTGGAAGACCACCCGGAAATGGTAACGGAAGTGAATCCCGAAGCAGCAGGAGTGAATGTAACAAAAACGATGGCTAGGGCAGGCATTCATCTTGAATGGCCACCAAGGCGTTTTGTGTACAAGATCGCCCTAGCAGGAAGGCAGGTGTCCCATGGCAAGATTGGAGGAAATCGGATTCTACACGCTTTCGGATAGCAGAGCTTTCAGTGCGTCTACAGAGACGCCACTACAGCGATGCGAACTGATTCTCACGGACACCTGCAACTTCAAATGTCGTTATTGCCGAGGACTTCGAAAGGACTGTCGTGGTACGATGCCATTCGAATTGGCCGAACAGACGGTCGGACATTGGTTAGACGAAGGTCTGAAGAATGTCCGGTTCTCCGGTGGGGAACCTTCGTTATACAAGCGTTTGACGGACTTGGTACGCATGTGTCGTGACGGTGGAGTAGAAAGAATCGCAGTCTCGACGAATGGTTCAGCAGACATGGACCTGTACTTGGAACTGTTGGATGCTGGAGTAAACGACTTCTCCATCTCGTTAGATGGTGGTTGTTGCTCCATCGGCGATAACATGGCGGGCGTCTCTAACTCTTGGGGAGTGGTTGTAGATCGTATCCGAGAATTGTCCAAGAGGACGTACGTAACGGTGGGTATGGTTTTCACGGAAGCCAATATCGATCAGTGCGTTGAGGCTGTCTTGTTTGCTGATTCTCTGGGTGTTTCTGACGTTCGAGTAATCCCAGCGGCTCAGTACGACAAGGCCTTGCTGGCCTTGCAGGATTTGCCTGAAGAGGTTTTGGCGAAATATCCAATCCTGCGATACAGGATTGCTCATTTGCGTGGTGATCGTCACGTTCGTGGAATGTCTGAAAACGACTGCCGACATTGTTGGCTGATGCTGGATGATATGGCGATTGCCGGGCAGTGGCACTTCCCTTGTATCATCTACTTAAGGGAAGGTGGAGATCCTGTTGGCCGCATTGGCCCTGACATGAGGGCTGAGCGTTTGAATTGGATCTTGAACCACGATTGTTACGAAGATCCTATTTGTAGGCAGATGTGTTTGGATGTCTGCGTGGATTATAATAACAAGGCGGCAATGTCGCCTGTACGAGCAAAGGATGAAAACGATGAGTACTGTTCAGGACGATGCTCAGAAGCAGTTGGAAATGTTGCGTCATGAAATTCGGCGTAACGACCATCTTTACTATGTCGAAGCGAAGCCTGTAATATCAGATCGTCAATACGATCTGATGATGGAACAGCTACGACTTGTAGAAGAAGCTCATCCTGAATGGGTGACGCCCGACTCTCCGACCCAGAGGGTAGGCGGGGAAGTGCTCGACAGCTTCACGGCTGTCGAGCATGCTTTCCCCATGTTGTCTATAGACAATACGTACAACGCCGAGGAGCTACGCAAGTTCGACGAACGTGTCCGCAAAGCGGCCGAAGGGCAGGCAGTTCGTTACTGCGTTGATCCGAAAATCGATGGCGTCGCCATCTCTCTTAAGTATGTAAACGGGGAACTTGTACAGGCAGTGACCCGTGGTGATGGCCAGAAGGGCGACGACGTTACCCAGAACGTCCGGACCATCAAGAGAATCCCTCTATCCATCGGGGCAGGTGAATATCCACACATTAACGTCCCTGCGTTGATGTACGTACGTGGCGAAATCTTCTGGCCAGTCCAGAATTTCAAACGATACAACCAGGCAAGAGTGGAAGCTGGAGAAGATGCTTTTGCTAATCCACGGAATGGAGCGGCGGGAACGATTAGGCAGCTTGATCCCAAGATTGTCGCTGAGCGACAATTGGACTTTGTTGCCCACGGCTTTGTTTGGGGAACAGAAACCTATTGCCGGGATTCTTACTTTGAGGAAACCGGTGATATTTCGAACTTCGGGATATGGTTTTCCCCGGAACGACGTATCTGCGAGACCATTGACGAGGTCATTAAACTGCTCGATGAATGGGACCCCAGAAATAAGGATTATCCATACCCCATCGATGGTTTGGTTGTGAAGGTAGACAGCCAGGCCTTGCGAAAGAAACTTGGAGCCCACTCAAAGGCTCCGCGATGGTGCGTGGCATACAAGTTTGCCGCTGAACAGGCAGCCTCAAGGCTGCGTAGCGTTGACTATCAAGTTGGCAAACTTGGTACGGTTACTCCCGTGGCCAATTTGGCCCCGGTTGAACTGGCCGGAACAACTGTGCAGCGAGCATCGCTGCATAATTTTGATCAGGTTCGACGACTCGGTATTTGCATTGGTGATGAGGTACTCGTCGAAAAGGCTGGTGAGATTATCCCACAGGTGGTTGGTATCGCAAACAAGGGAATGGAAAGGATCGAAATTCGAGAACCAGAAACCTGCCCAAGTTGCGATAGTCCATTAAGTCGCGAAGGACAGAACGTCGCCCTTTGTTGCATGAGTCCCACTTGTCCTGCCCAGGTCAAGGCCAAGGTTGAGTATTTCTGCGGCAGAGACCAAATGGACATCGATGGCATGGGAACGGCGATCGTAGAGCAGTTGGTTGACGAGGGGTATGTCAGGAACGTTGTTCATCTGTATAGGCTGCATGAACACCAAGAATCCTTGGTTAAGCTCCCTCGGATGGGCAAAAGGAAGGTAGCAAAGTTGCTCACAGCCATTGAAGACAGTAAAACTAGAAGCCCTGACCGAATTGTGGCTTCTCTCAACATCCCTCACGTAGGGACAAGGGCATCCAAGAAGCTGATACGAGCCTTCGGAAGTATCGAAGAGTTGCGTGGAGCAGGTATAGAAGAGCTAGAGGCAGTGGATGAAATTGGGCCTATTATGGCCCAGACGATATGGAATTGGTTCCGCGAGCACGGGCAGATATTGGATGACCTAGCTGTTGAAGGGGTTCAGGTCGAGGCGAAGCCAGTGGAGGTAACAGTGAAAGCTGACAATTTGGCCCTAACCGGAAAAGTAGTAGTTGCTACCGGGAAGATGGAGCACTTTACTCGTAAAGGTATACAAGAGGCCATTGAAGCCCACGGTGGAACGGCGGGCAGTTCAGTTAGTGGAAAAACCGATCTGCTTGTTGTTGGGGAAAAGGCCGGAAGTAAGTTGGCTAAAGCCCAAAGTCTCGGGATCGAGATTATTGACGAAACCGAATTTCTGCGTAGAATAGGTGGAGATTAGCCACTTGGGCTTGTAGGGGAAAGCCTAATGCAGGAAGTGGAATGGCAATCAGTCGAAAAGACCATTATCGAATTTCTGACTGATTCGGGCTGCGAGGCAGGATTATCAGCCCAAAACTTAGTAACAGATATTACAGAAATAGGTAATGGACAAAGATTTCAAGTCCTTTTGAGTATTGACCAGCCTGTGGCAAAAAGCAGGCCCGTCGCCGTGGAACTTTTCTGCTCTAAAAAAGGACAATTGGTAAAAATAGAAAGTCGCGTTAGGTGTAGGCGATGCGACAGATCGCTAGCAGAGGCTAGGCCAGCAGTAGTGGCTGCTGACCTGCCCCGAGTTTTAGCAGCAGTAAGGCTCATACTGTGTGAATTATGCCAAGAGCCGTTACGAACTTATCTCGCCCATACGGATACGGCGGAATAAGCGAAAAAGCCTAAATGTAGTATAAGCAGGATAGGAAGTAGCTCATGATACCCAGTTTTAAGCCCCAGTGGGGGAATTGGCAGACCCGCCAGAATGAGGTTCTGGTGCCTGAAAAGGCGTGCAGGTTCGAATCCTGCCTGGGGCATTCAAGCAGAGGTCGCTCGTGCCTAGGGATATTTACTCAAATTGCCTGGTATTGTCTCCTGACGATATACCTATGTTCCGCTGTGCCAAGCATCGGGCCGAGTGGTATTTGAACCACGAAGCCCATTTGGCGGAGGTCGTTGAGTTCGGAGCCGACAATCAGCCAATGGTCATTCGGCTTACTTTTGAGCCCGAAGGGCTAGGTAAGGCCGGGGACGACTTCTATCTACAGACCCGTGAAAGCAAATGCGTAGTTTGTGGTACGCGAGAAGATATCACCAAACATCATGTGGTACCACTCTGCTACCGACGACATACTGAAACGGCAGGTAACAATCATCATGACATCTTGCCTGTTTGTGAGACGTGTCATCGTAAGTACGAAAGAAGATTTGCTTGGCAGCTAAGGCTCCGTATAGCAAAGGAATATGATGCTCCTGTAGAAGGAACGATCAATGGAGTTGACAAGAACGAATTCTTCAAGTATAATAAGATAGCACACGCTTTGGTGGCCTATCGAAAGAAGATGCCGCCAGAACGTATTCGGGAACTTGAGCTTCGTTTAAGTCGCTACCTTGGACATACGCCGGATCGTGAAGAACTCGAAAGACTGAGTCTTGACTATCGCCACCAAGGTGGCCTCCGAACCCACGGAGCAATAGTAGCGAAGAAAATCGAGGATATAGACGCTTTCTATGTTCGGTGGCGGCAACATTTTGTAGATACGATGCAGCCCCAACATTTGCCCGAACACTGGTCGATTACTCGGTCGATAACCGAAGAGATGAGCAGGGACAAACAGGGCCGAGTGGCGGAACGGCAGACGCGGCGGATTCAAAATCCGTTGCCCGCAAGGGCTTGAGGGTTCGAATCCCTCCTCGGCCAGTTTGTTGGGAAGAATACGCAGGAAGAACACTGAGTCCTATGGTATAATGCAGTAGGACCACGAAGATACAGGAAGAAATGCAAGGATATACGACGAAAAACAAAATTGGGAGATACGCGATCATGCGATGCTGGTACAATAAGATTAACTAAAGATTTTTTATTAATGTAGGCTTGCCCTGATGAGCCGACCGAATCATTGGGTAAAAATGTAGTTTTTGGCTTTTCGGGAGCAAACGGCTCCCGAACTCACCCTCGGAGGGGTGGAAGCACATATTAAAAATTGTGAAGATTTCTTTTGGCCACTAAAATTCAGTGGCCAAAACGGCTCTGTGGCGGAACTGGCAGACGCACGGGACTCAGAATCCCGGTCCGCAATGCGGAGTGCAGGTTCGAATCCTGCCGGGGCCATTCAAAAGTAACAAGAGACCTTTTACAATTGGGTCATTCGTAACGCAGTATGTCAATCCCAAACCGTTCTGTAAACACAGGAGAAACAGAACATGCCGTACGGACTAGTATCAACAGCATCGCTCCAAACCTCGGACATGGTTGCCCCAGGGTTACCGATCTTTATCGCCCTGAACCAGGAAAGCAACCAAATCATCAAGGCCACCATTGCTATGCCCACGACCGACGCCAATGGCGATAACTTGACCGGGCTAACAAAGCTGACTGTTGCCACATTGGCACAAGTCGGTGGAGATAATCCGTTTGACGGTCTCAGCATGGCTGAAATCTTGGCCCTACAGGGCGTCCAGGTCCAGAACATCACGCTCAAGGATGAGGACGCAGGGACTGAGAAGCAGGTTGATATGCCGATTGTCAACCTCGGAGGCATGCAGGCATTCGCAGCCGCCTGTGCAGATGACTAAGTTTCATGGCATATGGTCCTGTCGCTTATGAGCAACTAGCCACCAAGCCTTTACCTAAGACTTGGTGGCAGTTGTTGTTCGAACTCATTGTTGGTCTTTTCACCTGGTGGCGAAAAGACTAGTAAGGACAGTCTGTCATGGTATTAAGCGAAGCCAGTAAGATAGGTGCTATTGCAGGTGGCCTTACAAGTCTGGTGATGTCTATCATCACAGAAGTAATCAAGCTACTAATCTAGAGACGAAAAGACCAGAAGGGAAGGTCTAAAATGGCTATGCAGAAGGGTACGAAGATTGGCCTAGCGATCGGCATACCACTGTGCTTGATAGTCTTGGCCTGTATTTTGATACCTCGATATATCTCATTCACATGGACGGATCAGGCCGGAGAACAGAGAGTCCTGTTTGGGGCCTCGTTCTACGATCCTCCAGAACCCAATGCCCCAACTACCTATATGCAGTCTTTGGGGCAGGTCCATCGCGATAAAGACGCAGGTTATACCGTCCATGCCATCGCCGCAGATCGGCGTACTTTCTACGACATGTTTCCTGTTATCGCTCGTCAATACGCTCTTAGCGTAGACCAGCTATGGTTCTGGGGTGACGGAAGCTCTAGCCAGGGAGCAACTGCTGATCATATTTATCGGGACCCAGGGAAGTATGAAGTAACACTGCGGACCACAGTTGGATTCCGTGGAGGGAATACCAAAGTCATTACCGCCCAAGCCATTATTGAACTCGATAATTGGTCGGGACCCTATGTCTTCAATAAAACAACCACCCTACCCACCGAACCGATTGACGTTTCTGATCAAAATCCTCTGACATTCGCAGCAGAGGTCTGGAATACAGGCAGTAGTGAAGTGGTGATAATCCCACATGCCATTATCGATAGCAACCCCAGTTTGGATTCGACCTGGGTTGCTTTTGATCCGCCTGTACAATTGCTACTCCCTGATAGCGTTCACGCTAATTTCTCCATCACAATAGACCCCAATGGGGTCGAGCCGGGAGCGTATACGATCTCATTGGATTGGGAACAGTTCGCTCTAGTACCGGGGTGGTACATGACTTACGTCGAACCCAGCTAGGAGAAAGTGATGACGTTCTTTGGAAAAATGATGGCCCTTCTAGTGGTCATCATGCCCAATCTAGCGGTTGCTCCAACCGTTTTACATCCCACCAGTCAGTCGTACATACCTGACCCGTTGGATGCTTACAACGAGACTTTCGCTGTCACACAGCCCGCTACCACGAACCCAAGCAAGTTTGCGGCTGCCCCACCAGTGAGCCCGCTAGACAATAAGTTCACTTTGAGGGCATTGGTAGGATCAAACGTCGATGTGTTGCAGTGTATGGTTGCTCCGACTATATCCGGTCGGTTTACCGACCCAAATGGAGTAGCAATCAATACCGAAGGTATCGTCCTGCAAGTTCGTGGTCAACTAACCAACGGCTCAGCATATAACATGGACGTTTACCTGAATGCCAGTGGTCAGCCTTACCGAATCGTAGCTGTCGAACCTACGCAACCCGAAGATATCAAGCTGTATCCACCCGAAATCATCGACGGGATGCATTGAGTTTCGACTATAATCTTGCAGGTCCTCCGGACTACTACGACGAACAGACGTATGTAGTAGTTCGGAGGCTTGCATAGTGAGGGGCTTAACTCACGCAGAACGCGAATATCTGCGACGAGCAATCAGAAACTACGAAAACGGACAAAAGGAACGCTGTGCCTCCCGAAATTTGGCAGATGATGATTTAGTCAGAAGCGTTCTGGATAAGATAGGGATAAAGAGTATACGCGGTGGTAAATAAAATGAACCCAGTATTTTCAAACCAATTCACTGTTTCAACTGGGGCCGTTTTCGGACCGTGGATCTTCTTGTTATAGTTACGGGGGCCAAAAGGCCGTAATAGCCCCCGTGGTGGAATCGGCAGACACAGCGGGTTTAAGTCCCGCTGCCCTTAGGGGCGTACAGGTTCGACTCCTGTCGGGGGTATTAGCAAAGTCAAGTTTTTTTGAAGGACTTTGCATTTACCATTCTGAATATTTCCTTAGGTAAGGAGATTTCAGGATGGGAAGACCGTTAAAGTACAGTGTGGAGGATTTCCGGCAGGTAGTTGCGACCTCTTGCTCGATAAGGCAAGTACTCAAAAAGCTTGGACTAGCTACATCGGGAGGTAATTATGTCCATGCTAAATCTAGAATAGTTAAACTAGGACTCGATATATCCCACTTTACTGGTCAGTCGCACTTAAAAGGGAAAACTCATAATTGGGCCAAGAAAAGACCATTAAACGAAATACTGGTAGAACATTCAGACTACCTGAATACCGATAAACTGAAAAAACGGCTTATCGCCGAAGGTTTACTAGAAAATAGATGTTACGAATGCGGCTTAACTGAATGGAGAAAAAAACCTTTACCCCTTGAACTGGAGCACAAGAACGGTAATAGATTCGATAACAGAATTGACAATTTAACAATATTGTGTCCAAATTGTCATTCGCAAACGCCTACTCATCGTGGGAAAAACAAAAAAGATTTTTAGGGTTCGAATCCCTCCTGGGGCAGTCTGTATATTTCTTTTTGAAAGGTTGAAAATGAGACGATTAGTTTCCATCCTGGTTATTTTCTCGCTTTTGTTTGTGGCCACGAGTGTGGTTGCCTGTGATGAAGATGACAATAGCTCACAGGATTCGTTTGTACTCTTCAACTTCGAGATTCCACTTCTAAGTAATTGGGTTAGCCAACGAGATGTACCGACTGAGAAACCGTTCCATTTATATTGGCGTTAGCCATTGGGGGTATCAATGGTAGTTAAAGAAGGTCCTAAAAAATCTACTTATCTTCCACTTTATCGCCGAAAGCCCAAAGGTCATCGCAGCATGATGCGAGCGGATCAGGACCCTCTTCAACTATCTACCCCTTTGTTGGCCCAAGCCTTTGCAGAAATGGCAGAGGCCGGATTTATCATAAAGGATGATGATGAGTTCTAGAAAAGCCTTCATACCACCGATCCGATTGGGTAGAATATGTAGAGGCAAACGCAGTGTGCTGCGTCCTTGCCATAATGTGGATCAACTTGCTACGCCGATTCAAGCTCGTGGCTTGGCTCGGTTCGTGAAAAAATTGAAGTCACAGGAGATTGAAACATGAGAGCAAGAATTATGTCGTTGTTGCTGGTTTGTTTGTTGGCTGTTCCGATGGTGGGATGTTCTTGGGGTGAAACCGATCTTTGGCCGGTCATTACCCCAGCATTGCGAACGATCACTACTCAAGGGGCAACGCTCGTTTTCAGTAACGAAACCGTTGCTGCCAAAAAGGCTGAGATCTGTGCGGCTGTGGCCAAGATTTCCACCGTCCTGGCGAACTACGAAGATCCGAACGCCACTGCTGCTACGTTGCGTGATCTGATTGTAGACTCAATCGCTTCTCTCGATTTGGACCCGCAAGTCAAAACAATCGTCACAAAGGTAGTTGACGGAATTGCGACCACCGCCGTGAATTTTCTGAGAGATAACTATAGCGATCTTATCGCAAAGGACGAAGCGAAAGCTGTACTCGAAGTCTCTAAGGCAGTCGCTCTCGGCCTTGACGATGCCTGTTCCAAGGATCAGTTGCTGCGTGGGGCATTGCAGGCACCTACCAATAGCTTCTTGCAGAGAGGCTCATTCTAGAACCAACGACACCCACCAGCGTCTTGGTTTATAGATGGCCCTGGTGGCTTGCGTAAAGCCACCAGGGCCTGTTTTTGGCTATAATCCCAGGGAGGCAGGGGAGTGATTCATTCTGGCCCTCGTCTCAATAATCAACGAAGACGATTCCGATCTTATGGAAGGGTTGAGGATTTTTCTACTCCCATAGTAGCCGGAGCATTGAATAGAATCGCCGAACGCAAACGACAAGAAGAAAGGGATGCTATACTAACAGCCCATGGATTGTTTTCCAGAGAAATTGACACAGTATAGAAAGGCAACTGATGAGCAAGAGAGAGACTCGTAAGACCAACCAAGCCAGGTTCAGGGCATCTATCAAGAGAAAGAAAGCTCGACGCTTTAAGCAGAATGCAAGCTTGTTAGATCAATTGGTTCAGAAACCTGACGAATCCAAGTGTATTCTCTGCGACAAACCAGCCGATTTAGTTGGCGTCTGGCGTCCAGATGAGAAGAAAAATATTGGGACCAAGACCTACCTTGTTTGTAGGTCTTGTTTGAGCAAAGAGAACTTTGAGGCGTCTATCGCCTCGAAATTCGGAGGCGTAGCATGTCCTGCTCCAGAGGAAATGACGACTACTGGCTCGATTCCAACACTGGTGAACGCTTCGGGGCCTGGCTCGGCGGTCTCATCGACCGACTAGTTCCTGTAATATTATTTGTACTAACCGGGGGATTTGTTGCCGTCCTATGTGGTATCGACCGAGAAGAAGTAGAAGACCTATACGAACTATACTAAATGCATACGAAACTCGTTAATCAGCGTAACTCGCCTTGCGATGTCGATATCGGTCGTCCTTCAATTTTCGGAAATCCATTCAGGATAGGACGTGATGGCACTCGGATGGAGGTTATTCAGAAGTATCGAGATTACTTTCATGCTCGAATCCAATACGACGATAGATTTCGACTGGCGGTCGAAGAACTAAGAGGCAAGACCCTTGGCTGCTATTGCAGCCCGCTACCGTGTCACGGTGATGTAATCGTGGATTTCTTGGAGGCGTCCGAAGATGAGTTCTCCTAAATGGATCATCGAGACCGACATATTCGAAGATGACCTTGTCGATGCTTTCATCGAAGCTGTTCGTCAACAAGGCCTTGAGGTTCTTTTGCATGACATTAAAAGAACGGATTTGATACCCTTGCTAGAAGATGATTGCGTCATTTTTCGTGGTTCCTTACAACTGGGGGCCAGAATTCGTCGAGATAAGGCATGGGTACCTGGGGTCTGGTGCGACCTGAAAAACTTTGCATGCTCGAAGTACTACGCATACTTTGGAAAATATCTCCTGAATAGCAGCTATGCTATTCTACCCTACGCCGAATTTAAGCGTCTTTGGAAGTGGTTGTATCACCAATGGAAAGGGCGTGGGACAGGGTCAAGCGTTTTTGTTAGGCCTGATTCCGGTTTCAAGAATTTTACTGGTCAGCTAGTTTATGATGGTGAATGGATCGACGATGTATTGTGTGAGGATGCCCTATGTCCTCCTGGAGTCAATTTCAAATCTTTTGTTCAAGACACGGAAGATTTTTATGGAGTCGATCCCCATAGTCTGGTGGTGGTAAGCCATCCTCAAGTAATCGATCATGAATGGCGTTTTGTTGTATGTGACCATAAAGTTGTCGCCGGGTCGCAATACAAACAAAATGGGGAAATTAATATCCAAGCGGGATATTCGGACGAAGCCATCGATCTCGCGAGGAAAATTGCGGCTGAGAAATGGCAACCCGAGCGAGCTTATACCCTGGATATCTGCGATAACGCCGTGGGGGTATATTTGGTAGAGATTAACAGCTTTAGCTGTTCTGCTTTCTATCACTGTGATCCAAAACCTATTGTGGAAGCCGCTTCCAGGCTAGCCCATGAGGAATGGAAAGAAGTTAATGAAGACTAGTATAATAGAAATATGACCGTTGACACAGAACAAACCGAACCGGCAACAACCATCTATATCTATACGGATGGTGGGTGCTATTATAAGACAGGGGTAGGGGCCTGGGCTTGGGCCATGTGCGACGCTCCCGACGCTGATCCGCTCATAACAAATACGGCCTATGTCGATGGTACCACTAGTAATAGAATGGAGCTACGGGCCGCTATAGAGGCCCTGCGGTACCTCCTGACGCATCAAGTTGGTCCAGAAGGAAGCTACGAAAAGGTTGTTCTTACTTCCGACAGTCAGTATCTTGTTAATAGTATTCAATACTGGGCGAAAGCTTGGAGGGCACGAGGTTGGCGTAAATCAGACGGCAAAGAAGTCCAGAACTCGGATCTTTGGGAAGAATTGTTGGAACTCGTAAAACAGATCGAGATCGAATGGAAGCATGTTCGGGGACATACTGGTAACAAGATAAATACTTTATGTGACACAATGGCTACTGATCAAATGCAACTTCTGTATATGCTTAAGTCCAAAAGGTTAGCATGAAAGATCCATACAAAATCTTAGGGGTAGAACGAGCCGCTTCAGATGAGGATATCAAGAAGGCCTATCGGAAGGCTGCCTTGAAGTGGCATCCGGACCGCAACAAAGACAACCCAGGGGCAGAAGAAAAGTTTAAGGAAGCTGCTCAAGCTTATGAGACCCTGAGTGATGCCGGTAAACGTCGTCAATTTGATCATTTCGGTAGCGTCGATCCGGGTGGCGGAACGACTACAAGGACATACACCTATAGATCAGCAGGACCAAGCGGAGGAAACAATCCATGGTCTTCCATATTTTCTGGATTCCATGGACCTAATATCGATGAAGTTTTTAATATGGGCGATGGTTTCACGATACACATCAATCCAGCAGCCCAGACTTATGTACGTCAATTTAACCCACACGTAAGAACTGCGACTTGGGTTAGTCTTGAAGAAGTAGCAACTGGAGCCACGAAAAAGATACGTATACATCGCGAAAAACTCTGCCAAGACTGTAATGGTCTCGGCGGCAGTGGGGACAAGACCTGTCCCGAATGTCATGGCTATGGGGCCGTCGAGAAAAAGACAGTATTTCATCAGGTGCGGACCACCTGTCCTCGTTGTGGAGGAAAAGGTTCTATCATATCAGATGAATGTAAGTCTTGTCGAGGCTCTGGCACGATTGGCGAAGATATAGACGTTGCCGTGAAAATTCCTTGTGGAATTGAAGATGGGACCACCCTCAAAGTACGCGGACAAGGCAACATCAATCCCGATACCAAGGTTAGAGGGGATTTACTCTGTAATGTATCTATTACTCCCCATCGCCAGTTCCGACGCGAAGGCCCCCACCTGGTACAACAGGTTAGTATCAATTTGGCGGATGCGTGTCTAGGGAAAGAACTTTCCCTCCAGTCAATTTACGGCAAAAAACTAACGATCACGACGCCCGCAGGCCTTCAAAGTGGGCAGACTTTCCGACTCAAAAACCACGGTCTTCCTGTGGTAAGTCACAATCTCAGTCAGCCACCTAAAGGCGATATGTTCGTTAAGGTCAATATTGATATTCCAAAAGTCCTTTCCAACAAAGCCAAAAAACTAGTACAACAACTCCAGGCAGAAATCGACAAGGGTCAAAAGAAGTAGAGTTGAGATTGCTATCGTTATAATGACGATGGAGTCATTCAAGGGCAATGACTCGGGAACTGTTTTCCGAGGAGGAAAGTTATCATGAAACTGACAAGACTGTTGATTGTGATTCTGTCTATCGGGGCAATGGCTGCTGGCCCGCCAACAAGTCAATCAACTACTACCCCGGCCAAAGCTCCAGCAAAGGCAAAGAAGGTCGCCCACAAGGCAAAGAAACCAAGTATTGCATCGTCTCTTCAAGCTGTTTCAGTAACCTTATCCACTGGTATGGGAGAAGGTAGTGGTGTCGTTGTCAAAAGAGGCCCTACTAACTTCGTATTAACTGCTGGTCACGTTGTGACTAGTCTTAGAAAGACCAGAGAGGTCGTCGATACCAGAACCGGCACCAAGAGAACGATCGTTGAATTTGACGATGTAAAAGTTATCCAGACGCTCTACGAAGATGGACGTAAAGTCGGCCAGTTAGAGATGTTGGCTGTTGTAGTTTGCTACAGCGGGGCCGACCATGGAGAGGATTTGGCCGTTTTGAAAATCCTGAAAAGAGATTTTGTGAATGCTTCCGCGAAATTTTTTCTAGAGGAAGAACCCCCCGACGTAGGTCTAGAACTTTATCACGTTGGTTCATTACAAGGCCAACTCGGTAGTAATAGTCTAACGACGGGTATCATTAGCCAAATTGGGCGTAGGTATCAAGGTAAGCTGTATGACCAAACCTCTTGTACGGCGTTCCCTGGTTCTTCGGGAGGCGGAGTGTTTACGAAAGCCGAGGGTGAATACGTCGGAATGTTGGTCCGAGGGGCCGGTGAAACATTTAATCTGATAGTTCCTATCCGGCGTATCAAGAAATGGATGGATAAGATGAACCTTACGTTTATCCTTGACCCGTCGATAAAGATTCCGACTGAAGACGAACTGAACAAGGTCCCAATCGAAGACTCAGGAAAGACATGGCCCGTTCCGAGAACGGCTAGTGGTGATAAGAAACCGGCTGAAGCCGGACCCGGAACCCCAGCCAGGGCAGGTCATGATGATCCAATCTTCATCCTGCCAAAGCGAAGAGGGCAGCCCGATCATATCGATTACTGGCCCACGGGGCCCCAGAAAAAGGCTCCGGTACTCAACCCTTATTGACAATATGTAGCATGGTAAGAATTAAAGCCCCCAACTTGTTGGGGGCTTTTTTCGTGTTTCCTTCTTGACACGAGAACTTTCTTGCTGTATGTTAAGATAGGTAAGTTGGGGGCAGGAGCCAATGTCTAAATTGTCCGATCCGCTACGCGACCATCTACTTCAATGCAGCCAAAAATTTAACCATCAGCAAATTGCTGACCCTTCGGAAGGCGTAGCTCATGACTGTTTCAGATGTCTACGCGGCGAAGGCTCATGGGATTGTCCATGTCTCGTGAAGTTCCGTAAATTCGACAAGGGGGTAGAGTTCTGTGTCTTCGCAGCATTCCATTCCGTTAAATCGCAGATGGACGAACTCCAGAAGCTTGATCTGCTATTCGAGGAAGAGGCAAAGCCGATCCTCGAAGATTTCTTTAAGATACAAAACATCATAATATCAACGCATGTCGCTCTAGCTTTTCGCTTTGCGAAACGATTTGCTTCTCGAACAGGACTAGAGGAGAATGAACTGCTGTCTGAAGCCATGCAAGCCTTGTACCGAGCCGCCCTGAGCTTTGATCCATGGCGGAACTTCCGCTTCAGCAGTTATGCCAGCAACGCAATCATAAAGGCTATGGCAAGGCAATTGATACGGGCATCTAAAGCGGCATCTCGTGGGTTTCTTCATCCAGATCCATCCTTGTATATGCATCCTGAGCAACGGCCAGAAAGCGATCGTTCTGATGAGGTTCTGGACCTCCTTATCCAGGTTCTACAGGAGAATAAGGGATTCTTGGATGAAACAGAGCAGTTGGTAGTAACTCGATACTACCAACTGCTGAGTACGGAATATCATAAGAAGGCTATTACATTCGCAGACATAGGAAAGGATATGGACCTTACTGGGTCTAGAATCCATCAGATCAAGGGGGCTGCCCTTAAAAAGCTAAGGGCTGCTATGGATGCTGAATTAGAAGCAGCAGGAATCTGCTCATCTCAATGACGTAGTCATTCTGACTCCGGTTGAAATTCTCTCTGCTGTATGATCCAGAAGCGGCAAGCCGCTTCGGATGAGAGCCCTGTCGCGAGAACTAACATGGAACTGCGATTCGATCTCGACGGGATCAGTCCAATCCTGAAAATCTGGCATTGATGAGTCGGGTTGGCGAGCACTCACCTTTAAGGTTTTCCCATTGGGGATCTGTATTGACATAGATGAGAGACCACCTTCTATCAATTCCGGTATTGAACCTACATCATCAGGAGTAGTAATAATGCGAGGATAGCCACGATTAACTATATGGAGGCTGGCATCTTCATCAATCACCTGGAACCGCCATTGAGTGTAAGTCGCATTAGGATCATAGTTTTCAAGTTGTATTGTCGTAGACCTATACTTTAGCGGATTATCCGCCGTGGTGGAATCAGGACTGAATGGAATATTTGCTCCGCCGTAGGCGGCAGTTGTGACGGCCGGGAGTGCTGTGATTATCCCAGCAGGATGTTGAGATTTTGTCCAAGCATCAGCAGGATTCGCAGGCTGTGCTAGGCCGGGCTGGTCCGATACGCTATTAGGTTCTGGAGTTTCATTCCCCAAAAGACGCCATGCAGAGATTAATCCATCAGGAATAAGTTCTGGGGTATACCGATCGTTGTAAAGACGAGACCTTTCTCCTGCTGTCAATATCCGGTTCCAGATTCCTACCTCAGCCAATGAACTATTATCATGCCCGCCAATACGAACAGAATTTATTATTGATGGATCTTTTATAGGAGGTGGACAGTTAGTTACCGGTAGAAAAGGAGTAATTAATTCACCATCAACGTATGGATTTGCACTCGCGACCATTCCAAGATCAGAGTCATAAGTCATTAGAAAATGATGCCAAATTGTATTAGCTGGTACTAATGGAGTATTTTTCACATAATACCCGTAGGGATTCGCCCTGTGAACCCACCCTGTTAGCAAGCCAGGTAAATAGACTTCATATACTTGATATACAACATTTGGACCAGCATTCAAAAATTCCATAAATGAAGATGAATTACCAGGAGGAACATTAGTTAACTGTGTAGGACATTGAATCCACATTGAAATAGTGACCCTGGTGAAATCGACTACAGGCGTAAAGTTAGACGACAACGTCATATATGTGTCATCAGTAGTAACTTGTCTTGCCATCTTATTCTCACCTCAATGACGTAGTCATTCTGACTCCGGTTGAAATTCTCTCTGCTGTATGATCCAGAAGCGGCAAGCCGCTTCGGATGAGAGCCCTATCACGAGAACTAATATGGAACTGCGATTCGACTACAACGGGAGTTGTCCACGTCTGTAGAGCGGTTATCGAAGAATCTGGTTGCCTGGCACTTACTTTTAGGCTTTTCCCATTAGGAATCTGTATCGATATAGAATCAAGTCCACCCTCAATGACCTCCGGGATCGAACCAACATCGTCTGGTGTAGTGATAATGCGAGGGTATCCCCTATTCACTATATGTAATTCTTCATCCTCATCAACTACCTGGAAGAGCCATTGTGTATATGAAGCATCTGGATCATAGTTGGCTAGCTGTATTGTCGTAGCCCTGTACTTCAGCGGATTATCCGCTGTAGTAGAATCAGGACTAAATGGAATGTTTGCTCCACCATAGGCGGCAGTAGTTACGACAGGAGTAGATTCCTCTTCGGTAGGAACGACAAGATCGGCTGGATGGTCGGCCCTCCAGGGCATAGTATAGATACTATTCAAATCTGGACCATCGCCACTCTCATTTGGTTCTATGGCAACATCGTTTATCAAACGATAATGTCCAAAAAGAGAATTGGGGATCAACGAAGGTACCCAGCGGTCTGTGGATAGATGTTCTACATCTTCAGTCGTTAGTATTCTTGTCCAAACTCCTACTTCCGCTATCAAAGTATTGTTACCCGCTCCATCACTAAAGCCCTGTATAACAACCTGATCAAAAGTAGTACTCTTTATCGTTCCTCCTGGTAAAACTAGTACTCCGGTTAGAACGCTACTTCCATCAAGATAAGACTTTAAGGTATGAGTAGCATCATCATATGTACAAACGAGATTATGCCATTGGCCATCATGAGGAACGCAGAATTCGGTAGGATTCGTATACCCATATGCAGGATCTGTGACTGTATAGTTTATCAATAATGCACTATATACGGCTATTCCATAATCTGCTGCCGCCAGGGAATATCGAAAATTATCGCCACCATCAGTAGAATTATTAATCCCTAATATATTGATTATGTTAGTATTTGGGTCGATATCGAGACCAACTGGAACCTTCAACCACATCGAGAAACTGACTTTATCCGAAGAGGTAGTTGAAGGGTTGGCACCGGTCATGTAACCGACATCAGCGGGATATGCAGTTTGTTGATATTCTCTACTCATATCTTAGATACCAAAAAGAAAGCGGGCAGACCTGTCTGGTCTGCCCGCTTGTACGCCATTTCTTGTTCTCGGGTACGGCTTACAGCCCGTCCGTCGAACCGCTCAGATCGACCTTGGAGATCGCGTAGTCGTTAATCACGGCGACGCCGATTTCCTCGTAGATCACCCAGCCCAATCTTAGAGCTTTCGGATCATCAGCAGGAAGAACCGTAATATCCTGCCTAATTGGGAAAACGCCAACCGTATCAGGCGAGGCGACGACTAGGACGCTGTCAACATCCATACGAGACGACACATGGATATCGGCGGTCCATAGGTGTCCGAATAGTCCTGATGTCAGGATTTCACGGACGGTTGCCTGATCGTAGAATTCATGGCCGAAGCCACGAACGTACATGTAGTTGTTCGGGTGCATGATGATTCTGGTGGCGACCAGGTCATGCTGCTCGATAAGGGCGAAGCATTCGTTAAGAGCTTCGTGCGAAAGGGTCGAGGAGCCGCTAACGATCTGCGTGTTGCGGGTATCGACGGCGGACATCAGAGTTCTGAAGATAACCGTATCTTCTTCCTTCTGAATAGCTTCTTTCGCTTTGATCTGGGCTCTATCGACGATATAAAATCTTCGGGCCCTAATCTCGCTTAATCGGACCTGCGGGTTCGCGGCGATCTCGAACGTCGGAACCAGCAGTTCTTCACCTTCAGCGATCTGATCGGGTACTCTACCCCGACGACCGAGAATGTGTGCGATTGCGGCAACGTCACGCTCGTACCGAGCGTACGCACCTTGTGGCAACTCGTCTACCAACAGTAGTTTACGCCCAACAGCCTGGTATTCCAGAGATCTGCGGATGGGCTCCACCATGGCCTGAGCGAGAGCTACTCTACCCTCTGGAGATTCCAAAGCTTGAGCAACGATCCACTCTTTTTGTTCGTTAGTAAGGTTTGCCTTCTCAAACATCTCTTGCTCCTTGGTAAATCCTAGATAGTATATATCCAGAATATTATCAGTTGTACAGCTACGACAAATCGCTACATGAATAAGCTATTACAGGGTCAGCTTAACATGCAGGAGAGTACCCCATGCCAACGAGTTGGCACCTTCTGGAAGCTGCGGGTCCCAACCCCAGTCAACCGCCGTGGTGTCCGTAGTGCTCGTAGGAACGCCTGGAACGCCAGATGGGTACGCAGTAGGTGGCGTCAAAACAATACCGCAGAGGAGGCTGTGGGCCCCACCTGGATCGGTACAGGTGAACTTTCCACCGTTGCTTGCCACGTCCGTAGTATCGCCATCGACTTGAGCAGCTTGGGCTGGCGAGGTATAGAGCAAATCGCCCCAATTAAACTCGCAAGCATTTCCGCTAGCATCGATAGTCTCATACTGATCTGTCCAGAATTCGCCGCCGGAGTGGTAAACCGACATCTTACCGGCTGCAAAAACTTCATTGTAGTTATCTGGTACGCGGACCTGAGTGAATCTCGACTGCCCATCAAAAGCACCAGCGATCAGTGCCCCTGTGAGCGAAGTCTTCGGGTTACGACTAAGGGCCGAACCGGACCCTAGCGTATACGACGTGACGCCCGACGAACGAGAATCAGCGGCGATTCCAATCGGGGTAATCGTATCTGTGTCAGCAGCAAGGACGCAGTAACCGTCCGTAGGATCTAGCCCAACGATACTACCCTGAGGAATGTCCGGGGTTTCGGAGGGGTTGATCATAATGTTGCTAGCGACAACGAAATGAACAGGTTGAACAGCCATCTTATATCTCCTATGGCTCTAACCGAAAGGAAAACGCTTCCCTCGGGATACTTCTATTCTTTTTTGGCCTACCCGGTACTACTTACGGGTTAGGCTCTTATCGGAACATCCTATCTACCGGATGTTCTTGGCTGAATCGCTCATAGTCTCGATTCCGTTTATCCAACGTAAATGCCTGTTGGATCTGACCTGTAAGATCGTCGCCAGGAACTTCGACGGGTCGGGTCGCTGCGGATGCTGTCGTCAACGCTGCTAGCACCTCGCTTGCTCCTGGAGTGCCTTGTTTCTGCATACCTGGTTGCGTCTGGGCTGCGGTTTTAGCTTCCTGATCTGAAGCTGCTTTCGCAACGATTGATTGTTCGACTACCTTCAGAGTTTCAGGGGTTAATCTCGACAGTTCTTCGATTTTTGCTACTAGATCGACGCCTTCAATCATTCCGGCTTTCAACATTTCCCCTGCCACCTGGGCTGCGTATT
>Ga0180438_10003225_pt1 | contig 24981 bp, 21 predicted proteins | sample SS_ome_12_FD_132455 | JGI IMG/M metagenome (GOLD analysis project Ga0180438, IMG submission 132455) | Hypersaline lake sediment archaeal communities from the Salton Sea, California, USA - SS_3_D_2 metaG | ecosystem: Environmental > Aquatic > Non-marine Saline and Alkaline > Hypersaline >... | reverse complement strand
CGACGATATATATTTTGGATGGTCAGAAAGACGTATGGATATGAGAGTCCATGAATGGAATTACATACTAACAAAGCGGATGAATTTTTTTAATTTACATGATTTATGAATAATTGTGGATAAGCCGACCCACCATCACGACGTCTATCTCACCGCAATGATATCCTGGAGCTTTTTCAGAACCGCCTCGGCGTCAGCATTGCTCCGAGTAATGGCCAGTACGGTATCCACGCTGGCCAGTGTTCCGACCACCTCGGGCCAGCCGATCTCATCCAAAAACTTGGATAATCCCGATGCGTTGCCAGGCACTGTCTTCAGGATGACGAGATTATTCACGGATGTGCTGTCGCGCAGAAAACCGGTAAGCTCTTTTTTCAGCATGACACTGACATGGAACGTTTCCCGATCCGTTGTCTGTACAAACCTGAAATTACCCGTGCTTCCCCGTACCTTCACGACACCCAGCTCTTTCAGGTCTTTCGAAAGGGTAGACTGACTGATTCGCATGCCTTGCTTTGTGAGCTTTTTTAAAAGCTCCTGCTGCGATTGAATGTTAGAGGATTCGATCAGCTTGATGATATGATAGTGGCGATTTTTTTTGTTCATGACTCAATGAACCTCGAAGCCACAACGTCCGGATCGAACGGGTGAGCAGAGATGGCGGTATCAAAAAAACGTCAAGTAAACCAGTTTCACCTCTCGCACGCTGCCCGTGGCCCGGCCGTTCTCCAGAATATTTTTTAAGGCAAATTCCACAAAAAGGCGTTGTGCAAACGACCATCGCACACCCACATTCAGATAACCTTTACCCGACCCGATGGCATTGTCGCTATTATCGTTGATGGCTGTATCGTATTCGCTGAGGATGACGATATCGTTCCGTATAAACTTATGACAACCGGCAAAGATGTTGAGGTCTGAATCTCCGTCTTCCCTCTCCAAACTCCAGTTTACGCCTGCATGAATGCCCAAACCTCCCAAAAAGGAGGTATTTTTACTCGCAACGGCGTAAAGCCCCCTGGATTTGATCGTATAGCGTTTCAAAGAGGATAGGTAAGCGCCATACCCCTGCGAATTAAAACCAAGCATTATGGCCGGGAAAAGAAACCGTTCCTCGAATAATAAAAATTTAACGTGTACGCAGGGTTGCGGATTCATGTTCGCATCCCCGGTTCCGATGATATTTTCGCCTCCGTAAGAGACTCCCAGACTAAAATAGTGGCTGACTCCCACGAGTATGGTTGCCAGCAGTCCACCGTTGGGATACATCCTGAGTTCCGTCTCGATATCTCCAGAGGATAACGCTTTTGCCGAAGGAACGTCCATGAGCATGTCTAAAGTCAGGGAACCTGGCTGCCCCCATGCGGAAACATAAAACAGCAGGATGATGATTGCCGAACACAGACACATCTTTCTCATCTGGAAATCTCCTCGATCCCGGATTCGTTGATTTAAAATAAAAAATACGCGAATTTGGAGACAATGTCAAGAAAATAAAAGCCTATCGTGTGTTACGATAGGCTCTTTTTTCGCGTCGGGGATGATTCTTTTTTTTATTCGGAGTGTATCCTTTTCATGCTATTCGGATAAGGGAAAAATTCTCTGAATACTATCCTCATATCCGATGCTTCCATTGGGGGCGTTGATTCTCCCGATTTCATTCACGGTGAAGAGGATTCTTCTATCCGTATACGTCCGTCGTTGAATGGTCACTATCATCGTCTTCGAGAGCCGCCACTGCTTCTACTTCCGCCACCGCTTCTACTTCCACCACCGCTCGACCGGGAGCCGGAACTGGAACGACCGGAGCTTCCCCGGGAAATCGAACCTGAACTCCGCCCTCCGGATGAAGAACGTCTGCCACTACTTCCTCTGTAAGCTGAACCCCTGCTCCTGGATGACGAACCTCTCCTCACGCTTGGCGTGGAACTCGACCTTCGCGTCGAAGGCCGGCGCAGGGACGGTGAGGAGCGCACTCTGCGTGTCGGCGAGCGGCTTACTCTGGACCGCCCGGAAGACCCTGGTATGGCCCTTTTTACGCTCGAGCCCGAAGAAGACCTCTGAACGCGACGGGTTACAGGTCGCGTGGTGCTTTTCGCCGCATCGGCCGTGCGCGACCTCCCGGTTCCATCCTGACGTACGCGGCGTGTCGTCGTTGTCATACCATCGCCAGGTGTATCCTTGGCAGTGCGCCTGGAATCACCCGCAGCCACAGCCGTGGGTGCATAACCATCGCCACGAGAAGCCACTCTGCGGTCGAACGGCCTCCGCTTGGCAGACGAGGGAGAATACCAATCCGAGTAATAGGCCCAGTACGGATCGTAGTATCTTCCGTAATACCCGCCGTAATACCCACCATAATACGAACGGTAACCCCAGTAGCCATACCCGTAAAACCAGGGATCCCACCAGTACCATGGATCGTAATAATGAGCCCAGCCCCAGGAACGATAATACCACCAATAGGGTGACGACCAATACGGATCGAATCCCACATACCCGCCGTATGGGTCTCCGTAGTAGTAATGCTCATGGATGACTTCGGCCGTCGAATCCTCGTAATCCCAGACCATGTCCTCGTAGCCTTCTTCCTCGACGACATAATCGTCGGTCTCCATGCGGTAAACCGTTCTCTGAGGAACCGTGACCAGTGTATAACAACCCATCAGGGTTACGATAAAGACGAGTGTCACCGTCAAGAGCAATCGTCTCGTCCATGACATTGAACATCGCCTCCTTCCGGAGTTACGTGTTTAAGACGAAAAAAAGGTCACATTATTAAAACGACCTTGGACACCATGGAGTTCCTGTTGGATGGAATTCCACGTTTTCCTCTTTTCATTATACAACTTTTATCCGTCAAATTCAAGTATAAAACAAAATTTGTATGATTCTTCCGTAGGGACGCTCTGTTTTCAGTGTTTGTGAAAAGCCGAGGGGAATACAGATAAGGGGCGGAACATCGAACGAACCGTCGCGACCTGGGCACGGATCCGTTCCGTAAAAACAAAAAGCCGCTCCTGATTCAGCGGCTTTAATCACGAATATGGTTGCAGGGATGAATTATGTGTATACACTCACGATCTTGCGATTTCCCCGCGTTTCGAATTTCACTTTACCATCGATCTTGGCGAAGAGTGTATCATCATGGCCACGGCCAACATTGATCCCCGGATGGATCCTCGTTCCCCTTTGGCGTATGATGATATTCCCCGCCCTGACGGCTTGCCCGCCAAATCGTTTCACCCCTAAACGTTGGGCATTGCTGTCCCTGCCGTTCTTGGAACTTCCGACACCCTTTTTATGAGCCATAATTTATTCCTTTTTCTTCGTAGCGGAGGTTTTAGGTTTTGGCTTGGGTTTGGGTTTAGCCTTCGACTCCGACTTAGGTGCCGCCTCTTTCTTTTTCGGCTGAACCGTTTTCTTTACCTCGCTTTTTACCGGTTTTGCTGTCTTGCTCGCGGGCGCTTTTTTAGGCGTTGTCGGTTTCTTCGGTTCTGCTTTTGGTGAGGGTTCCGTTTTTTTCACTTCCGGTTTGACCTCGGCTGCTTTCTTCTTTTCTGCCTTACCGAGACTGATTCCCTCTATTCGCAATTCCGTGTAATCCTGTCGATGACCTTTGTGTACCTTATACCCTTTCCGCCTCTTCTTCTTAAATATCTGTACTTTATCGGCTTTACCGTGAGACAATACCGTTGCTTTTACCAGGGCATTGTCCACCCATGGCCTGCCGATACTGACCTCCTGTTTGTCCACGATTAAAAGTACCTTGTCCAGCTCCACCGGCTTACCCGGTTCTTGGTCTATTTTAGGAACGCGAAGCGTCGCCGCTTTGGAAACTTTCCACTGCATCCCTCCCACTTCCACGATTGCATACATCTGATTCAATAACCTCCAGTATCATCAAATGATTGTCAAAAGCCTAAAAATATAATGAATTTAAGCCTGTATGTCAAGATGATTTTAGCGTTGAATCCTTTTTAGCCGATTCCAGGATGAAGTTTTCGCTCTTCAGGTTTGCATCAGGTACGACTTTGATGGTGACAAAAAATTTCATCATCAGGCGCCGGACACGACTCTTGATTCCCTCTGTCATGTATTCCGCCACGTCTGGATGCACCCGGAGTACCAACTTTCGATCTTTTGTACTCGATTTGATTTGCTGAATCTTACGCTCGATCTTCGTGACAATCGTACTTTTTGAAGGGACTCTCCCCAATCCATTGCAGCGTGGACAGGGTTCACTGTATCGGTAAAGTAGGCTCGGGCGCACACGTTCCCGGGTTAATTGCACGATGCCAAAATCACTCATTGGAAGCAAGTCAAAGGCTGCCCGGTCTTTTTTAAGCTCCCGCTTAAGTTGAGAGAGTACCTTCTGACGGGCGTCGTCGCTGGCAAGATCGATGAAATCGATGACGACAATACCGCCGATATCCCGCAGTCGTAGTTGACGGCCAATTGTACGGGCCGCTTCCATATCGATCTTCAGAGCATTTTTTTCATGATCCTTTTCTCCCACCGACCTGCCGCTATTCACATCCACCACAACCATGGCCTCGGTCTGATCAAAGATGATATACCCTCCCCCTTTCATCCAAATCTTCCTGGACAGGCTTTTCTCGAGTTCCACTTCCACATGAAATTCGTCAAAAATAGGCGTTCTCTTCTTGTAAAGCTCAAGCTTGGGCAAGAGTGACGGAGAAACCTCCTTTAGGTATTTTTTAATCTCTCCATAGAGTTTCCTCGAATCGATAATCAAACGATCAATATCGGGAGAAAACAGATCACGAATCACGCTGGAAGCCATTTCCATATCCTTATAAAGCAATCCAGGAGTATGGCTGGCCTTGGCCTTCTCTTCCAGGCGTTTCCAGGCTTTGTATAGGCTATCCAAATCAGACCGAATGGTTTGTACATCCTTATCCATCGCCACAGTACGAATGATTAATCCAAAACCCTCGGGTCGCATACTTTTAGCCAGCATACGAAGCCGACGCCGCTCCTTCACATTCACGATCTTCCTGGAAACTCCGATGGCGTTGTCATGGGGTACAAGAACCAGAAACCGTCCTGGCAGCGAAATAGCAGAAGTCAAACGCGTACCCTTGTTTCCGATGGGTTCCTTGGTCACCTGTACGAGTATTTCCTGCCCCGTTTTCAGTCTCACCTTCTTCTCTGAACGGCGTCTTCTAGAATGCCTCCTCCTTTTTTTTGCCGTCTCCTGTACGGTTTCCGAGAGTGTGCTTAGTTCCTTGCCCACCTCGGCAAAGGGAAGAAATCCATTCTGTTCCAATCCGATATCCACGAAGGCAGCCTGGATGGCATCCACGACATTGCTCACTCTTCCTTTGTATATATCACCCACCATACGTTCATTCTCGGGCTGTTCGACATAAATCTCTACCAAAGCCCCATCTTCCAGTATGGCAATACGGGTCTCACTCGATGAAACGTTTATGATAATATCTTTTTTCATAATCTCCTTTCTATACCACGTCCATTGGGGTCATCCGCGAACCTTGATTCTCTACGTACAGTCCTGTGCGTTCGACCCTTAAAACCGTGGGAACTTCTTCATAGGGTGGAAAAAGCGCTCGAACCACCTCCTCGACCCTCGCCGTGCCCCGGGGACTTAGTCGTAATACGAGTTGAAGACTTTTTCCATCCAGGAATAATGTAGTGATAAAAGGCCGGATATCCAACTCTATCTCCTGACCTTTTTTATTTCTGACGATTCGGCATGCATTTTTCATGAGTAAATCGGCAATCAGTGTCTCCATATCCTTGGTGCTGACCGGCCAATCCGCGTCTATCACGTACGACGCCAACGTGATGGATTCATTCAACGAAGGCGGCTTCCCCAGGAGTACCTTCGACTGGAGTAGTCGAATGCCGTCTGGTAGATAGTGATTCATCACATCCTTAAAATCACCCTGCAAGCGATCGTTCAATTCCAGATCGAGATACTCCGCGCGGCTGGTGAATCCCATGGCCAGAGGCGGCCCTGTGGCGATTTTGAGATGGGCGTGATAACCCTGAGTCAGAGCCACGGGGATGCGGGCTCGCCTCAGCGCCCTTGTGAAAATGCGAACCAAATCGAGATGCGAGGTATACTTGACGGGATCACTTTTGGAGTACCCGACACGAACTCGCCTCTTAAAATCACTGGAATGGTGACGCCTAATCCTCCGTCCATATACTGAAGATTGGGTCTGCTGGATACCGGACTCCCGATTTTTTCCACCGTCGGTGATGATGTTTCTGCAAACCGGCTGATCCATCAGTCCGCAACCCTTGCATCCATCGATTCGACAATCCTCATTCACCTGTTGAGCTAGCGCCCGTTTCCATTCCTGAACAAGGTATGACTTCGACACACCCTTGCTAAGATGATCCCAGGGTAAGGGTACGTCCATATCTCGCGCTCCAGTATACGTCTCAACGGATAGTTCCTCTTGGCCAAGTACATTCACCCAACGGTCGTAATCGAATTGATCCGACCACGCATCAAATCGAGCGCCTTCCTTCCATGCATGGTAAATAACCTCAGCCATCCTCCGGTCGCCCCTTCCCAGAACGGCTTCCAATTGCGACACCCGGGGGTCTCGATAACTCAGTTTGACTTCATTCCAGGTAATTTTCTCCTTGAGGAACGAAATCTTTTCTTCCATGACGTCTAAACCGTCCTGGGCAACCCACTGGAACGGCGTCTGTGGCTTTGGACAAAACGGGGAGATGGAAACATGAATCTCTTTCTTGCCGTATCGTTTACACACAGAGACCACCCTGCCTATCAAATCCACCATGGCCTGAAGGTCTTCCTGGGTCTCCGTGGGTAGACCGATCATGAAATAGAGCTTTATCTGCCTCCAGCCCCGTTGGAAGGCAATGTCCAATGCGTTGAAGAGATCGTCGTCGCGATTGTTTTTGTTGATCACATTCCTCAGCCTCTGACTTCCTGCTTCCGGTGCCAACGTCAATCCTGAGCGCCTCAAACCCTGTGCATAATCGGCAATCTCGGGCGTAAACGTCTCGGGCCGAAGGGATGGAAAAGAGATGGAAATACCATCACCCTGGAATGTGTCTTTTAACCGGCTCAACAGATCCGAGAGATTTCGATAGTCCGACGTCGAAAGAGAAACCAGTGCCATCTCATCGTACCCGGTATTGGATACGACCGCCTGGGCGTGTTTTATCAGGTCGTCCACCGCTCTTTCCCGTACCGGTCGATAGATCATGCCTGCGTTGCAGAAACGGCATCCCCGCGTACAGCCGCGCATGATCTCCATGGAAAAACGGTCGTGGGTGACCTCGATCATGGGAACCAGCGGCTTCGTGGGATAATGATTGTTGGTCAGTTGTTCGAGTATTCGTGCACGAACGTCGCCATTCCCCTCGTCACCGGTTGGGAGGATGCGACAAAAACGTCCCTCGGCATCGTATTCCGCACGATAGAGCGAAGGCACATAAACTCCATCCAGCCCGGATAACCGTTCCAGCGTGACTTTCCGGCTCCAACGTTCCCGCTTCGCCTCACGGATGATCTCGGCAATCTCCACGACCACTTCCTCCCCATCACCCAAAACAACAGCATCCAGGAATTCGGCCAACGGTTCCGGGTTGAATGCACAGGGCCCACCTGCCACGACCAGAGGATCCTTCTCCCCCCTGTCTTTGGCCCAGATGGGGATGTGTGCCAAATCCAACAGGTTCAAGATATTGGTGTAGTGCAGTTCGTACTGCAGCGTGATGCCCAGAACATCAAAACGGTTGATGGGCTTCCGCGATTCAAGAGAGAAAAGCGGGATGTCGGACTCCCTCATCTTCTCCTCCATGTCTATCCAGGGTGAATAGACACGCTCTGCGGCCACCCAATCCACTCTATTCAGTACATGGTAGAGGATTTCCATGCCGACATGCGACATGCCGATCTCGTACACATCGGGAAAAGCAAGGGCTATCCTGACCAGCACCGATTCCTCATCTTTCTTCAGCGCATGGAGTTCATTCCCGATATACCGCCCGGGCCTGGAAACCTGGGGCAGAATCGTTTCTATCTTTTGCCAATCGACTTCCATCGTCCTCAATCCAACATGATGTCCATAATTTACTAAAACATAGACATTGGATCAAGGCAATAATAAAGTAAATGCTTATGGTATGGAAAAATAAATCGATGCGGATAAAGCAATCCGGTTGGTGGACATAGGATGAATCAGAGTGTGTTGATTGGATAGTAACTCGTCGTCTGATAAAAAATATGGATAGTGGTTGAATCCTCTTTGTTACGTGGAAGCCAAGCCGGGCTCTCTGGATTTTCGAGGTTCCATCAAGACGTGCTCTTCTGTTCGAACATCTGAATCACGTCATCATTCAGCAGAACCCAGAGTTCGTAAATACCGATAAGCGTCCCTACGGGAATAAAGAGCAAATCCAGAACTGCGATGATCAACACCAGAATCCGCGCCCATGACTTTCTCTTCAGCAAACCAAAGCCGCCGATTATTTCGGGCACGGATACGATAAAAATAAAACTGGCAACAGATGTACCGACGACGGAGGTAACAGCCATGGCCTCAGGATCGGCCGAGAGCAACCCACTGCCCACGATGGCCGTAAACGTAATAAACGCAATGATGATGCCGAGAAAGCCAAACCCGATATTCAGGGCGGCCACGAGCGTGATGTGCTTTTCCATTCTTCCTCTTTTATAATTGGATAGCGAACTTTACTCGACTTCGTTTGAATGAAAAGGTAGCTCTTTTGACAATTCTCGCTTGCCGATTCATTCGGTACTGAGACACATCTCTCAAGACTGGATACAACGACAGAATCGTTTCAAGCTTTGTCCGGACGCTTCCCCCCCTTACTCCTCTTTATCGATCAAGCCGTCCAGGAGATGAATAATCCGTTTCCCGTACCTGGCCTTCACATCATCGTGGGTAACCTGGATGATGGTCATGCCCTGCTCATTCAACTTCTTGAGAAGCTCCATGACCTCCTTGCCCTGGGCGGAATTAAGATTTCCCGTGGGTTCATCGGCCAGGAGAAGCTTGGGATTTATGATAAGGGCCCTGGCGATCCCTACCATCTGCTGCTCTCCACCCGATAACTGATGGGGGTAAAGTTTCTGTTTTGCCGTTAGGTTGAATCTCTCCAACATCGCTTCGATCATCGTTTTTCGCTCGGGAGGCTTTACTTTCTTGTACATGAGGGGCGTATCCAGGTTCTCGTACACGTTCAAGTCGTCAATGAGATGATACGCCTGAAAAATAAAACCGATATTATGCTGATGCAGGGTCGTCCGTTTTCTCTCGCTCAGCCGGTGTACGGGAGAATCGTGCCAATAATACTCCCCGCCGGAGGCCGTGTCCAGCATACCCAATATGTGGAGTAATGTCGATTTACCTGCTCCCGAGGGGCCCATCACGGTGACGAATTCGCCCTCATTGATTTCGAGGTCTATGCCCTTAAGCACATATGTCTTGATGAATTTATTGGAGTAGTATTTTTGGATATTTTTCGTTTTGATCATCGCCGTTCTCCCTGCTTGCTCCTCGATGCCAGATTATACGAACATTCCTTGGTTCAAATGGTTGTTCTGATTAAATCACGTTATTTCATGATACTGGCTTTTAGGGCCTTGTGTTTCCACGTACCGGATAGAGTGTAACAATTTATTTCGTAAGAATCAAGGTTCTTCCGGTTCCCATCTGAACAAAATCCTCGCTAAAAGCATCTCGGAAGAGGCCAATCTGTCTGTCTCCTGTACAGTGGGATGATCCGCATGCCTGGACTCCCAGCTCACGGAAACGGTCGATAATGTTCTGAATGTCCTGATCGGAGGCGTTCATCAGATGAAAGCCGCCGAATACCAGAGTAATTTCTTTATCAACGATCTCTCTGGCTCGTTCGAGAATAAATACGATGCCAGGATGAGAACATCCCGTGACGACAATGAGTCCTTGGCTGGTGTCCAGTACCAGCGATTGCTCCTTAATCTGAACACCCAACTCTCCCGTTGAATAAACACCAGAGTATATACGAACAGAATCGTCCACGAGCACGACCTCTGCCCCCGTATTTTCTACGGATTGAATGAAGTCCGCTGAGAACGATTCCAGAAGATAAACGGTTACGTTCGGATTCCGATTCAATACAGAAAGGAGACCGCCGGTATGATCCCCATGCTGATGAGATATGACGATCACATCGATCTCATCGACAGCAATGTTCAAGCGAGCGATGTTATGAAACAAAATACTGGGTTGCGTGCCCGTGTCGAACAGAATGGTTCTTTCCATACCCTCGATGAGGCAGGAGAATCCCCAATCCGCCGTCGTCCCCCGGGTATAGACATAGTTGTCGTACAGGACTGTGAAACGCAGCGAGGTTTCCTGATCAAACGGTGGCCGCTTCTCCGCTTGCGGAACGTCGTCGTTCGACGATCCGTTACACACGGTTACGACAACGGCGTACAGCACTGCCCGTATCAAACTTTTTGTCGTTGGAAAGTGTATGACGCTCCTTTCCTCCCCTTATCATACCCATAAATGATTTTTAAGAGTCAAACTCCTGTCAGATGAAAACTCCTTGTGTACATCCCCCACATCTTCTTTTCGTCTTACTTACAATCCTGTATCATTAAATTACAGAGATCGATAAGTCTTGTTTTATAATCCGATTTATTCTATTAGAACCATTGCTATTTCAAACGATTATCATCCCCGTCTCTTCATCATACGTGCAAATTTCTTAATTATCCTTAGGATAGAAACCTTCGTATTTTCAATGAACTTAGGACGCGAGATGTCATTTTAGTCTCGTCCATCTTGTTCTTTTAATGACGTTTCATGTATACTGTATAGCTCCCTTTTGAAAGCATTTGCCCAATTCAATCGATAGAAGATCGAAGGAGGTAATCCGTGGAATCGGACCATTTTGGGAACACGTCTCGTCCCGAAGCATGATAACGCTGTCTCGGTTTGGGATGGCTACCCTGTGTAACGTGAAGCATTCTACTGCATCGGGTAGACGAGTCGTATTTCTGATACAGAATCACGATATACGATCTGAATGGGAGTCGTGATTTTTCTATTCAGCATTCAGTAATCCCGGACTATCCAAAAAATAAGAAACTCATCCTGTCCGAGGTATTCGATTCTTGAGAAATCGATGTCTTCTGGTTATACCGCTACACCTACGGTCTTCTTCCGGAACATCACAGGAATGCTGTCTTTCAGCGGCGCACCGATCTGCATCAATTCCCAATCCTTGTCGTGTTCTTTAATGACCTTCCGGAGTGTATTGACTTTTTCTTCGGACGTGGGCTCTTCGCCTTCCCAATCCACGATCTCTACCCGGTATTTTAACGTTCGCTTTTTCCCGTTAATCCGCACATCGATTTCAATATTCTGTTCTGTTTCCAGGGTCGGAATCTGAATGACGACTTCTCGCATGACTCATTCCTTTCTTGAATAATGGTTCATGTAGTGTTTGTATCCAATCGTTTCTTTGGTAACATATATCTCAGATCGATTACCTTATCTTCATTCATACTTCAACGTCTCCACAGGGTTGGTCAGAGCGGCTCTGACCGCTTGATAGCTAACTGTCAGCAATGCAACAACCAGTGTAAGTACACCGGCAGGAATGAATATCCATACACGGATGGGGATACGATACGCATAGTTCTGCAGCCATCGACTCATGAAGAAATAGCTCCCAATCCATGCCATCACGTTGGACACCAGAATCCAACGAATAAAATTTCCAGTGAAAAGAAAAACCACCTTGGGGACCGAAGCGCCAAGGACTTTGCGAATCCCGATCTCTTTGATCCGGCGCGTTGTCATGAAGGAGACCAGTCCGTATAAACCCAGACAGGATACAAAAATGGCCAAGAAGGAGAATACCGTGAGTAATTGACCGATTTTCTCCTCAGACCTGTACAGATTGTGATACTGATCTTCCAAATAATAGGACGAGTAGGGCACATCGGGCAACACCGTATTCCAGAGATTTTCCACAGTCCCCAGCGTGCTTCCTCTCTTGTCCGGATGAAATCGAATAGCCACGTAGTAGAACTTACTTGGATCGATGTACAGAAGCAACGGGCCGATTTTTTCCCTCAAAGAACGAATATGAAAATCTCGAACGATACCCAGAACCGTGACCTCAACAGCCTCTCCAGCCACTGGGATGATCAACTTCTCTCCCACTGGTTCAGAAAGTTGAAGCCGTTTCACAGCCTCCTGATTGATGAGCACCCCGCTTTGTTCATCGGTCGATACGGTCCGCGAAAAATTTCGTCCCTGGAGGATATCCAGACCCATCACCGATGCAAAATCGTAATCCACTGCCATGGACTGTATCGTAAACGGTTCTTGATCCCCAATACCCGGCCTTTGAACGGTTTTGGTTTCTTTGCTCAGGATTCCAGGAAACGCATACGCACCCGACACGGCCATCACATCGGCATCCTGGAGCAAGCGATCTCTGAGTAGGTCATACTTCTCCCGATCTTCAGCAAGCTCCATCTTGAACGGGACGACGAGGACGTCCCGTTCCGAGAAACCCAGGTCCGTGGTCTGCATGAAATGCAGTTGTTTAAAAATAACCGTCGTACCTACGATAAGGCCGATAGACAGGGTGAATTGGGCGATCACCAGCACCTTCCGGAGCGTCGAAGGTTTCGAGGGTGATGAACCGCGAGTGTCCAAACCCTCAACCGGCGTAAACCGCGAGAGGAAAAAAGCAGGATAACTGCCCGCTAGAAGACCCACGATCAGCGTCATGGCCGGAATCAGTATGGACAGATACCAATAATGCTGTTGACCGATAGACAGGTGGTTTTGGAGGAATGTGTTCAAGACCGGGTAGCCCAATTCGAATAAAAGAAGTCCGAATACGACGGCGATAAACGCGATGATCAACGATTCGCCCAGAAACTGCCGAATAAGCTGGGATCGTTTTGCACCCAACGCTTTGCGCATACCCACTTCTTTTATACGTCTCATGGAATGGGCCGTGGCCAGGTTCATGAAGTTGAAGCATGCAATGACGAGCACAAAACACGCCACGATAGAAAAGACAACCACATAGTTCCTATTTCCTTTCGGGCCGAGATCGACGATGGCATCGGCGTTCATATAAATATCGCCGATGGGTCGCAGATGAAACGTGATGAGCTTTGCGAAGAATGGATTGGAATTTTCCGCCAGAAGCTCTTTCATCTTATCGATGAGTCCAGCCGAGGGCGTTTGCTCTTCGAGCAGGAGATACGTAAAAACCTCCCCTACTCGCATCCACGGATTTGCCGATGCCCTGCCCATCGACTCCAGGCTCGCGTAAGAGACCAGTATATCACATCGAAGGTGCGTGTTCATCGGAACATCGCGCATGACACCCTGAACTTGAATCGTGTGGTTATCGTGATAGTTGAAGACTTTCCCGATGGGGTCTTCATATCCAAAGTATTTTTCTGCCACTGTCTCCGAGATGACAGCAGAGAACGGCTCCCGGAGCATTGCGAATGGATCTCCCTTGATCAAGGAGAACGAAAAAACATCAAATAAGGATGGGTCTGCGAAAAAGAAATTTTTTTCCTGGAAGGTTTGATCCCCTATACGAATCCTGGCTTCCGAATCCCGCTGCAATCGCACGGCGTCTTCAACGCCCGGAATGCTGGCTTTCATGGCAGGGCCCAGAGCCTCCATAGCCCCGGCAAAACGTATCTGTCCGGTTCCCGTTCCAAAATCGGTTTCCACACGATAGATGCGTTTTCTCAGACCGTGAAAGTTCTCGAAGCTAAGCTCGTTGGCGACATACACGAGAATCATCAACGTGCATGCCATGCCGATGGCAAGACCCGTGATGTTGATAAACGCGTATCCTTTGTGTCTCCTGATGTTTCTCAGAGCCACCTTGACGACGTTCGGAAGCACGCTTCCTCCATGGCACCCCGTCCAACTGAGGGACAAAAACAGGGACGTATTCGGACGTCCTCCCTCGACTGAACCGGGATTTATACGTGAAACTTATCTTTGATATTCTCGGTGACGATATGTCCATCGAAAAGATGAATCAACCGCTGACCGTATTCGGCGTAGGCCGGCGAATGCGTCACCATGACGATGGTCGTGCCATCTTCATGAAGCTGGGTCAGCATTTTCATGACTTCATCACCGTGGGCCGAATCGAGATTTCCCGTGGGCTCGTCGGCCAGAATCAGCTTCGGACGAGCCACTACGGCCCTTGCCACGGCCACACGCTGCTGCTGTCCACCCGACAACTGCTGGGGGAAATGATTCTTACGGTGCATGATGTTCATCAGCTCCAGGACTTCATTCACGCGTCGCTTTCGGTCAGCCGAGGAAACACCGAGATAGAGAAGCGGCAGCTCGACATTCTCAAACACCGTCAGTTCATCGATGAGGTTAAAACTCTGGAACACAAAACCGATGTTCCCCTTTCTCATGTTGGCCCTCTGCCTTTCGGAAAATTTAGACACCTCCTGGTCGAGAAAATGGTATTCACCCTCCGAGGGATTATCCAGCAATCCCAGCAGGTTGAGCAGCGTCGATTTTCCGCATCCCGAGGGCCCCATGATGGAGACAAACTCGCCTTCCTTGACATCAAAATTCACGTTGTTCAGAGCTGTCGTTTCAACTTCTTCCGTGATGTACACTTTCTTGAGGTTTTTGGTCTTGATCATTTCCCTCTCCTTTCATTTTTAACGCCGTAGCGGCTATTGTGACCGGATATAAAAAACATCATTCTAATTCATTGCCCCAAGCGCTGGAACAACGATTCCACATCGTCAAGCAAATCGTCTTCACCTCGGACCAAATAATCGATATACTCTGTACCCCCATAGTAGAATGTGATTCGGTGATACGGTTGATCCTTTCCATATTCGTTCGGCGGTAAACCGTATCGTGATCGTATCCTGTTCTCTATAAGACGTGCGAATCCCTCCTTCCACTCTTGCCATACCATGTATTCAAAATCGACCTGTGTTAAACCACGCTTCAGTCGAGCTCTGTATTCATTAATGGCTTCTTGGTCATTCCTGGATAGCGCATCCAAAAAAGATGTATAATTCGATACGAACACAGTATCTTCATACGGGAACAGATGGTTTAACTCCCAGGAATAATCGTTGTTCTCGGCGGCAATTCGGGCGATTTCCATCGTCTCCTTCAGCCGCAACTCGCAGGTGTGATACTGACCGCAATGGATAAATTCGTGGAATATCAGGATGATACCTTCGAGGGAATCGAAGACATCTCTGGAAATGATGCACGCGGGTTTCCCCTCATAGCATGACAGAGGAAACGAGGCCCGGATTCCTTTGGGCATGGGAAAAGGTACGGGTTCTTTGCTCTGAAACCGATACTCCCAATCTGACGTATCTACATCGAAGATATACAAATGGTCCTCTTCCAAGACGGCCACAGGATGAACCACGCCGAGGAACGGGTGAATATCTTTGATTTCTCCCTGAATCTCCATCACTCTGTGCATGGCTGAATTGACCTGAGAAATGACGGCTTGATCAGTCGCCTGTTTAGAAAAACAGACATTTTGTAAACCCGTGAAAAGAATCAGAAAGAACACGTATCGGAGTGTCTTCATGATCATGCCGTCTCCGTTCGGACAAGTATGGTAATCCTGCTCATCTTGTGTTCTCCAGCATAGCGAATAATAACAGTCTTTAAAGTGCCTGAGTGGTAAAGCGATCCCCTTTCTTTTTTCCCTTTTGAATGATTCGTATCAGATGTCATGACTCGCTTATCCGAGGATTCATTCGTACATCATCTTTTACCACAATAGGATGATTCGGCTGAATCCGACGCTACTCCTTGAGGATGAGTTTATCGATGTCGCCAAAACTATCGTAGGAAGACGTGATTACCCGTTCGCCCGGTTCCAATCCCTCCAGGATGGTAAAAACCTGCGGGTTGTACATCCCCACACGGATGTTACGTTTCGTGGCGAATCCGCCCGATCCATCCACGACATAGACCCACTGGCCTCCGGTCTTTTGGTACCAGCCTCCACGGGCCAGTAATATTTCTTCAGAGAGATCGCCCAATTCCAAACGGATGTGACATGTCTGGCCACGTCGAATACCCTCGGCTTCCTCGTTCACGAAATACAAATCAACCTCGAACCGGTTGTTGCTAACTTCGGGGTAGATTGTTCGAATAACGAGTCGATGGGACTGACCGGCAAAATCAAACGTACCGTAGCGTCCGACCTCGACACGGGGCAGATAATGCTCATCGATAGCGGCACGGATCCTGAATCCCTCGAGAACATCGATCTGGCCCACGACCTGACCCACGGATTTGATCTCCCCGATTTCCGCCGTCAGGGAGGTTAAATGACCGTCGATGGGTGCCCGGAGGGTTAAATTTTCCTGCTTTTGCTGGACGATTTCCAGGTTTGACCTCATCTGGTCCAGGGCCGTTTCCAGTTGTCTTATCTGGCTCAAGCGGAACAGGGAATCCTGTCGCTGAGATTCTAAAACAAGCTCCCGCCGTTTAACGGAATACTTGTATTGATCCCTCCTCTGCTCGTATTCCTCCTGACTAATAAGATTGGCGTTGATGAGTTTCTGTGCCCGTTCATACTCTCTTTTTTGGATGAGAATATCATAGTCCAATACGTTTAGCTGACTCCGAAGGCTTAAGCTATTCTGTTCCATCTGAAGTCTGGCAATCCTGAGATCATTACTTGCTCGGTTCACATTCGCTTCGTTGTTTAAAATCGTCAGCAATAAATTGGTATTCGACAATCCGATGATTTTATCACCTTTTTTCACCTGCGTCCCGGCTTCCACGTACTTCATTTCAACCCTTCCGCCTTCCACGGCAGCAAGGAATTGCGTCGTAATCGGCATCACCGTCCCCGTAACAGGGATGAACTCTTGAAACTCCCCTCTCTTGACTTCGGAGATCGTTATTTTTTCCACCTCGACATTCAGCTTCGAGCTTCTATCACCAAATATGAACGAGTATAGAACAATGGCGAAGAACAGTGTTGGGATGGCTATCGTGGCGATCTTCTTCGGCGTCCATTTTTTCTTCTCGATTTTTCGATCCATCATGTTTCTCCTCGATTTTTATCCCAATAACACGCTTGTTACGTATTCATCATCCTGTTAATCAAAAAGCATACCATTATTGTTTTTAATGGATTTAGCATTATATTAAAGATTGGAATCCATAAAAAAGTGTACGCTAGCGACACAAACAGTGTACGTTTTCGTACACTATCATGAAAAAACGGAAGAACCATAGCCTTTTTCAAGGATTATACGAGCTCTGATAATCGAGGCAAGATTTTTGCTTTTACATCAATATGTGTCCATTATTTTGTTGATGTTTATTCACATGATTATTATCTTAAACCATGGCCAAGACGAAAGGTAAAATACTCATCGTCGATGACGACGAGGATGTGTTGCAGGCAGCCCGTCTATTTCTGAAGCAGCACATCAGTGTGGTGCATTCAGAAAAGAATCCGGAGATGATACCTGCCTTGCTCCAGCATGAAAACTACGACGTCATCCTGCTGGACATGAATTTTACGCAAGACGTAACCAGCGGCAAGGAAGGTTTTCACTGGCTGGATAAAATCCTCGAAATCGATCCATCGGCCGTGGTTGTATTGATCACAGCCTACGGCGATGTGGAAATGGCCGTCAAGGCCATCAAGGAAGGCGCCATGGACTTTGTGCTCAAACCGTGGCAGAACGAGAAACTCTTGGCTACCATTTCGGCTGCCATGAACCTGCGACAATCCAGACTGGAGGTGAACAACCTCCGTTCCAGGCAAAAACAACTCAGCGCCGATCTAGACCAGCCTTTCCATGATTTTATCGGCACGAGTCCGGCCATGGAAGAGGTCTTTACCACCATTCAAAAAGTGGGGAAAACCGATGCCAACGTCCTGATCCTCGGAGAGAACGGGACTGGAAAAGAGATGGTTGCCCGGGAACTTCATAGGCAGTCTTCCCGTGCCAACGAAGTCTTCATCAGTGTGGACATGGGTGCCCTGAGCGAAACGCTGTTTGAGAGTGAGCTTTTCGGTCATGTCAGGGGTGCCTTCACGGATGCCAAGGAGGACCGCGCTGGCAGGTTTGAGATTGCCTCAGGCGGAACGTTGTTCCTGGATGAGATCGGTAATCTTCCCATGACGCTTCAGGCCAAACTGCTCACCGTTCTCGAAAACAGGGAAGTCATCCGTCTCGGCTCCAACAAACCCATACCCATCGACATACGACTCATCTGCGCAACAAACAGGCCCATCCTCGATTTGGTGGCCGAAGAAAAATTCAGACAAGACCTCCTGTACCGGATCAACACGGTCGAGATTCGTCTTCCTCCGCTGCGGGAACGTATCGAAGACATCCCGCTTTTAGTAGACCACTTTTTAAAAATATACTGTAAGAAGTATCAGGTGCCCGTCAAGCGCATCTCTCCGGGCACATTAAAAAAATTGGAAAAGTACTACTGGCCCGGCAATGTTCGAGAATTGCAGCATGCCATTGAGCGGGCCATCATCATGAGCGATGGTACCATACTCCAGCCGACGGATATATTTCTTCCTTCCCGCGGAAAGCCGGAAGACGGCTTGATATTCGAAAAATACAACCTGGAAGAAATCGAAAAGACAGTGATACGGAAAACCATCGAAAAACACAACGGCAACATCAGCAAAGCTGCCGAGGAATTGGGACTCACAAGAGCGTCCCTGTATCGTCGAGTGGAAAAGTATGAACTTTAAAAATTTTCGCTTTGTGTGCACGTTGCGTGTGCTGTTACTCTGTGCGTTGGCCCTCACTTTTTTCCTAATCCTATTTCGGAGCTCTCAATCGATGCTCGCCGTCTTCATCGGCATCCTCATCGTTCAACAGACCATCTCCCTCATACGGTACGTAGAGAAAACCAACCGAGATTTAAGTCGATTCGTGTCGGCCATCAAATACGAGGACGTCAGTCAGTCGTTCAATAGCAAGGGAAGAGGCGCCTCGTTCGATCAATTGAATACGGCCTTTTCGGATGTGGCCAAGGAAATCGGCAAAGCACGCTCTGAAAAAGAAGAGCAGTATCGATACCTGCAAACCGTGATACAGCATGTCGGCGTGGGGTTGATATCGTTTCAACAGGACGGCGAGATCGAGCTTATAAACACGGCTGCAAAAAAATTGATACATGCGCCTCAGATAAAAAACATCCGCTCCCTCAAGTCGTTCAGCCAATCGTTGGTGGATACCTTATTCCATCTGAGATCGGGTGAACGCGCTCTGATTAAAGTCGATAAACCGCATACTCAGCTTCAATTGGCCCTCAATGCAACCGAATTTGTCATGCGCGGGAAAAAATTTACCCTCGTTTCCATCCAAAATATCGAAAGCGAACTGGAAAGGGAGCGAATGGCCCGAGAGCTCGAAATAGCCCATCAAGTACAGATGAGCTTGCTTCCCAAAGACAGTCCCGTCATACCGGGTTATGATATAGCGGGCAGTTGTATTCCTGCAGAAGAAGTGGGCGGGGATTACTACGATTTTATCCATCTCGACAATGGAAATCTGGGTATTGCTGTGGCCGACGTATCGGGGAAAGGGATGGCTGCGGCAATCTACATGACCCTGACCAAAGGCGTGATCCAAAGCCAGTCCGGCGAAATGTTCTCCCCAAAAGAGGTGCTGACTAAAATCAACACACTCATATATCAGTCCATAGAACGCAAGGCGTTTGTCAGCATGTTCTACACGATTTTGAACCCGGATCGAAGACAGCTGATCTGTTCCAGGGCCGGCCACAATCCGGCCATCCTATTCCGGAATGGTGACAGCGGCTGCACGTTGATCGAGCCCAGCGGAATCGCCCTGGGTCTGGAAAAAGGAGATGTGTTTTCCGACGTCATCCGTGAGCAGGAGATCGATCTGCAAAAGGGCGATTTACTCGTATTTCATACCGACGGATTCACCGAAGCCATGAACAAGCATCATGTCGAATACGGAGAGAAACGCCTGGTAGAAATCATCCGGGAGAACAAAGACAAGGATTCCAGGACGTTGATCGAAGCTGTAAACCACGATGTACGGCAGTTCACGGAAGCCTATCCCCAGCATGACGACATGACCATGGTGTCTGTAAGAGTCAACTGACATGATCTATAAACATTTTCGTTTCTTATGTACGATTCGAATCCTGCTGCTGGCCGCCACGATGTTTTTCTTCTTCTATCTCATCCTTCGTACGTCTCTATACGCCGTTACGTCCATTACCGGACTGTTTATCCTGATCCAAATTGTATCGCTTATTCTGTACGTTGAAAAAACCAACCGGGACTTAAGACGTTTTCTCGAGGCCATCAAATTCGAAGATTTTTCCCAGACTTTTACGATTTCGGGACTCGGCACGTCGTTCGGCGAATTGAAACAAGCCTTCAACGATGTGCTTCAAAAATTTTATCAAACCCGGGCCGAGAAGGAAGAGCATTACCGATACCTCCAGACCGTCGTCCAGCATATCGGGATCGGGTTGATCTCCTACCAGCAGGACGGTAAAGTAGAGCTCATCAACAACGCAGCAAAGAAATTACTCCGAGTTCCCCGTCTTAAAAACATCCATTCTTTGGAGTCGTTCAGCAAAGAATTGGTGGTTTCGCTACTCAAGATTCGGCCGGGCCAGAAAGCCCTGGTAAAGGTGGAGGATAACGATGAAGTGCTCTACTTGGCTCTGTATGCCACCGAATTCAGTATGCGGGGACAAAAATACACGATGGTCTCGGTACAGAACATACAGAGCGAACTCGAAGAAAAGGAGATGGAAGCCTGGCAGAACCTGATCCGTGTTCTGACCCATGAAATCATGAACTCGGTAACGCCCATTGCCTCATTGGCATCCACAGCCAAAGACCTGTTGATACAAATACCCGAGGATCGGGAAGACTCGAAAAAGATCCCGTCCACAGCCATCGACGATGTCTCCAGCGCTGTCCAGACCATCGAAAGACGCAGCCAGGGTCTGCTGCGGTTTGTCGATTCCTACAGGAAACTGACCCGTCTGCCCAAGCCCAATTTTCAAATATTTCCCATCTCGGAACTCTTCGAGCGTGTCCAGCAGTTGATGCAATCGCAGATCTCGGAACGGGGTATCGATTTTCAAACACAGGTAGATCCCGAGAGTCTCGAGCTGACGGCCGATCCCGAGATGATCGAACAGGTGTTGATCAACCTGCTGATGAATGCCATTCAGGCATCGGTAAAGAAACGCAAACCCCGCATTCGCCTGGCGGCCTGCATGGACGACAGGGGGCGAACTGCCATTCGCGTGACCGATAACGGTCCAGGAATCACGGACGAGGCTATCGAAAAAATCTTTATTCCGTTTTTTACGACGAAAAAGGAAGGCTCCGGCATCGGCCTGAGTCTGGCCCGCCAGATCATTCGTCTACATCGCGGGTCCATAAGCGTGCAGTCCAAGCCCCACGTGGAGACGGTGTTTACGTTGAGGTTTTAAAAAGTTGTATGTAGGCTTTGTGTGACCAATTACCGACAAACGATACGGATTTGCTTCCGGAGGAACTCCGGCCTTGAGCTATCGGGAAATGAAATGAGTACAGCATCCCCCTCTAGCGTCCCCCCTTCCATACGCTGAATCAGCTCTGGATGGAGCATGGGAAGAGCGTACGTCTCTCCTGCCAACCCTTCACATTCCAGAATCAACGTAGCCCCTTCTCTGGTTATAGAAATAATCTTGAGACCTTTGTTCCTGTCTCCCACTCTTGAATCCACACGGGGCGGTAAGATTTCCACGGTTGGTTCAATTTGAATGTGGATTTGCGTCAATCCGTTCTCCGCGGGAACACAGAACGTGGGTTGGATGACCTGAGGGGATTCGGCGACATCGAAATCGATCTCATCCCCGTTTATATGGATGGAGCGAATGTCTGTCCCTACGCTAAAAGCAGGGGCCAATCTGACAGTATAACCATCCGAGTGTTCGGCATGGATGTCTATAATATATTCCTTCGTATTCCGACGCGTATAGAACGATAACACGGCATTGCCGATCCGATAGCTATCGATGACGACCTCCTGCCAATTCGCCGGAAAATGGGGAGCGAATACAATTTTCTTTTCCATCGCATCGCCTTCCAGGCCGAGCAATCCTCGAACCAACGGCAGAACCGTGCCCGCCGTGGAAAATCCCTGGTGAGACACCGATTCCTGAGGCCACGTATACAAATCCCCAGAGAAAACCTCCCCCACCGTTCCCAGCTGGTGCTGGAATACATGCCGAATCGTGGCCATAAGAGTGGTGTATCCTTGGAGCATAAAATGATGTTTGAACTGAGCCGTGGCTACCCAGCCGTTCAGGAATGGCCACACGGCACCGTAATTGTAATTCAGGGGCTGATAGAAGGGACTTCTATCGGAAATCGAACGCACACCCCAATCCGTGGTCAGCTCCGATGAGCCCAGCCTCTCCAACGTGTGTCTGCTCCGTTCCGGATCGCCCAGCTCCCACATCATACCCACAGCGCTCCAGGGTGAGAATTCTTTCACATGCCGTCCGTTTTTATCGAACGCATACGAATAGAACCGGGAATCCTCATCCCAGAACTTGCCCTTGAAGGATGTCATCGCTTGCTCTGCATGTTTCTTCACTCTTTCCGCGTAGGATATCTCGCCCGCTATCGTGGCAAGACGATGCATGGCCTGTGTGGCCCGTGTCCAGACAGCGCCGATATAAATATCCGTTGCGATCTCGTCGGTGAGCTGACCGTATTCCAATGCCCCGAGTCCGGCCTCGGCATTGTCCATCAGACCGTCACCGTTGCCATCCGTGGATAGGGACCATTCGTACGCCTTCCGTATCGTCGTCCAATGGCGTCTCACGAAATCCACATCACCGCTCAACTTGACATAATCTTCAACAACCACAACGAAATACGGCGACGTGTCCCCATGTATGTAGCCATAGGGGTAGTTCCCGAACCAGTCGATATACCCAGCTGCTTGAGAAATCTCATGGGCCATCTTCCCGTCTTCCCGCTGGAATTGTGTCATGAATTCCAAAGCTTGTTTGACGGCGCCGTAATTCCCGATACTGTTCAGGCTCAAGGCGTTGATGTACGTATCCCCGCCGAAAAACCATCCGAAACCGGGCCGGCCTCCGGTACCCGAAGCGCCCAAACCGGCAACCAGTCCTGTACCCAAATCGGGATTGTCCACGATAAGATTGTCGTACGCCACCTTGGCCCATTCGAGGCTCAGGTTGATCTGCGGATCGGGTGTCTTTATCCGTAGGGTGCGCTCTCGGAGCGTTCGATAATGATCCACCGCTTTCTGATAATACGACCGGGCATTCGCCAGCAGATCCTGGTAGACGGAGACGATCTCCTGGCGCTCGCCTTTACCTCCTGCCATGGCAATGGGGATGAATTTGCCCGCCACAGAATCCGGATTGTCAATGGAAATCCTGAATTCGTTGGGTACGTCAGAGAGCATATGAGCCGGCGTGTACGAGACACCCTCTGCAGCCGGTGATCCTAGCACGCCGTGATGCTTTCGCGTGGATTCTGAGAATATATAGGCATTTATATCGTCATTCCAGAAAGCATACTGTCCCCCCATACCCGCCGGCCACATCGGTTGCAGCACGGGAATAAAGCTGCAAACGATGTCCAGGGGTTCCGTGGCTGCCACGTCCAGTAGAATGAGGCTGCCGGGCACTCGAATCGGCGTGATGTAATGGGCCTTGACAGTAAACGACTGGTACGTGAACGTCAGAGTCGTCGCCGCCGGGGTAACCTGGACAGACCGAACGATATCTGCTCCTCGAACCGGCCGAATCGAACTTTTCAACAGGAAGGAAAACTCAAAGTTCCGAAATAGTTTGAGGGGGTACGCCCACGCCTCGAAGGAACCGCTCTCATACCCTAAAACCGCGAATTTACGCCCCACCTTATCGAAGGGTGTAGCCGGCTGGGCCAGGCGTTCCAGTCGCAGGTCACTCTTCTCCAAAGGGAATACATCGATCAGACCATTCTGGGCGATCAATTCGATCTGCATGCAGAGGACGAATCCCAAGAATACGAATCCGATAATATGCTTACCCACGTCGATTCCCTCGCTTTAATGATGATTCTAGAAATTCTAAACCCGACTAAAGGATCATTCCTTGCACAGTGTCGCCTTCATCAAGACCACGGTATACGGATTCCACGTCGATAGATTAAAATAAATCGTGATAGAATCGGCCGTGGCTCTGGCCAATTCGCCGTACTGGTAGGGCCCGTATTCACCGCCCCACTCGTTTTCCCTGCCGCGATCGTGCACGCTGTCTACTCTCGCCGTCTCCCAGCTCACGTGCATAAAATGACCATAGCCCCCATCATCCCACGGATGAAAGACAACCTGGACATCTGACCAGGGGCCCCAGGGACGATCCGCCGTTCTCATATTGATACCCCGAGGATCGCCGTTGTTGTACAGCATAATCCACTTGCCGAAGGTTGGATTATACGTGACGGACAACTCTCCGACGCCCGACTGATCGAAAAGGGGTACCGCAACGCCCTCGTCGGAACTCCATCGGGGCGTTCCCGAGTTGCTGCATCCGATGAAATAATGAACCTGAGACGGATCTTCCACATCGTCCGCCGGCTGGAAAGCCAGGTATACCTGGCTTTTACGATACACGCCCGATCCAAAGATCACCAACCCTTCTCCCTCTTCATCTGGAAATCCCGGCCAGTCCGGGAAGAGTATCGTCTCGATGGATACATTAATGAAACGACGCGTTGAGAAATCGGCAAGATATGTAAACGTATAACCGTCGTCGTCGGATCGAGCCAGAACCGTCCGGGTCATGCTTTGCAGTGCCGTACTCCAATCCGTGGCAAAATAGATGTACATCTTACCGCCCAGACTCACCCCTTCCACGGGCACCT
>Ga0180438_10003223_pt1 | contig 24989 bp, 45 predicted proteins | sample SS_ome_12_FD_132455 | JGI IMG/M metagenome (GOLD analysis project Ga0180438, IMG submission 132455) | Hypersaline lake sediment archaeal communities from the Salton Sea, California, USA - SS_3_D_2 metaG | ecosystem: Environmental > Aquatic > Non-marine Saline and Alkaline > Hypersaline >... | reverse complement strand
CCTCTCCAAACTGTAGAACAGAAGCGGCTGATGGGTATCGAGCCCCGGGAGTTGGGCGGCCTGCCGGCCATGTTCCGCCTGTCCGAGGGCGTCGAAATCTCCCAAGACCTCGACGAGTACGGCTACCGCCGTCGAGGTGGCGGCAAGAAAGCCAAGAAGCAGCGATGGATGAAGGCTTTCGATGACGCAATTCAGGAGCTGAACCCGAAGATCAAACAGCGGCAGGACTACTGGGACACGGCAGCTCATCTTTTCAACCAGGGTATGGACCCGAAGAAGGCTGCCCAGCAGGTAGCCAGCCATCCGCAGGAGTTCTGTCCGGCGAGCCGTAGAGGGGAAATTGCTCCCATGTCGATGACGGCTCCCGACCAGCTTCGGATCTCGCCTTGGGCGCAGCGGAAAAACTCCTCCGTCGAGGCTCCCACCGGACCGAGCCTCTCCGAGGCCAAGCGCAAGCCGGCGAAGAAGAAGGCCGCCAAGAAGAAGGCTACCAAGCGCGGGAAGAAGACCGAGACGCGACGGCGCTCGCTGTCGCTCTTCCGTAGCACCGACGAGATGGTCGGAGCGCTCGGCCGCGCACACAAGCTCGTGCAGCGGGTCAACGCCACCATCCACCGCGACCGTACCAGCTCGAGCAGCGGCATGATGAACGAGAAAGCCAGGGCTGACCTGTATCGCTTGGATCAGGAGATGGCGACCGCTCTCGACTCAATCAACGCCGCCAGCGAGGCGCTCGACAGCATCGAGCGAGCCAACGTAGCCGCGCAGAAGGAAGCCCGTCAGCGCAAGCGCCAAGGACGGATGGAAAGCGTTGGGCGTCCCATCATGTTGAAAGACATCAGACAGTTGGAAAAGCTGACGGGACCGCTCACGATACAGCAAGCCCCCGGGGCTCCGGGCACGCACAAGCACGGCGACTACTGGTTCACTGATGGGGATGGGCAGCTCTACCGCTTTATTCCGAAGAACGACCGCGACGAGAAGCGGATGGATCGGTACATGGGCTTCGGACATCTACATCAGCAGATGGAGAGCACCGAGATGCTGATGTACGAGGAGAGCTACTCGCAAGAGGAGCTGGCTATCCTGGCGAGCTTTTACCAGCACAAGCCGTTCTACCGCAAGAAGGTCTTTGACGAGCTGGGCTTGGGCGCATACGGGCCTGACAACCAGCACGTGAAGTCGTTGATCGACAAAGGCTTGATCAAAATGCGTGGCAAGAACATGATGCTCAACAAGAAGAAGGCTCTGGAAGTCATGAAGCAGAACCCAGCGCCGGCCAAGTACACGAAGGGTGGTTGGCTCGACAACTACCGCTCCTACTTCAAGAAGGAGAGCATCGGCGGCGACGCTCCCTGGATCCTCTAAGACTTCTCCGTATCCGTGCGGCGCCTCGTCCCGCCGCATTGGGTCCGCCTCCTGGTCAGGGCCGGCTTTCGGGCCGGTCCTGGCTTTTTTTTTCGATCCGATCTTTTTTAGACCAACCCCCTTGACAATCGCTAAGCCATGTAGTACGTTGGTAGTCCACCCAGGAGGATTGCATGAAAACATGGCCCAACAAATTCAGCGGAACCTGCGAAGCCTGCGGCGTCCACGTCGCAGCCAAAAAAGGTCACGCCTACCGCAGCCCCAAGGGCTGGAGGGTATGCTGCGCCAGCAGCGTGTGCGGCGACAAGCTAGGCCTTGCCGGCGCGGCCACCAAGGGCGCTGTCGTCGAGTCGCGCGAGCTGACCGCTGATGGTCGGGTCATCATGCCTTACGAGGCGGCGGCCATTCCTCTGCTGCGCTCGTTCCCTGGCGCGAAGTTCGATCGAGACGCCTCCCCGAAGTGCTGGCGCGTCAGTCTCGATCCCGGCGACCGTGACCGAGTGCTCGAGCTGGCTGAGAAGCTGCAACTGAAGATCGCCCCCGAGCTGCAGACGGTGTCCGAGGACATCGAGGCGCTCTCCGCCAAGCTGGTGGAGCAGGGGCTGTACCCCTTCCAGGTCAAGGGTGTGTGCTGGATGCGCCAGCGACGCAGGGTCCTTCTGGGCGACGACATGGGTCTCGGCAAGACCGTGCAGGTGCTGGCTGCGCTTCCTGAGAGTGCTCGCGCGATCGTCATCTGCCCTGCTTCCCTCAAGTACAACTGGCGTGATGAGTGTGAGCGCTGGCGGCCAGACCTCACCCCTAGCGTGCTCGCGGGCCGCGGCAGCTTCCGTCTCCCCGAGGAGGGCGAGGTCGTCATCACCAATTACGACATCCTTCCCCCGGCTCCGTTCGGCGTTGCGCTAGTCGGCAAGAAGAAGTACGAGCTGCACGTCCACGCTAAGCTCGGTCTGCGCTGGAAGCTGAAGGGCAAGGATGACCAGAAGCACGACATCGGCGGCAAGGATCTCGAGTCGGCTCTGGGCGCGCTCGTGAAGTTCCTGGGTTGCGAGGGCGACGCTGTCCGCTACACCGAGGGATCGGCCAGCATGAGCCTGAAGGGCGTCGTGCTCGTTGCTGACGAGGCTACTGCGGTCAAGAACTACAAGGCGCAGCGCAGCCAGTCGGTTAAGGCGCTCGCGAAGACCTCCGACAAGGTGTGGTTCCTGAGCGGCACTCCGATGCTCAACCGACCGTTCGACCTGTTCGGGTTGCTCGAGTCCGGCGGCATGGCCTACGACGTGTTTGGTGGTTGGAGGACCTTCCTGCGCTGCTTCCAGGGCTACAAGAACAAGTGGGGCGGCTACGAGTTCGGCGAGCCTCTTGCCGAGACTCCGGAGCGTCTGCGCCGCGTCATGATCCGCCGCACCAAGGAAGAGGTTCTCCCCGACCTGCCGAAGTGCACCTACAAGACCATCACGGTGAACGGCTCCGACAAGAAGCTGAAGAAGGAGCTGGATACTGCATGGCAGGATTGGTTGGAGGAAGCCGCAGCGCTGGGCGACTTGGATGACGACGGCAACCCCGAGACGCTGCCTCCCTTTGAGCAGTTCAGCGAGCTGCGCGCCAAGCTGGCCGCTTCTCGCATCCCGGCGATGCTGGAGATCGTAGAGCAGTACGAGGACGCCGAGCTGCCGCTCATCGTCTTCAGTGCCCATCGGGCTCCCATCGACACCTTGGCCGACCGCGAGGGTTGGGAGGTCATCACGGGCGACACCAACAACGAGAAGCGCAACAAGATCGTAAAGCGCTTTCAGGCTGGCGAGCTGAAGGGTGTAGGCCTGACCATCAAGGCGGGCGGCTACGGCATCACGCTGACTCACGCCTCGCACGAGCTGTTCGTGGACCTCGACTGGACGCCGGCAGCCAACGCGCAGGCGGAAGATCGAGCGCGCCGCATCGGCCAGACGGCCGACAAGATCCAGGTAACCCGGATGGTCTCCGACCACGCGCTCGACAAGCACGTCCACGGTCTGCTCTCGCAGAAGATCCACATGATCTACAAGGCTATCGAGGCTTCTGTGGAGTACAAGGCGCCGAAGGCTAAAGCCGCTCCCAAGTCCAACTGGGTCGAGGAGTCCGAGGCCGACCAGCAGGCCCGCAAGGACGCGCTGGTGCAGGCTGCCAAGGACGCTGAGACGGCCGCGGCCAAGAGCAAGATCTACCAGATCATCCTGCAGGAGCAGGCGCACGAGAAGGCCAAGCCGGGCGAAGCCTTGAAGCTGACCCTCCCGGTCCGCGAGGCGCTAACCGCGGCGCTGTCCTACATGAAGAGCGTCTGCGACGGTGCGCATTCCAAGGACGGGATGGGCTTCAACAAGCCGGACGCCTACCGCACGGACTTTCTGGCGCCTTGGATGGCCACGGGCGAGGAGTCCGCGTTTCGCGCTGCGGCGATGATTCTCTGCCGCTACCGCAAGCAGCTCGCCAAGAAGTTCCCGGTGCTCTTCCCCAAGAAGCTGACTGATCCGCTGACCTCCGAAGAGAAGACCGAGATGGTCGACTTCCTGAGCGGCTTTGACAAGAAGGCATCGTGATGAGCGTAGGGCGCGAGCTTTTCAAGCTGCAGCGTTCGAAGGTGGAGGTTCTCCTTCGGGTGCGAGCGGCGACCAGTAAGGAATTGGACCTGTACAGGGCTGGGAGGCCCCCCAGAGGCGCTTTCCCTGCTCCGGCGGGGTTGGTGGTCATCTGCAACCCCGAGGCGCTTCTGGAGGCTGCTGAGCGCCTTTACGCGGTGGAGGTGGACGATGCCTAAGAAAGAGACCAAGAAGCAGCGCAAGGAGCGTAGGCGGCGCGAGCTAACGCGGTACAAGGTCAACAGGATGGGCGAGGAGTGGACGCCCTTTCGAGAGGTGTCCGCGGATCAAACGAAGGCGGCCGGCTTTGGCGTGACTGCGGAGCAGCTTGGGCAGGCGGGGGTGCTATTCTGGAACAGCCGCTATCACGTGTTCGTTCGCGAGTACGAGTCGGAGGTGTTCCAGGGGCGCGTCACGCACCTTTCGATCCGCCGCAACGACCGCAAGCCTGTTCGGGACTGGCGGGAGCTGCAACGCATCAAGAACGAGCTGTGCGGCCCGGAGTGCGAGGGAGTCGAGCTGTATCCTGCCGAGTCTCGGGTGGTGGATCAGGCCAACCAGTTTCATATGTGGGTGATGCCGCCGGGGATGGTGGTCCCGCTTGGATTTTTTGAGGGTCGTCAAGTGGGGTCGCCGAAGGAGGCTGAAGAGATCGGCGCCAAGCAGCGCCCGAGGGAGGACGAGAATGAAGACTGTTAAGGAGCTGAACGGCGATCGGCTTATGGGAGCCGCGATAACTTGCCAGCGCTGCGGGAGCGAGAGGATCGCAGACGTAGGCGCCAAGTGTTCGGACTGCTGCTTCCTGCGCGTCGGGGACGGGCGAGAGCACGACGGCTACGTACCGGGGGGTCTGGGCATCGGAGGCGGCGACTACGTGGAGTTCTACTGGTGTCTCGAGTGCGGGCAGATCCAAGGAGACGCGTTCCCTGTCCCGCAGGAAGCGGTCGAGGAGGCATTCGAGTGAGGCTGTCCAAGCCCCAGAAGAAGGCGCTGAGGAAGGCGCGCTACGGCCTGCGGGTTGACGAGGTGAACGGCAACGGCAATCGGCGCAGGACCTACCTGAGCCTCCTTCGGAGGGGGCTGCTCGGCTGGAACGTGTGCGGCCACCTAGCGCCAACCGAGGAAGCCGGTAAGCTGCTGGAGAGCTGGGGGTGCGCGGTACCGCCCAGCGCGATCGTTAGGAGGACGGAGTGAAGTACATCTACAGCGCAGAGAAAATCGGGATGAAGCGCGTGAAAGGCCCGCTCGATACGGATCGCGAGCACTACGCGGTGTTGATCTACCGCACCGAGTCCTTCCACGTTCCGGGAGACGAGCGCTCTCGTACGCATCCGGGTCACGGCTACCCAGCACACACGAAGACGACAGAGAACACGGAGCACTGGATCACGATGGATAAGGAGGTGCTCAAGAAGTTCTTGCTGTTGCTTCAGGAAGAGCAGCAACCGCCGCCGCACAACGTGCTGCAGGTGTGGCCGATGAAGGTGCGAACGACCGTGAAGTTGGAGGTAGAGGTATGAGCGACGAAGAGCTACCAGAGGGGTTGCGAGACTACGTGAACAGGCACCACGGTGGTGATCCGATGGCCGGCTTTGCCGAGTTCGAAGCCCAGATGAAACGCGAGGACGCTTACCCGTGGGCCAAGGGCTTGCGCGAAGCCGAGGAAGCCGTGCTGCAGGCGCTATCGGATCAAGACACGGCGGAGACCTTTTTGGTCTACGTCGGGCTCGTTCGGCAGATCTCTCGCAGCATGCCCGACGCCCGGCTCAGAGCGCGCGAGGTGGGCGTGCTGCGGAGCCTCGAGCGGTGGGTCGCGCAGCTGGATGAGGGGCGAGAGAGCTGCGCCGAGTCGGAGCTGTTGCTACTGAAGGGGCTGGCTCGAGATCTGGACGAGGCCCGGCGCTTTCTGAACCAACCGCCCTACTCGCAGCAGCATCTGGATGCGCTCGACGATGAGGGGTAGGGTTGAGCTGTGGTGGACAACAGAACAGCCCCGACGATTCCGGCGCCGCCTTGTGCCGTTCCTACGCTCAGCGTAACGCTGCCTGTGGAAGATCTGACCGAGCCTGTGCCTGAAGATTGGGGAGGCGACGGCGTCACGCCCGAGCCTCCGGACGAAGATCTGACCTGCGTGGTGTGCGGTGGCCGCAAGGTGACGTTGGGCATCCGCGTTATGGGCGACGGGCGCATGAGCCTCTGGGGGCTGCACGAGCGCTGCCTTCCGCGGCTCCAAGCGCAGCACCCTGCGGCCCCGAGAAAGCTGTAGAGGGTAGCTGGATCTGCCACAATGCGGTAACGTCTAGGGCCATGAGGAGCGCTCACAGCCTGCTAGAAGACGTTCGCCAAAGCCTCAACGAAGTTGGAGGCCTACGGCGCAAGAAACGCCGCGTCCAGAAGCTCTACAAGGTCAAGAAAACTCCTCTGAGTCCGTTCCAGCGGCGGGCTCGGAAGCTCTTCCTCAAGGAGGCGCCTCCCTACACGATTCCTCGGGCAACCCGTACGTACACCGAGGACGAGGTGGCGCGCGAGGTCGTGCGGACGCTAGAAGTCCAACTAAGACGGGAGTTTAGGAGCCTCATCCTGGACTACTCGGCGGACCTGGACAGCAGGCTGGAGGGCTCGAAGATCGTCGCGCAGAAGCGCTCGCAGACCAAGAGTAAGCAGGGTAACAGCTTTGTGAAGGTGGACTACGTCGACCTGGTGGAGTTTTCGGACACGGTCAAGATCGAACGCGTCAAGTTCCTCAAGAAGATCGTCCGAGAGTGGTACTCGCCTGTGGTTGTCGAGCCGGTCGCCATGTACAACCTGCTGCGCAACCCGCAGATGAAGAAGGAGATCCCAAAGCTGCTCGACAAGGTGGTCGAGGAGGTTGCCGAGGAGAAGGCCGGGGAGCCGCGGATGCTTCCGACGCTGGCGTCGAAGGTGGAGGACTACGCGTTCCAGACGGTGAAGATCGAAGAAGGCGGCCCCGAGGGCAAGGTGGTTGATGCTAGCGTGGCGCTCGACGCGGGCGAAGCACGGCTCGTGTTGCGGACTGCTGGCGGTTTGAGCTTTGACATTGGGGCTTTGTTTGACGTGGACGCTAGGGTCGCGTGGCCGGGCTCGGCCGAGTATGATCTCTACGTCTAGGGAGTTTTCGATGAAACGACAGATAGCTGAGGGAGTGGAGATCGACCTACGCGAGTTTCGCGAGCACGCGGGGCTGGCGCCTGCGCCGAGCTTGGACGAAGCGGACTACGACCCCGCCGAGGAAGCCGAGAAGCTCATCAATCAGGGGTTGAAGCACGACGTCTTCGAAGACCTGAAGAAGAAGCAGAGCAACTTCGAGAAGGCGTTCAAGAGCGCGCAGGGGCTGCTGAAGCGACAGAAGCGTGCCGGCATGGGAGCTACGGCCGCGGTTGACGTGGTCAAGGTGGAGATCCTCCCAGCACTGAAAGAGTATCGGGACGAGCTTAACGAGCTGGTCAAGGCCGTCGAGGGCCTGTAGGAGAAGAGCGATGAGCGACAAGAATCTAGATCGATGTAAGCAGATTTTGGAGTGCGCTGGCCACATTCAGAGCTTCTCCGCTGTCGACGAGGTGGATGAGGGAGCAGGCTCCGCTGCGTTCACCAAGAAGGCTGCCGAAGCAAGAGCGGCAATCAGCCGCGCAGAGAGGCGGCTGGACGACCCCCAGAAGGCGATGCAGAACCTGCGGACGGCAGGAGCCGCCGTCGAGGTGTTGATGCACATCGTTCAAGGGAACTGATACGCCGAGCGCATGGCCCTGCCTCCGCCTCCTAAGCAACGCCGGCTGGTCGAGCAGCCTGCGCAGCGGCACGCCTTGCGCGAGCAGGCGAAGAACCGAAAACGCAAGCTCGAGCTTGCCCGCAAGCTGAAGGAGTTGGAGGAGAAGAGGCGGAGAGAGCGCGAGCAGCGGAGGCGCGAGAGAGGCGGGACGATTACGACGTTCCACCTGAACGATGAGACCGCGACGACCGGCATCGTCGTGATTCGTTGTCCGCAGAGCGGCGCCACCTACACCGTCCGATGACCGCCATAACCTTCGCCGAGGTGAAAGTCTTACGTTCTGTGATCCTCCACCCATGGGACTGCCTCTGCGCTACCTGCGCGCCTTTCTATCCGCAGCCCTCCACCAACGCGGGACCGTCGCAGATGATGGTGGTGTCGCTCGCCGACGAGGACGACCCCCCGCCGGGCTGGAAGCGGCCTGGTATGGCCTTGCAGGTCCATCAACAATTGTAGTACCCTCCCTTTGTGGACACGGTCAGCGAGTTTCTGAAGCGGCTTCGCAAGCAGCCAGACGTGGAGCGGTTGGCGAAGAAGATCCAAGAAGGAGCGGACGCCTACAAGTGTCCGACCTGTGGGTGGACGGGAGACCCGTACATCTGGCTCGTGCAGAGCGCGGCGCACCCCAAGGGTCAGGTCTCTTTCACCTGCGTTCCGTGCAATCGGCATCTCGCTACGCGCTCTCCGGACCTGCGATGACGGACGATGTTGTTACGAAGGCGCATGACGTCGAGATCAACGTGCTCGACGAAGCCGAGCGTAAGGTCAAGCTGGAAGCCACGGGGATGGCGGTGTTCTCTCCTTGCGAGACCTTCCGCTACTACCTCATGCGCAGGTGGTCCGAGGACGAAGACCCGAAGTCGATACTTTGGGTCATGCTCAACCCGAGCACGGCCGACGAGCGCATACTAGATCCGACAGTGCGACGTTGTGTCGGCTATTCGTACCTGTGGGGCTATAACCACATGCAGGTGTGCAACATCTTCGCGTTGCGGGCTACAGATCCTAAGAAGCTATATGCGGCAGAAGACCCAATAGGACCGCTTAACGATGACTATCTCGCTTGGGCGGCCGAAGGGACGTTAAAGGGCGGCGGTCTTGTTATGGCTGGGTGGGGCACACACGGCAAGCTTAACGGGCGCAGCAAGCACGTGATTCGGTTGTTATCGGAGGTGGGAGATCTGCACGCTCTATCGATGACCAAAGCCGGCCATCCGGGGCACCCGCTCTATTTGGGGAAGAACCTGCGGCCGACCAAGGTAGAATGGTCCACGCTATGACACTCAAGGCTAGTGAAGTAGGAGGCAGGATCAAAGCCGCAGAGACCTGTCGGGAGCGTGGCTGGACCACAGGAACGCTGCTCGAGTCGCAGTGCTGGCAGGAACGGCGGAAGGTTAGCACCGTAGACCTCGTAGGGGCGGTTCTAAGGCGCGTTCTGCCTGACGGGCGACTTGGTACCCGTGAGTTCATAAAGACGCTTCCTGCGGACGTGAGGGCGGTTGATGGCGGATGACAGTGACGGCTATGTGGCGGAGCCTATGCACTACGAGTGTGTGGTGTGCCACGAGCGCAGCACTACGAGCACGCGGGAGGAGGCGGCTATGACGTTGTTGCTGATGATGGCCGCCAACGACAGCACTGTCTGGGAAGTGATCGAAGCTCTCTGCTTCGAGCATCGGCGTCGGTTGGAGGTCTGCTTGGAGGAGTGTCACAAGGAGGGTGCGTAGGTGATCGTTATGGCGCAAGGCGAGCAGGTGGACTGGGAGATGTTGGGGATCAGACACACCGAGCTGGAAACCATGAAGTTCATGCGGAAGCTCCACGAGCGCCCTGAGGTAGAGGCGTGCTCGCTGTGCGAGCGGCAGGGCTACTTCGAGGACGAGTGCACCGCATGCGAGGGCAACGGGGAAGTAGCTTGCGAGCACGCGGTGGATGGTGCTTGTGACCACGCCGGCTGCGAGTGCGAGGGCACGGGGAAGGCGGCCTGCCCCGAAGAAGCCTGCGAGGACGGCGAGGTCAGGACGCTTTGCGAGGAGTGCAAAGGCGAAGGCTACATTGAGGTACTTGACTATCGCGCTTCTAGCTGATAGCTTGGCGCAATGGCCGACCCAGTACGTGCTATTCAGGAAGCGACTGCGTCCTACTTCGAGATGACGGTAGAGGAGCTGCTTTCGAAGCCGAAGACCGCTCGTTTGGTCTATGCTCGAAGCCTCGCCATGTACTTGTGTCGGGAGATGACGAGGCGGTCGACTCCCAGCCTCGGGCGGAGCTTTGGCAACCGCGACCACACGACGGTGATTCATGCGGAAGGCAAGATAAGGCGCGCGGTGGAGCAAGAAGACCCGCAAGTGGAACGGGACCTCGTAGCCATTCGGGCCGCGGCGCTGCCGCATGTCGAGGGCGTGGTCATGCAGATCGTACGGAAGGCCGAGTCCGGATCTGCTCGGTACAACGCCCTCTGCGGGCTGGTGTTCGACGGTGAGCTGCTGCGGGGGTTCTTGCGTCTTCTCGAGTGGGTGCTCGGGGACGATGGCGCATAGGTACGCCAAGCAGGCGCGGTTCGTACGGAAGGCTTTGCTGGACGAGCGTCGGTGGAGGCGGCGCCCGACGTACGACTGGGTGCTGAAGCTGGTGGAGCGGCACATCGATGATGTGCGCAGGACGGCGCTTTCGGATCGAGAGGTGAACGAAATGTTACTCGAGCGCATCCGGCCGATTGCTTTCTTGGTGGCTAGTGTGGAGGACAAGTTTCGCGTGCCGGAGCATTGGCGTTGATGGTATGCTGCGGGGCATGGATCGAGAGCTAAGAGAAGACCTGGACCGGTGTCGACAGATCATTGGCGAGGCGGTGCCTACGTCCGCGGAGAAGGCTGCCGAGACGGCGGAGATGCTGAAGGGTAAGATCGAAGGCGCTCAGAGGCTCAAGGACGCCATCGACGACATCAGCTACACGAAGTACAACATCGGCGACTTCTACAAGAGTGTGCTGCCGCAAGCGCGCAAGAAGAGTGACGGCATAACCAAGAAGAAGAAGGACCTTGCGACGGCGCTCTACTCGTTCATCTCGCAGATGAAGAAGGACCTGAAGGCGGCCGAGAAGGCAGCGGCGAAGAAGGAGGCGCGCGAGAGCCTCAACGAAGCCCTTGATCCGGGAGCAATGGAGCTGCTGAAGAGCATCGCACAGAACGCCGATGAGAACGGCATCGTCTGGGTGGATGATCTCGAAGGGCCTTTGGTCCGGAAGCACCTGAGCGACCTCCAGTGGGACGGACTGGTCTCCAAGAAAGGCTCGAAGAAGAACGCCGTGGTGAAGCTCACCGACAAGGGCAAGAGTCGGGTGGAGCACTTCGGCGAGAGCCTCAATGAGGTAGATCTCAAGACGTTCAATGATCTCAAGACGTTCAATCGCCATTGGCCTCACCACAAAGATCTCGACTTCATCGACGATCGCCGGCAGCGCGGCCAGCGCGTGCTCCTCGGCAAAGGGCGCTTCGATATCGACGGGCGCCGCGCCGGACTGCTCGCGAAGAAGGGCCTTGTCGACATCGTCCACGGCACGTTCGGTAAGGAGGTAGAGCTGACCCCCAAAGGGGAAGTGTCGCTGTCCAACAGCCGCGACGCTTTCGCTCAGCTTTAGGATCTGCCATGAACAACCTTGGAAGTTTGGTCGAGTCCCTACGTCACCAGCTGTCCGAAGCCGGCGACTCCTGGCCGTCCACCGGAGACGAGGCGCTCGACAAGGCGCTCGCGTGGCTGCTCAGCAAGTCCAAGCGCACCGACGCGCCTGACGGGTCAGCGCAGCTCCTCTTCAAGGGCAAGCTGCCGCCGCGCATGATCGACCGGTTCGTTACGGCGCAGAAGAAAGCGTCTACCAAGCCTCCAATGACGATGCGGGATGCTCGGTCGGAGGTCATATACAACTGGAACCTGCCCGAGGGCGGCGTCTCGTTCGCGTTCTCCCATGGGGCCTACACCAGTACCCGGAACCGGGCGAAGTTCTCCGGCTTCGACTACCGCGGCGTGAAGGCGTGGCAGGACAAGTATCTCGGCGGTTGACAATCGCTAAGGCATCTTATACCGTCAGAGGATGCTAGAGCTATCCTCCGACGCCCAGAACGCCCTCAAACCGCTTCTCAACGCCGTACGGTCTCTGACCCTCACCATCACTCAAAGCGGCCTTAGAGAGGCTGCTGAGGCCATAGAAACGGCCTACTACCAGCTGCCTGCGGAGCTGGCGATGCTCGGCGTGCCCGAGGGGCCGGTCTACATCCCGCCTATGTGGATTCGCACGAGGAACATCATCCGGCGCAAGAGCATGCCCGAGATGGAGCTGCACTTCATCAGGTCGGTGCTGTGCGGTCCGAAGCGCGAGGAGACGATCGTCGAGATGCAGGAGTGTCGTGATGGGGCTCCTTTGGTGCGCATGCGTGCCGACATCGTCGCTGAGAACTGGGAGTGGACGGGGGAGCACGTAAGTGTGGCGCACATGCCGTTGCCGGAGAAGAGGTGGGCGAGATGACTCGCAACTCAGATTGTTGGGACTTGGAAGACCTTCGCGAGTGCGAGCACGAGCCCGAGACACCCATTGCGGAGGATGGGGAGATCATAGGATGGCTCTGTCGTTGCGGGCAGCGGTTGGATCTGCCGGCGCTCGTATCCGGAGTTCAGACGGAGAAGGAGGGCAAGTGAGCTTTAGCGCACTCAAGGAGTTGTTGGGAGAGATCAAGACTCCTCCGGTAGTTGCTGTGCTGGACGCTGTGCCTGGGTGGCATGCGGTGTTGACGGTAGATACGGGGATGAGCGACCCGGACGATCCGGAAAGCGCATACGGCAAGACCTACCACCAGATCGAAGTGATACCGATCGTCAAGTGGGGCATTCCTTGTCCGGCCAAGTACAACAAGGAGGAGCAGGAGCGCGAACCCTCGGCAGGCTTCGGAAGCCTTTTTGGGGCTCTGGGCAGCACGCCGATCGACTGGGGACCGCTGCCTTTGGACCCCCGAAAGAACGAGCCGACGTTCTTGCCTGTCGATCGGCTCTTTGCCGTCTACCCTCCGTCTGTGGGAGGTGCGCAGGCAGTGATGGCTCGAGTGAAGCAGGATGTGGAGCGGGCTACGGAGAAGGAGATCAAAAGGCGCAAGGCTAAGGAGGAGCGATGAGCGGCGGCACCACGATGACGATCCGCATCGGCGTAACGCAGTACACCGAGGACGGAGACTTCGCACCCAGCCTCGAGCGAAAGGCTACTTGGAGGCTGAAGACGCGAGCCGGGCTGGTCTACACACCGGTCGACGAGGACGAAGTCAAGGCACGCGCCGAGGACATGGCTCGAGAGTTGGTGGAGGAGCTGGAGCTACGCCGCGAGCAGGGCAGCCTGCAGGAGATCTGCGCCAGTCTCATCCGAGAGATGTCGAACGCGCTGGGGATGAAGCACGATGGTTGAGTGTGAAGGCTGCGGCTACTGCTGCGCGAAGGTGCCCTGTCCTGCAGGGTTGATCGAGCACGGGCCGACTTCGCCGTGCCCGAGCTTGGTATTCGAGGACGATCGGTTTTGGTGCGGTAAGGCTCTTGCCGCGAAGAAGGACGAGAAGCAATGGGAGCAGCTAAGCAGACAGGTGGGAGGGCTCGGGGCCGGCTGCAGCAGCAGTCTGAACAGCCTACGGCGCTCGCACCCGTATCATACGAGGAAGGCCGAGCAGGAGTTCCGCAGCTCCGTACTGAGATCCTTGTCGAGTTCACGCGAGCGCTGATTCGCGAGAACCCCAACAAAGACATGATCTACCTCGCACTCATGGCCGCGCGTTCGGCTACCGGAGCGACGGACGAGGAGATGCGAGCGCTCTCCGTAGCCGTTTTGGATGAGGCGCGAAAGGCTCCCTGGCCGCCGGGCTTTTTCTAGGGTAGATCTAGCTTGATCATGGCGCGTCGAAACTACCGCTGCGTTAAGCTTCCCTGCGAGCATCCCGCATGGGAGAAGTCTACTGCGAGGTTGCGCAGCTACCTCATAGGAGGGTCTCGGAATTGGCCCGCGCTTCGCGCTTTCGCGCGCTGGTCTCGCTGGACGTCCGACTACTTAAACAACGCGCTAGCGTGGCTCGAGTGGCGGGGATGGGCCGTGTGGGATCCAATCACGCAGCAGTGGTACGCCGTCGAGCGGACACCCTACGAGCGCCCGGCTGTGCTGATCCTCCGTCACTCAGGTGTGCGCTTCGCAAGCTAGGCGATCGGACCGCCCTTCAGCGCCACTACCTCGGCCGCGATTCGGTCGATGGCTGTGTTGAGGTTGGGCTCGCCGCTGCCTACCCAGTTGGCCGGCGTTCCTGCGATGTACCCTGCGGTGTTGACGTAGGCGGTGCCCACGCCAGAAGTCGAGCCGCTGAGGTAGTTCACGTCCAGGCGCAGGATTGTGCCTGACCCCACGATGTAGGCCGCGTTTGCTACCAGTCGGAGAACCTTCAGCTCTAGCTCGCCGCCGATGAGGTTGATCGCCGTACCGTTGCCGACGCCTCCTCCGATCTCCAAGATGTGGCCGATGTACCCCACCGTCTGCCCGGCTCCGAAGCGGACCACTCCGCCCCCCGTTCCGGTGATGTACAAATCTTCGATCATCAGGTGCAGGTGACCCTGCGCGACGCTGATCTCGCCAACGCCGTAGCCGTTCTCTGCGTAGACGCTCCGGACTTCAGCGATGAGCACGCCTGTCGCAGCGGCCGACTGGATGCCCGTCGCCGTGTCGTTGGCCCTTACGATGTTGGCCTCCACGCGCGAGATCCCCGTCTGCCCGCTCGGCTTGCTGATGCCGATGGCCGACCCGCTCACTTCGATAGAGTGCAGCAGCGCGGTGGTGTCGTCGGCCACCGTCAGCGTGCCGACGAGAGATGCTGCTGGCGCGTAAAGGCTGACCCACTGCGCCATCGTGACGCTCTCGGTGTAAACTCCCGCGTCCTCACACACGACGACGAACTGGTTGCTCGACGAGGGAGTTTGCGCGGAGGCCTCGGTGAACGCCTTCCCGAACGTCAAGAACGCCGTCTCGACGCTCTTGCCGTCGTTGGTGTCGGCTCCGTGCTTGCCGACGTAGTAGACCTGCTGTCCGGTGAAGCCGATGCCAGGGAAGGGGTCGAAGCCCGAGGCGATCTCGTCCGCCGAGTATGTCAGCGACATGGATACGTTGCCGTCTGCGATCTCCTTGTGCAGGTCCGGCATGCTCATGAGCTGCGCCGCCGACCGGAAGACGGACGTAGACTCCCCCGCCTCCAAGGTAGTGTACAGGTCGCCGAGGTAGACGCTTTCGCTAATCAGGTTGGTGATCGTAGCAGTAGGCATGAGGACATCCTACCACCTAAACCCGGCGCCGAGCAGCATCATGAACGCAGACGACCTGACCGCACTGTCGGATGAGTGCCTGGACGAAGCCTGACTGCGAGGAGCGGCAGATACTTCGGATGTCGCGCAGCTCCGGGCAGTCCTTCTCGCACCCCCTCGCGCGGCAGGGCTCGTTCAGCTCGAGCACGACCTCGTTCAGCTCGATGGTCACCTAGCTATTCTAGCACTGCAAACATTGCAGAGCGCGCAAAGATCGTCACTCGCGATTTACTGCCGCGATTACAAGCTGTTGACAGAACACAAGGGCGTTAGGCTACGCAAACATTGCACACGCTTGTGTTCGTAAGTGCGCGTAATTGCTGTGTGCAAACATTGGCACGGTTATTGGATCACTTTCGTGTGACGGCGGGCGAGCCTCTCGCCGGGCAGTCGACGCTGATGGCCCTAGAGCCCTCTCACCGCTCTGTGCCGCGCCATGCCCCCGCCGTCGCTTTTTTTGGCCCGAGCTTTGGCCCGCTGTTAGGCAGGGGCTCGCTATAGGAGGTGGACGAGATGGAGATGGCGATGATGATGCTGCAGACGGTGACCCGAGACGAGTCGGCTGGTGAGGCGCTCGATAGCCTCGAGCGTACCCACGACCACTCGTGGATGTATGACGACGAGCGCGCCATCTTCGGCGCGATCGGCTACACGGTGGAGAATCTTGCCGCGGCGATGGCTGCGCCGGCTAAGGGCTCGTGCCCCGGCTGCGGCGCTCCCTGCCCCGGCGCCAGGTGCCCGCTTCGGAGGGGATGATCTTTTTCGACGGTGAGCACTTGACAATCGCCAAGCTAGGTGATACATTGAGATCGTACCCAGGAGGAAACATGGCCGACAGCACCAACACCAAACCCATCAAACAGCGCACCGTCTTCAGCCTGACCTGTCCGGAGGTCAACGGGTTCCTGGCGAACCTGGAACTGGTGGATCAGGAGTACTCCCTAACGGACGATGACGCGGCCGAGCTAACGGAGCAGTTCGCGGCGCACCACGACGGCTGCCCGCACTGCGAGGCGGCTTCCAGGGCTGCGGCGAAGGAGATCAACTGATGGGCCGCAGCCCGAAGGCGGCGAGGCGAGCAGTACAGCGGTACTTCCAGAACAAGGGCTACGACCCCGACGTGGAGCGCGCGCTTGATGCGTCGGTGGAGCAGTTCTGGAAGCGACAGGGAGGCGGCCGGGTCTGCGACGTTCCGGAGGGTTTTTTCGTGGCGCTGGGGCTGGCTTGTTTGGATCAAGCAGGCTTTGCGCTCGAGACGCAACGGGCAGTCGGAACCCTGCTCCGTGGGGCGGCAGATGACGACTTCGAGGACGAGAACGAGAACGAGGCTGAGTTCGAAGCGTACCGTGCTCGAATGACTGAGAGGACGGAGGTACTTCGTGGATAGACTAACTGATGCTGTCTGCTCCCGGTGCAAGGGGACAGGAGACAACCCAGAGCTGCGCGATGTGCCCTGCTCTGTATGCGACGGTTCGGGCATGGGCAACGGTGTGCGCCGTGCTCTCGAGCGCCTAGCGCTCTACGAGTCGCGCATGTCGCGGTGGCGTAAGCTGCTGGCTGCTCTGCCGATCGAAGCGGTGGCGCAGGACTACCGCGTGAGCGACGCTGTGAGGGAGATCTCCAGCGACCTGGAGAAGCTACGCGATGTCTGATTACCGCAAGGACCTTAAACGGCTCATCAGGCTCGCCAAGCGTGCCGGTTGGGAGGTGCTTCGAAGCGGCGGAGGGCACCTCAAGTTCATCAGTCCTACCGGAGCCATAACCTTCTGCTCGTGGTCCCCGAGGGGCCATAGAGCCTTTGCCGACGCTCGCGCCAACTTGCGGCGGGCAGGGCTCGAGGTCTGAGAGCGGGCTTGACAATCGCATTACCACTTGCTATCGTAAACGCACCTAGGAGGAGAACGAGATGATAAAGGCGGCATTCAACATACTCTACGCTCAGGGCTACATTGCTCGAGCTAGCTTCAAAGGAGACGAGGAGCAAGCGTTCCTCGCTATCAGCGCTCGAGCGGAGGAGCGTAAGGACAAGCAGGAGCCGGTGACCGGCGCTGTGTTCTTCACGCACGAGGCGGTCAAGGAGCGCGGTGCGGACGGCTCGTACCCCATCCACTTCGGCAACCCGAAGTCGGAGAAGTACGGCAAGCTGGGGCACGACCCCTTGGCCATAGGCGTCGCGGTAGTGCGGGCTCTTACCAAAGCGGGGACCTACTGCGAGTGGGATGGTGATCCTACTCACCCCGTGATCGTGAAGGAGAACTAGCCGTGTGGCAACCTGAGCACGGCATGCGGTTGATCGGGGAGGACGGCAAGCCGGGGGTCCGTACACGCGCCCAGCTCGTTCGGGTAGATCCGCTACCCGGTCGGGGCACGGTTAAGTGGCACGTGTTGATCGACACGGACCCGCAGGTTGTCTTTCCCTTCGCTTGTGACGAGGACCTCGTACGAAGCAGCTGGAGGCCGGAGCATAGCGAGGAGCGGACGGAGCCTTCGAGCTTTGCTTCTCGCATAGACTACCTGTCTGACCGTCTGCTAACCCTCGCGACACACGATCCCGGCGTAGCCCACGCGCTGGAGCATCTGAGCCGCGACCTACAGGATCTCAAGCGGCTACCCGTCGCTCGCCCCTGGCACGAGCGCGTGGCGCTCAACAAGGCCCAGATCAAAGCGCTAGTTAACTGGCGGATGGTACCGCCAGGGAACCGCGGGATCCTTGTGAAGGTTCTACGGGAGGACGCCGCTAAAGGGTACGAAGAGGCAATCGCTGGTGCGGTGGAGCCTCAGAAGGCGGCAGCAGCGCTGCTCGAAGCGCTGGGCGAGATAGGCAAGCAGGACGAGCCCGTCGTCACGAAGAGCTACCGCGTCAACATGGGTTCCTTCCGCAAGGCTTGTAGGAGGGCGGCCGAGGGCGAGGACTTCGAGCTACGAGACGAGGACAAGTCATGAGCGGACCCAAGTTCTTCGAGACTCCGATGGGGCGGAGCTTTTTCTCGCGCGACGTGCCTGCTTTGATTCGCAATCTGGACAAGCTGGTCAAGGCGCTCGCTCCGCGAGGCTTCGAGGCGGAAGACGACCACGAGAAGCACTGGAAGCAGCAGTGGGCTCTTCAGAGCAGAGCCGACCGTGAAGCCGTCGTAGCGCTGCTGCGCGAGCACAGCGACCAGCGCGGTAGTCTCTGCGCGGCGCAGCTGCTGGAGATCTTGGGCGAGGACTATGTTGTGATCTGCCGCGTCGACACCAAGGACGACGGCAGTCCCGGCAACTACGTTCAGGCGTCAAGCCGGACGTTCTCACGCGACGAGGCGGAGGCGTATGCCAAGACCATCGCCCCGGGACGCGACGCGGTTGTGGTCCGAGTATCAGCGAGGCGCCGCGATGTCTGACGGGCTCGAATACGCCGGTTCGGCCGCGAGCCTGGGCGGTGCGGGAGAGAAGGACTTCTACCGCGACGAAGGCACCCTATGGCTGTTCAAGCCGGCTGTGACCAAGTTCGGAAGGCGCCGATCGAAGCCCTTCTGTGCGGCTATCTCGCAGGCTTGGTCTGAGGTAGCTGCGATGGTGCTGCCTTATGAGCACATTCCTGTAGTGATGGTAGAGCTACGCGGGCAGGTTGGTACGCTGCAGCCGGTGCTCGAGTTGGACCCGCAGCGGCCGGACTTGGACGACGCTGAGGATCGAGAGACGCTCTTGCGGGAGCACGTCATCGACTGGCTGCTCAGCCAGCACGACTCGCACGTCGACAACTTCATTCGGCGTAAGGCTGATGGCCAGCTGTTGGGCATCGACAAGGAGCAATGCTGTCGGTACTTGGGCCGCGACGAGCTGAGTACGAGCTACGCGCCGAACACGAGGAGCTACGGCATGGACCCTCCTCTCTACAACGAGCTGTGGCAGCGCTGGGCAGGCGGAGAGTACGAGCTGGACTTCGGCGTTGTGTGGAGAACCATCGGCTTGGTCGAGGCTATCGATTCTTTGGCCTACGAGGCGCTTGTACGGCCTTACGCTGAGCAGAGGCACCCCGAGTCCCCTCTGCGGGCTCGGAGGCTTCTAGAGGCGATTCTGGGGCGTAGGGAGGGGCTTCGGCGCGACTTCGAGGAGTTCATCGGCGAGCTACAGCGACGGAGGGCAGCATGAAGGTGCTGAAGGAGGTTCCCTGGACGCACAAGTTCACCTGCGACGGCTGTGGGTCGGAGCTGGAAGCCGAAGCGACCGATGTCTACTGGTCGCGCATGGGCACCTATGACGAGTGCGAGACCAGACACTTCGTGGCGTGCCCGACTTGCGAGACCTTGTGCTACTTGAGAGATCTTCCTCCCAAGGTAGTGCGGCACGCCAAGCAGTGGTCGGAGAGAGGCGGCGTCGTATGAAGCATCAGCCTGGCGTTGCCGCGATGGCTCAGCAGCTGAAGCACGCTCTGGAGGACGTAGAGCGCCTACGGAAGGAGCGGGACGAGGCTCGGCGGCTGGCTGCCTTCTTCCACGACCACAACCACCCGATAGCTACGGTGTGCGGATCGTGCGAAGTGGTGGAGCCGTGGCGCGACTCAAAGCTCGGCGACGTGCGCGGCTGGTCTGAGGCGCGGCGCTGCGAGGGGCAGAACTGCCGGTGGTACTTGGACGGCATCTGCCAGAAGGAGGAGGACGGGACGAGCCCGACTCCGGTGATGGAGCGGATGGCTGAGGCCATGCAGGCTATGCACAAACGTGCGGTGGAGCAGCAGAACGCTCCGGAGAGTCCGGAACCGGCGCCGAAGGAGGGCGTCAGCTTTGAGGACTTATGACAGGACTTCTCCCCGCCTTTTGAGCGGGGCGGGGCGGAGGTGGGCATCCGTGCCCATGTTTCTCTCCTAGGTGCGGCCCCCGGGTTTCACGGCCATGAGCCCGGGGGCCGTTTTTTATCGGCCGCGCGAAAACTCCGAAGGCTCCTCGTCGTCCGAGCCTTCGGGACCTGGGCACGTTGCGGGCTTGGTGAGCGTGCGTGAGTGTTTGATGTTGGTGGGGATGCCGTGGCGGTCGAACAGCTTGACGAAGTCGTAGACGTGGTCCGGGTGGTCGTCCCAGATCTCCACCGAGTCTAGATCGAACTGCTGCGCTAGGCGATCCATCGACTGCTTCTTGAACGGCAACGCTCCCGGCGTCGGAGCTAGCAACACCTCGTCGAAGGCGAGCCCTGCTTGCTTGAGCAGCTCGCGGATCCGTTTGATGAAGGGCTTGGACCAACGCCCGGTGAGCATGACGGTGTGGTAGGAGGGGTCGGAGATCAGCTTCTTCGCCTGGTTGACCAGCGGCATATTCCACCAGCTGGAGTCTGGGATCTTCGGTACACACGGAGGGTTGAGGCTGACCGGCTCCCGCCACCAACGACGCTGGAACCAGTCAGGCTTCTGAGGGCTCAGAAAGAGAGTGCCGTCGAAGTCGAAGATCGCAACGTGCTTCTTCCCTCTCTCCATCAGCTCGCCCAGCTCTTCCACGACCGGGTTTTCGCTGCTGTCCGACTCGGCTAGCTCCTGCTTCAGCTGCTCTATGAGATGTTCCATCTGATCCTCTTGTTCGACGTGCTCAAAGCGGCCACCGCGCGCTACGAGCTTGAACGTTTCGACTTGCTGCGGGGTCATGTTCTTACCCATGATGAAGTAGTAGAAGGCTTCGGCGAACGCCTCCCATGGATCTTTCCCGCCGTAGTGCGACACGGGCGCTAGCCCGGCTTTGATCCACTCGATGAAGTAGCGCCGGTTAGTCCTCGTCATGTTGCGATACCACCAGCGGTGCCCTAGCTCGTGGATGATGGTGCCTTTGGCGACCCTCGGGTACAGCCACAGATGGTCCTTGTGGCGGTTGTACGTACCGGCCACGGCTCCGTGGGGCTTGGCTGCGATGAAGATCGTGCCGCCGCCTCCCCAAGCATCGCCGAAGCGGTGCGCTTTGCACATCTCGATGGCGTGGAGGATCTGATCGACCGCGTGCTTCTCTGCCTTCTCGCTCACCCCGCTCATGAAAACTACCTTCATGCCTTGAATGGTCTCGCGGCGGTCGGGTAGGGAGGAAACGCCTTTCTTCGGCTTCTTCGCCGGGGCTGTCGCGCCTTTGAGCAAGAGAGCTAGCAGCGACTTGCGCAGCTTCGGGGGCAGCTTGTTGAAGATGATCTTGCGGAACAGCTCAGCAAACCCGCGGTCGGGTTTGTCTCCGAGCTTGGCTGCGAGGCTCAGGGGAGTTTGCAGCGCCTTCGGCATGACGCGGTGCCAGTAGCGGAGCCCGATGGCTCGAGCGAGTGCTTTCTTCCAACCCTTCTGCACGGGGAAGAGATGGAGGCGTCGGGCTTTGCGGTCGTAGCTCGGGAGTTTACTCGCGCCCGTCAGCGAGGCCTTCTTCGGCAGGGCATTCGAGAGCCCTGTCTTGAGGATGGCTTCGATGACCGAGTCAAGCTCGGAGGTTACTTTTTCTTGGTCCTCGGGCGAGACACCCTCGACGTAGATCTTCACGCCCGATGCGGTCAGCTTACCTGTGTCCGTCGACAGCGCGCTCTCCTGTAGCCGCCGCTTGCGCAGCTCGTATCCTCGGCTGACGGTAACCATGCGCACGAGCATACCAGATCCCGAATCGCGACACTATTCGCGACAAGGTGTCGCGATTGACAATCGCATAATCACGTAGTACGATGGCGTGCATGGAACCTATGCGCGAGCTAGAGGGCTTCGAGCTTCCGGGGTTACCTGTCATGCCTGCGAGTGTGGAGGACCTGAAGCTGATGCACGTGAGGGACATCGAGTCGTACGAGGGGCCGCTGCTTGCGGAGTTCGAAGATCGAAACGGCCGACCGTACCTGTACAAGTGGTGTGATTGCGACGACGACGCCAACCGCTGGCTGGTCTTTCGGACGACTGACGAGGCGCTGGGCGGCTACGAAGCGGGCAAGAAGACGCTGCGCCAGGTGCTGCTCGAGTGCCCGGAGGGCTACGTGTACGTGGTTGATCTCGACAAGGAGGGCATCGCTAGGTCCCGCGTCAAGCGTGTGTGGGCGCGGCAGCTACCTGACGACTACATACCAACGACAGACTCGTGGCACGAAGGAGGCGACTGATGGGTTATTGCATAAGTCAGATCGGAGGGGAGTTCTTTCTACCTTTCGAGCACGTTCAGAAGGCGCTGAAGGCAATCAAGGCGAAGACCAAGGACCCTTACGGGGATGCTTGGAGGCGCCCGGAGTTTCGAGAGATCAACGTCTTGCAGGACATGTTCGAATACTGGGGCTACGGTGCAACGACCGATGAGGATGGCAACATCGTCAGGCTGAGCTTTTGCGGAGAGAAGTTAGGGGACGAGGTCAAGCTGTTTGAGGCTGTCGCTCCGTTCGTGAAGCCCGGTTCCTACCTCGAGATGAGCGGTGAGGAGGGGCATCTGTGGCGCTGGGTGTTCGACGGCCAGACCTGCAAGGAGGTCAAGGCTGAAGTCTCTTTCCAGAGCTACGAGCACGATCGTCGTGCTACCCGGATGTACGAGACTGTGGCCGAGCTGCTGCGAGCGCTCGGCAAGATCCAAGATTGGGATGGTACGCACGTGGGCAAGTTGATGGCTCGGCTCGAGGAGATGCTCGACGATGGATGAGAACAAGCGAGACAAGCTGGTGGCGCTGCCTTATCGGATCTTGCCCGTCTGCGGGCTGTGCCGGCACGCGCGGTGGAACATCGAGGACGGCGGCGAGGGCGGCCTAGCGAGCAGCATTCGAACGAAGATCTCCCAGTGGTCAACGTGCGCGCTCCACAAGTACGAGCACAAGAAGCACGGCGACGAGCGGGAGCTGAGCATCCACCTGTTCGGGAGCTGCTATCGCTTTGCGATGCAACGCGGAGCCCGAGCACGTCTGGGGGCGTTCGCGGAGTTCGTCTGGGAGCAGCCGATCGGTCGCACTTGACAATCGCCAAACCACGTGGTACGATAAGGGTGTCGTTTGATAGAGTAGCTAGGAGAGGAGCGACAACACATGTGGATCTTTTTACCCTTTGGTTTTTTGAGCGTCGTACAACACAGGGACAAGCCCGACACCGTGCTCGTGAGAGCCCGCGCCGAGCAGGACCTGGAGGCGTTTCGAGCGCGCGGGCACTGCCCGAGCATGACCGACACCAAGTATCTCGAGTGGGCCGACTACCCGTACCGTGCGGAGGTGCTCAAGGTCGAGTTCGCGCAAGCGATGTTTGAGATCTCAATGACCATGGACTGGACGAACTTCAAGTCTGCGGTCGGACACGCACCTGGCGACGAGCGCTCGGGCGTGTACATGGATATCTGGTGCAAGATGAAGGACGCGCAGGACAGTGGCCGGCTGGGCGACCCTAAGACCAAGAGGCAGCGCAGCTGGAACGTCTCGCCGCTTCCTTGGAAGCCGACCAAGATCAAGAGCATGCCCATGCTCGAGCCTGTGGGCCACAGGGCGGCTTCGGTCGAGGCTACGTACTTGCAGCCGTCCGTGCCGCGAAAAGCGCTAGAGGACCCGTTCTACTGGAGCGACGACATACCCACGTTCGACGAAGAGCAGAACGAGTTGGAGGCTCAGCAGGAGCGCGACGGCTTGCTGGAGTTCGACGACGTGGACGACATGATCGACCACTTCAGCGGGAGAAAGGGCTCGTGAGCTACTACGGCGACGACTACGACTACGGGCTGCGCCGCGACGGCACGCCTTACTGGTACGAGGAGACCAGCAAGCCGTGCTCGTGCGGCGTCAAGCCCAAAGAGATCAACACCCATGTCGGGTACTCGGACTTCTTTTACTGGCAGAACGAGTGCCCGCAATGCGGTCACACCTGGTGCGAGTACTTGGAGGGTTGAGCTGTGGGTAGGATCGAGTGTGCAATGTTTGCAGAGTGGCTATGACTTGCATGTCATAGATCGGATCTTTCAATGATGCTCGCAACTTGCAGTCGAAACGACGTGGCGCGACTCTCGAAAGCCTGCAAACATTGCACACAGTTCCATCCGTAAGTGTTTGAAAACATTGTGTGCAAACATTGGCACGATCCTTTCATATGTTCTTTGGTATCCGCAGGCACCACCGAAAAGGTCTCGAGGTAAGGGACGCCCATAGGGTGACGTGGTGAGCCGACTGGGTTCGAAGCCCCAGGCTTGCGGCCATATGAGACAGGGTGGCACATCGTTCCTCGGGCGGCCGACCGGGGGCTCCACGGTGTGACGAGGTTTCCGCCTAAACCGAAGTGTCCGAGCTGGATTAGCGTCTGGGGAGGACGACGGGAATGCAGGTTCGACTCCTGCCTGTCTCGCCAACCAACACCAACCCTAGGAGAGAGCAGACATGATCATCACCAGCACCGTTTCCGCCCGCTTCGCCAACCAAGACCACTTGGAGGAGGTTCACGAGTGCCGCTGGCTCTCCGAAGGCCGCTGCCCCTTCGCCGAAGGCGAGTGTCCTCTGGGCGTCTCCAAGGACGCGTGCGCGGTTGCGGGGTTCATGGGCTCCAAGGGCTGTACTCCTCCGGGCGCTGCGGTGGTGGTGGGTGACGTCCGCATCAGCGGCGCCTTCGCTGAGGTTGGCGGCCTTCCGCCTACCTGCCCCAAGTGCGGCAACTGGTTCCGCGAGGAGCAGTGCGAGCACTGCTGAGCGCGGCGCCTGCGCTGAGCCCCAGAGCCCCATAAGGGCCTGGGGCTTTTGAGGTATGAACGCAAGAGCCCGAGCAAGAGCCCGCATCCGCCGCGCAATGAGCGCGACCAGCGGGCGCGCGTGCGACGCCTGCAAGCTGATGTTCAGCGAGCCCCCGCACGCTGAGTGTCCGGTCTGCGGCCAGCCTACGCGGCAGGTCTCGGTCGAAGCTGCGGGGCCTTTCCGAGTACGGGAGGAGCCGCAGTGGG
>Ga0180438_10003222_pt1 | contig 24995 bp, 30 predicted proteins | sample SS_ome_12_FD_132455 | JGI IMG/M metagenome (GOLD analysis project Ga0180438, IMG submission 132455) | Hypersaline lake sediment archaeal communities from the Salton Sea, California, USA - SS_3_D_2 metaG | ecosystem: Environmental > Aquatic > Non-marine Saline and Alkaline > Hypersaline >... | reverse complement strand
CACCCTATTTTGCCGATCGAACATATGGATATAGCAATGATGCCAATAATGAAGAGTTTCACAAAAGGCTTTTGTCACTAGCAAATGAAGCAATATGTATGATTTTTATTAGTGGGTATGAAAGTGATTTATATAACTCACTACTTACGGAAGAAAAGGGGTGGGAGAAAAAAATGCTATTAGCTAATACCAAGGGATCGAACGGGATTATTCAACCCAGAATTGAGATTGTTTGGATGAATCAACATTATCGAAATGCTATAATAGCAAATCGTGTACCAATTGAATTAACCGAAAAGGAACAACAAATGGGCAAAGTAAATCCTGAAAGATAAACTCGCATTTTACCTGTATGAAACTTTACGAAAACTATATAATTCCTCAGTTTTTTTCCATTCCTTATAAGAAATAAATATATTTTTATATGCATTTGATATCACTTTTAGATTCAATATATCAAAAACCCCATGTCTAAGAACAGGAAGTAAATATAAGTAGTATCTCTCCCCTAAATTTTTTGCTACTTCAATTTCATTTCTAGTCCAAAAAAAACGTAAATCTGTCAGTGAAACCGCTTTTACTTCAATGTATCGAAAAATCGGGTTTTTTTTGGAGCACTCAAATTCACAACTTAGAATATCATAACCAGCATTTGCATTTTTCTGCGAAATTAGTTGTACTTCTCCTACAAGTTCGGGTCTATTCTCTAAACGCTTTTTCTCGAATTTCAAAACTTCTAACTCAGCAGCACAACCTATTTCTTTTTGCTTATTATTGATAAACTCAAGTTCATTCTGGGAGTGATATAGTCCTTGAGTTTTTTTTACTATTACAGGTAAGTACTCATCAGTTATATAATAAAGCCTTTCAGAATCCATGTAGCCAACTATACCAAACTCAATAAGTAAATTTCTAATTCCACTTTCGTCTCTCCGAATCTTTGCCCGTGGTTTATAAACGAGTGCATCACCCATTAAGTTAAATTTCGATAAATAATCTTTAACAACTATTGAAATTGCATTATTTGAATCAAATATCAATTCAATTAGATATTGAACGATAAGTGATTTTTCTTCTGAGACTTGTTTGTTCATTTTCTGAAGTTCTTGAGTCCGATTTAAAATATCTTGGTCATATTCCAATAAATTTAATGCGGCAAGAAAGTTTACAGTTGAATCAAAACCTCTTGCATTTTCTTCAAACCGTCTCCGAATATAACCAAGATCTTCAGAATTAGTGTCGATCAGTAAATCAACAAGTAATTGAATACTTTTCAAAGAAAGTCTATCAAATTCGTTTTTCATTCTTGTCCAAACAACTTATCAAAAGCTTCTATATCCCCTTCATATTCGCTTTCGAACATATCTAGCGAATAAATGTTGAAATCTTCATCTATCACGCTGTACATTCTTTGGGCTTTTTGATTTAGATTTTCGAGGATATTTTGATCAATTGTGTCAGCATATTGCAGAAAATGATAATTTGCTTCGTTATTCTCAGAACCACCAACACGGTGTATTCGGTCTAAAGACTGTAAATATTGCGCTCCGTTAAATGATAAATCGTAATATATGGCATCAAAACAAGTTTTGTGCAAAGAAATTGATTCTGCACATGCAGCAGGATTGGCAACCAGTATGTCTAATCCACTTTCTGCATCAACAAACTCGGAAATTATTTTTTCTCGAGTCTCTTCATCACTTACACTTGCCTTTTCAACAGGAACGCTTCCAATTATTTTTTTACAAGACAATCCATTCCCTGCCAAAACTTCTTCAATAAGATTAACCGTGCCTAAGAAGTGAGTCCAAATTATCACTTTCCGGTTCATCTCGCTCAATTCTTTTACTAACTCAATTAATTTTTCTATCTTAGCAGGACGTTCTAATTGAGAGTAATTTAAAATTAATTGATAAAGATTAACATCCCCAGTTATTAAGTCTTCATCAGAATCATAATCTTCAATTACCGTTGTCAAAAGCCCACAATAGGAAATACATTGTCTAATGCGAATCATTCTTCCCCGTCGTAAACGACGAATCAAATCGATATTCTTTATATAATCATCTTGAGAGTAATTCCTAATCTTAGTGATAATTGCATCATAAATTTCGCTCTCAATTGGATTCATTTCGACGATAATTGGATCATGAAAATTTTGTGGTTGTAAATTAAGATCCATCTTTCGAACTCTATAAAACAACGGACCAATATTCCGGGCCAAGAGCTCTTTTGCATCATTGTGCCGATTTTCTTCTTCATACGATAACAGTTTAGCTCTATCTTCAGGACTTATTGGTTTTTGATTTGGCCATAAGAAGTCAAACAAATTGAATACATCAGCATAACTTCGTGGAATTGGCGTCCCAGTTAAGGCACAACGGAATTTTGCGTATTGCGATATTTCTAATACGGCATTTGCCCAGTTTCCATCAATGCGTTTCAAATAATGAGCCTCATCAACAACAAGATATGAATTCACCGATCGATTCATAAATAATGTTGACACATACTGTTGGTCATTTAATAAAGTTTGAAAAGTGGTTAAATATAATTCAGAAAAATTATCGGGTTTAAAATAATCTTCTAATCGCTGACTTCTATCTCCACCCGCTAAAATTGTGTATTTAGGTTTTCGATTAAGGACAGCTTCAAACTCGTAACGCCAAGGACCAAAGCTAGATGCGGGTCCTACCACAAATAAAATATTGACTTCTTTCTCAAGGCGCAATCTTTCAAAATGCGCCAACACAACAGATGTTTTACCGCTTCCTGGTACAGAAAAATTTGCACCATTTCCTAATAAGGAAAGATGGAAATATGCTTTAATTTGATGATCTTTAAGTTTCCTAAAGATATTTTTTGAAAGGAAATCTAACTCTTTTGAAAATTCTCTTTTATCGTAATGGCCTTCTTTAAAATTCTTGGCGCGTTCAATGGTTTTGTTATATTCAACTTTCTTTTTTCTTACTATTTGAAGAAATTCGGTTGTGGAGTCAGAAAATAAAAAAGGGATGTTGCTATTATTAAGAAAATCAATAACCTTAATCAGAACATCACTAACATTGTCCAAGGAAATTTTGTAATGCCCATCATCAGTTATCTTAAAGCCCCAATATTGAAGTTGACTTTTATGACGTGGTTTTAGGTGTCCTTTTGTTGTAATTATTGTGATTTCATTGTGTTTAGCATCAATAATCATTTAGTCAAACCTAAATACCAAAATAAAAAAATTTGCCATATTAACTTCATTTTTTGGACATTTCAAAGAACTCCCGTTTTAATTCAAGGGCTTTTTTTTCTATTTGTTCAGCAAGATTTAATGCCTTCATTAAGTCATTTTTTGAGACATACTTAGGTCGCATTTCTTCATGATTCAATTTTTTTTTAGCGCATCTTCTAATAGCCTTAAGGGTGTATCTTTCTCTTTTCGCTTGTCATATAGTTCATCAGCCTTTTTTACCTGCCGAATAAGTTCAGTAGCATGCTTTGCACCCCAAACCTTGTCTTTTTCTCTCTCACCATATTCATTGCCATTCTTATCGAGAGTTTCATCTTCAGGTAATAAGAAATCAATTTCATTTAGCTCAAAAAGAGCATCTTTTGATTCTTGGTGGCTTAAATACTTCGGAAGGTTTCTAATGATTTGATGAACTTTTGGCATCCGTGGAAATTGTCTCTTACGAATTATCTTAAATGATATTTCTTCAACTGCTCCTAATTCTTCATCATTTAATTTAATTTCTCTGCGTTGCCTATAATTTGGATCTGCCAGATTATGAAAAACCTTGTTGTAATCTACAAAAGCTTGCCACCGTCCTTCTCGATCGCTTGGACCAGTAGAAATTGTTGAATAAATACCTGGTCTATCTAAATAATTCAAGTATCTATCAATAGGTTCTAATGGTTCAAGAAATTCTTTCTCAAATTTATCAACTGCTCTTTTGAATTCTTTATCATCCATGTACGAATACATGGGATCATCTCTTAATTGCTCTTCCAATGGTATCCCAAGGTATTTTTTCCTTCTTATTGATAATGCCCTATCAAATAAAGAATAATCAGCTTTACCTTCACTCTGAAGCTGATATCTATTTTCAATCTGCTCAATTTCTTTTAGGGTGGGTGGACCGCCTTCGTCATTCACTCCTGGGAGAATTACAACTTTCATTCGCTCCCATTTTTGATTTTTCTCTTTTTTATACAATAATTCAAGAGCTGCTTTCCGCCGATTTCCGTTTATCAAGAAACCATCTGCAGTAATTATGGCTGGCTGAAGTTGACCAAATTGGCGGATTGATTGCATTAATTCATTTGTTTTTTCCGGATCTTTGCTAATAAGGAATTCTTTTAATCTTTCCTGGGCATCCTCATCACTTTCATTCAACTGCCCATGATCTTTTTCGTAACTTATTACATCTGATGCAATACGTCCATTGTCTTTTCTATACCTCAAGAGGTTTATTGGAACTTCAACAATATCCCTCTCAAAATTATTAATCTGCTCATTTCTAAAAAATATCACTGCCTTTGAAGGCTTAGGTCCAACAACCTTCTTTTCTTGAATTTCTCTCGCAAAATCTTCAATAATTTCTCTCATTGGTTCTTTTGTAATCGGATTTTTTTTGTTCATGTTAATTGGCTTCCAAGTTTTATCTTATTTTTTATCATACGAATGATTACAGAAATAAAACCTTTTTAATTATTACTTAGCTATCGGAGGATATGTCTGAATTAGGCACAAATTGATTGTTTAGATTCCCTTCTGAGTCAATTACCCTGCGTATACAATCATCAATTATAAAAATAATTTCTGAGAGAGCTTAATTCTTTTTTTTTCAAAGAAATTAGTTATCAATTCTTTCAAATCAGTCTGACGAATAAGATGATTATTTTCATCATAAGCAAATATTAGAACAGCTTTGTCAAACTTCTCTTCCGAAATTCCGAAGAATCCTATGTGTTTTTGTCAAGAGAAAAATGTACCGTTTTAACATCGAAAAATATACCACATAACGACTTTGTATATAAGAAATTACCAAAGAAAAACATACCACTAAGAATTAAAAGCACAAACCGAAGGAAAACTCGTAAGATACAAAAAGACAAGAACAAGATTAATTTGTAAAGCATGATTCCTTAACGGATTGGGGAAATATAATTGCATTCAACAAAATTATCTTCAGTAATTATTCATGTTCACAGAATCTCCGGTGCCTGAAGTGTTTAGACTTAAAACCCTAATTCGATAAGAAGAATATGATGTGCCGGGCAATATGCTCCACTATTGCATCCCACAATACGTTAAATCACTAGAATCCCCCGCTCCCAAGGGGGGATTTTCTCTTTAAGCCCTTGAAATAATAGCACATTTGTTCTATAGTGGTGCCAAACCCTTCAACCAGATACCCACCCAAAAGGAGGCACCCATGACCCCCCAGGCGCTCGCCGCCATCGTTTCCACCATCCTTTCGCTGCTCTTTTCCTATGTCCCCGGTTTTAAGTCCTGGTACCAGCCGCTGGAGGCGACCTACAAACGGCTTGTGATGCTAGCCCTGGTCTGCCTGAGCGCGGCCGGGGCGTTCGGTTTGTCCTGCGCGGGCTGGGGAGATCAGCTCAACCTCAATCTGACCTGCAGTTCTGAGGGCGCCCTGGGCCTGGTTTCGGCCCTGCTGGGCGCCCTGGCTGCCAACCAGGCCGTATTCCTGATCAGCCCCAGACCCGCCAGTCGGAAAGCGAACGGCTATCCGGGCGGGCACCCGGACGAGCCGGAGCTCAGCCGCGAAGTCAGCGAGCGCTACGCCCGCCCCAGGGTGCAGCCCAGCCCGGAGGACCGCCAGAACTACGGCAGACCCCAGGCCAACCCCAAGAAGATCGCCCCGCTCTCCGGCCGGGAGGACAGCTAAAACCGGTGCCAGCCGCCAGAGCCAAAAGCCAGCCGCCCGGGCCGAACCCTCCCGGCCCGGGGCCGGCTGAACCCTACACGCCCGGCTTCCGGGATGATGAGCTCAGCGAGCTGGAAGCCCTGCTGGACAGCGGGCTGGGAGCCGAGATCGCCATGCTGCGGGCCAGCGCCCGGCGGCTGTTCACCCTGGCGAAGGAAAGCCAGGGGCTCGACGAAGCGGTCAGGTCGCTGAGCGCCCTGGGCCTCTCTGCCACCCGCCTGGCGAACCTGCTGAAGACCCAGGCCGAGCTGGACTCCGGCAAGGGCGACCAGTTCAAACAGGCGTTGAACGAAGCCCTGGAGGAAGTCGCCCAGGAGCTGCGCCTGAGGCTCTGAAAGGAGTAAATAATGGAAAATCCTAAACCCTCCAACGAAGCCATCCTGGCCCGCCTGAACTGCCCGGTGCGCGAAAAGTGCCGGGAGGTGACCGGGCTCAGCCGCGACCTGCGCCGGGCGGTGCGCGAGCTGGTGGAAGAGCTGGGGCTGCAGGTCTGAAGGCGGTGAGCGAGGACCCCCAGGGCGAGCTGTTCGCCCAGCAGCTCAAGCACACCATCGACCTGCTGCGCTTTGAGATCAAGAATATCAAGATAGCCCAGGAGCACCACAAGGAGATGGCGGACCAGCGCTTCGCCGAGCTGGAAGAATGTTCCCGCGATTTTGAGGAGCGCATCCGGGTGATCAAGGACGACGTGACCCGCGCCAAGTCGATCTATAACCTGTCCTCGGCCGGCAGCACGTTTATGAGCCTGGTCGCCCTGCTGCGGACGTTTTTTGTGTAATAGGAGTTAATTATGGCAGCTAAATCCGGACAGAAAACTGTAGCAGCCGCCGGGACAGCCGAGGCGCTCGGCAGCCAGGTGATCAACGGCCCGATCATGGTCAAGGCCCTGCTCGCCAACAGCAACAATGTCTATGTCGGGAACGACGGCGCCGGCGACGTTAATAGCGCCAACGGCCTGGAGCTGGACGCCGGCGATTCGGTGGTGTTCGAGTTTGTCGGGGACCTGTCCGAAATTATCATTGACGCGGACACCAACGGCGAAGGCGTATCCTGGCTCGCATTAACCCTTTAGGCAGGGGTGTGTCCAACCGTTCAGGCGTGCTGCCGCTCCCAGGGCAGTTAATTATCAAGCAGCAGGCCCTGCGCCGTGCTGCAGGGTTCTCTCCGCTTGATTTATCCAATTTGGAAATCTGGTTTGATTTTTCCGATCCCAGCAGTATGTTTACAGATGCCGGGGTGACCCCGGTCTCCGGCGACGGGGACAAGATTTTCCAGATTAATGACAAATCTGGAAATAGTGTAAATGCTGCTGCACCCTTAGATAATCGAAGACCAAGGTACAAAGTTAATATTCAAAATGGTCTGAGTGTTGGAATGGCTGATGGAAGCGATGGCATGAGTCTGTCCCCAAGCGCTGCAAGCAGCGACCAGACTATTGCGGCTGTATTTTATCCAGCGAGTAATTCAATAAACCAAATCGTATTCGATTTCAATAATACAAATTTTATGCTCTGGCTGAATGAATCTGGCTATTACCAGGGTAATGATTGGGTTGGTTTTACATCAACCCCGTTAACAGCCGATGCCCAATTGATAATTATTGTGTATGACTCTTTGTATTCCACGCTTTACAAGAATGCAGGTTCTGGAGAGCAAGAATCTGGTGATAGAAGAAATGCAATGGGCGGCACAAGCGCAATATTTGCCAGATATGACACTGGCGGATACAACATGGTCAATACCTCCTGGATTGGAGAAATAGTAATTTACAGCCAGGCATTGTCCGAACCGGACAGAAATATACTGGAAGTTTATTTCAACAACAAATGGGGGATTTTCTGATGACTTCCAGACAGTTACGCATGGAAGAGACAGGCGCTCTGCTCAAGTCTCCCAATTTTGCCCTGGAAGAGAAATATCTTCTGTCACTATATATCCGAAGGCACTGTCCGGCAGCAGATGCTATCCCGTGGCCGCCCCTGCCGGTTCCGCCTGGTTGCTGTATACAGAAATTCTAAATACGTTTTGGGGTGCAGCGGCACTTCCCTTCAGGGAAACGCCAATAAAAAGGAGTAAACATTATGGCTACTACTTCACTATCTGACCAGGCGAAATACGCCGTAAAAGAAGGCCTGATCCACAAAATAAAGCAGGCGGTTATAACCGTAGCTTTAGCCGTGTCCGTTGAAAATAAATCCGGCGATGAAGCCCTGGACCGGCTCAGGCTGGCCCTGGCTACAGGCGTCCTGCGGGACCCCGACCGCTGGGCCCGGATTATGGTCTACGGCATTGTGACCGATGAGCGCATAAAATCAAATTCAGCCGATAAGGATTACACAGACGTGATCGCTGACCTGTGGAACCCCTACGCCGGCGCAAACCCCAATTTATCCTGAGCAGCGGGCAGCCTCCCACCCGTGGGACGACCTGACGAGCTGGATATGTCCGAGTACGAACCAGATGGCAGATCTAAAAACTGTGATCAAAAGGCTGCTGAAAAATGCAGTCCTGTTCGCCGAGCACGCCTCCGCCATCCAGCTGCGCAGCTACCAGGAGCAGGTTGCCGCTGCGGTGGTCGATTCTGTGATCAACTGCAGAGGGCTGACTTTTGTGGTGATCTTCCCGCGCCAGTCCGGCAAGAACGAGCTCCAGGCCCAGATCGAGGCTTACCTGCTGACCCTCTATTCCCAGCTGGAGGCCGAAATGGTCAAGGTCAGCCCAACCTGGAAGCCCCAGTCCCTGAACGCCATGCGCCGGCTGGAGCGCGTCCTGGAGCGCAACCTGGTGACCAGGACAATCTGGACGAAGGAAAGCGGTTATATCTACCGGTTGGGCAGCGCCAGGATCGCTTTCCTGTCGGGATCCCCGACCTCCAATGTCGTTGGCGCAACGGCCTCTTTACTCTTGCAGTGCGATGAGGCCCAGGATGTCACTTCAGCAAAGTGGGATAAGGAAATAAACCCGATGGCCGCCTCCACCAATGCCACCAGAATTTTCTGGGGAACCGCCTGGACCTCGCAGACCCTGCTGGCCCACGAGAAGAGACTCGCCCGGGAGCTGGAAAAGCTGGACGGCATCCAGCGCGTCTTCCAGATAGACGCTGACCTGGTACGGCAGGAAGTGCCCGCTTACGGCGATTTTGTCGACGGTGAAATCGCCAAATACGGCCGCTCGCACCCTTTTATCCGCACCCAGTACTTCAGCGAGGAGATCGACGCCGAAGGCGGCATGTTCACCCCCGAACGGCTCGCCCTCATGCAGGGCGACCACCTGCCCCTGGCTGCCCCCGAACCCGGCTCCATCTACGCCTTCCTGGTCGATATCGCCGGCGAAGAACTCGAGAATCTGTCATTCCAGGCCGGACGCCAGCCCGGGGCGGCGATCCCGGCCAGTGAAAGCAGGATGGGGATCCTGAGCGGCGGGCGAGGCGAAGTTAGCTCTCCCTCCCGGGATGCCACCAGCCTGACCATCGTTGAGATCGACCTGACATCCCTGCACGACGACCTTATCAAAGCCCCGCGCTACCTGGTGCGCCACCGGCGCCTGTGGGTCGCTGAGAACCACACCCGGCTCTACGCCCAGCTGAAAGCCCTGGCAGAACTCTGGCAGCCCCACCGCATTGTGGTTGACGCCACCGGGGTAGGAGCCGGCCTTTCCAGCTTTCTTGCCAAAGCTTTCCCTTCCCAGGTTATGCCTTTTATCTTCACCAACAAATCCAAGTCCGACCTGGGCTGGTCCTTCCTCTCGGTCATCGTGACCGGCAGGTTTAAAGATTGTTTTTGCGAGGAGCTTTACCCCGGGGAAAGAGGGGGAAGCGAGGCGGCAATCTCTCTTCAGAAACTATTCCGCCTGCAGTGCCTCCACACCCAGATGGAAATCTCCCCCGGGCCCGAACGCCGCCTGCGGTGGGGCGTGCCTGATGGGACCCGGAACCCGGCCAGCGGCGAGCCTGTCCATGACGACCTGGTTATCTCGGCTGCCCTGTGCGCCCTGCTGGATGAGGAGCCGTGGGGCTCGGCAGTGTCGGAGGTTATCCCGGTCAGCGACCCGCTCCAGGATTTAGATTTTTAGGTTCAGCGGCTTGGAAAATTATTTGAGCCCTGGATTTCCAAGAGAAAAGAAACTGAGGAAGGAAACGGATTATCCATATGAAACAAACCAGTAACCTGCGCAAGCAACTGGCCCGCCTGCTGCTGGGAGAGCAGACCTTTCAGCAGTTCGCCCAGGTCCAGAACCGCATCGACGATTCGCCCGGTTGGACTTCCATCACCGGCAGGAGCCATGACTACGACCCCTCCCAGGTGCAGGAGCTTTATTCCGATTCACTAAAGGCCTGGCGAAAGAACCCGATCGCCTGGCGCATCATAGCTATTACGTCGAACTATGTGGTGGGGGATGAGATCGTTATCAGTTCGCCTTTCAGTAATCTCAACCGGTTTATACACAGGTTCTGGAACCACCCCAAGAATATGATGGACAGAAGGCTGGAGGGTATGTGTGATGAGCTTTCCCGGTCCGGTGATTTGTTCGTGCTTCTGTTCCGGAATGAACAAGACGGCATGTCTTATATCCGGTTCGTGACCAAGGACCGCATCCTGCAGATTGAGTCCGCGCCTAACGATTGGGAGAACGAGCTTGCCTATTACGAGATGCAGGAGAGCGGTGAGCCCAGGAAGTGGCTGGCATACGGTAACCCGGCGGCTGAGAATTCCGATGCCGTGATGCTGCACTATTCCATCAACAAACCTGTTGGCGCCCTGCTTGGTGAGGGTGACCTTACCACGATGATCCCCTGGCTGCAGCGGTATTCGCGGATGCTGGAGGATAGGGTCAGGTTGAACTGGGCGGTCCGGGCTTTCCTGTGGGTTGTAACAGTCCCCTCCAACAAGATCAAAGCCAAGCTGGAGCAGTACAGGAACCCTCCGGAAGCTGGCAGTATTGTCGTGAAGGATGAATCCGAAAAGTGGGAAGTGTTCACCCCCCTGCTGCGTGCATCCGATGCCAGCTATGACCTGCGTTCGGTCCGCAATATGATCGATGCCGGCAGCGGATATCCTCCCCACTGGCGCGGCGAAGCAGAGCCGGCCAACCTGGCTACCGCCAGGGCGATGACCTCCCCAACCGAGAGGCAGCTGATCCGGAGGCAGAAATATTTTCACTTCCTTCTGCAGGACATTCTATACAAGGCTTACCAGAGAGCAGTCCAGGTTGGCAGGGCACGCCAGATTCGCCAGGATGATTATGACGTCCTGTTCGTGGTGACCGCTTCCGATCTCAGCCGCTCCGATAACGAGAGCCTTGCGAAAGCCGCCAGAGACTTCACCCAGGCCATGTATTCGCTGAGCAACCAGCTGCACATAAATGCCCCGTTCAGCCGGCACCTGCTGCGTCTCGCCTTCAAGTTCGCCGGCGAGCCAATCTCCGAGGCGGAGATTGATGAGATCCTGGCTGCCCCGATCAACATAATCCCCGGGATGCCTGCAACCATAGACGACCCCGATATTACAAACCCGGAGGCCGATAGTGAGCTCGATGAGCCAGAGCAGCCAGAGCCGTAAAGCGTCCCGGGGGAACCGAGGGATCTTTAATATCTCTTTGTGCCCTTCGTTTCTTTGTGGCCTGTCCTGATCGCGAAGCATGTGAAGGATCTAATAATAAAGGAAAGTGATTATGCCGCATGACCATTCCCATGACCCGGGTAACAGACTGATCCTCAGAGTTGGAGAGATAGCCAGTGATGCTGCCGGCCTGGATGATCGTACTCGCTTGTGGTGCAGGTTCGTCCGGGCCGGCACAGTCAGGGCCGCCGGCAATCGCGACAGCAAAATAGTGATCGATCCCCATGCCCTGGAAACTGCAGCAGCTGCAGGCAAGTTCAACCAGAGGGCTGTGTTCGTGGATCATGCCGGCTGGTTCGATTATCCTTCGCTTACTAAACTCGCCGGCGTAACTTCTGGCGCCGTTTGGAACCCTCTTGAACAGACAGTCGAGGGGGAAATCATGCTGAATGTGAGCCAGACCGGTTTGTTAATCGAAGAGCTTATTTCCGAAATGCTCAGTTATCCCGATAATTCACCTGATATTGGGCTGTCGATTGTTTTTTATCCTGTCTGGGATAGAGACGCTGAAGATGGTTTATCCCATATCACAGGTATAGAGCATGTAGAAAGCGTGGATTTTGTGTTCGAGCCTGCTGCGGATGGTCGGGTACTGCAGGCATTGTCCCGCGCCTCCTGCGGGGCCTTATCATCCTATGCTTTAGGTCAGGCCGCGGAGCATCCCTCCGGGATTTCCAAACCTGACAATTCTGAAAATAACCAAGGAGAGAATGGAATGCCTGATAAAAAACTTGTCCTGAACGAAGTGATGGACCTAAACCCAAATGTTGAAGAAGTGCAGTTGACGCCGGCCGGTACCTCCCCTGGGGCTGATGATAACCAGAGAACGGTAGATCCTGCGCCGGCTCTCAATCCTGCCGAAGAGGTTGATCAGTGGGTTTTTGCTGCGCGTGAAGCCGCAATCACTCAGATGATTGAAGCTTCCGGTCTTCCGGAAGCCTCCCGGATCCGCTTGCTGTCGCTCCACTATGACAGCCCCTCCGAGGTTGTCCGCCAGATTGCAGCTGAGAGGACATATCTTGCCCAGCTGCAGGAGGACACAACCATAAATATAGGCGGGATCCCCCCCAGGTCTCCCGGCATCTCGAACATGCTTACAAGCCTGGACCGCATCGAGCAGGCTGCCGAAGCACTGCTCGCCGGCGTCCGTCCTCCGGCCGGCGTGCCTCCCCTGTCGGGGATCCGTGAGCTCTATCACCTTCTGTCAGGTGACTATGAGCTGAACGGTGTGTTCCAGCCAGACCGGATTTCCCTGGCAAATGTTAACTCCTCAACCATGAGTAACCTGGTCGCCAATGTCCTGAACAAGAGAGTAATCAACGAGTTTGCCATGTATCCCCAGTGGTGGCTGCCGATTGTCAGCGAAGAGGATTTCGCTACCCTGCAGGCGGTCCGCTGGATTACTTTAGGCGGAGTAGGCGAGCTGCCCACAGTCGCTGAAGGCGCGGCTTACACAGAGCTGACCTGGGATGACACCTACGAGACCGCTTCTTTCACGAAGAAAGGCGGTTATCTCGGATTAACGATTGAAGCCATAGACAAGGATGATACCGGCGTCATAAGGGCGGCTCCGAGAGCCCTCGCCCAGGCAGCCTGGCTGACCCTGAGCAAGGCGGTCAGCTCGATCTTTACAGCAAATTCAGGCCTTGGACCGACCATGTCAGACAGTGTCGCCCTGTTCGATGCCAGCCATTCCAATCTTGGAACGACCGCCCTCAGCTGGTCTGAGTATGTGGTTGTCCGGACCGCCATGCGGAAGCAGACCGAGGTTCACAGCAGCGAGCGCCTGGGCGCCCTGACTGCCCCGCGCTATATCCTGGTGCCCCCGGACCTGGAGATCACAGCCCTGCAGATCCTGGCCAGTGAAGGCCAGCCAGGAACAGCCAATAATGACGTGAATCCTCTGGCTGATGGCGGTGAATTTTCAGCCAGGATGGCTGCTGCCCGTGACCGGGTGATTGTCGTGGACCTGTGGACAGACACCAATAACTGGGCTGCAGTCTGTGATCCTCGCCTGTACCCCACAATCGGGATCGGATATCGCTACGGCCGGACGCCTGAAATCTTTTCAGTCGCCTCCCCCACTGCCCGCCTGATGTTCACCAATGACACAATGCCGATCAAGGTCCGGTTCTTCTATGCCGTAGGTCCGATGGACTACCGCGGCATGTACAAGGAGAACGTAGCATAGTGAAGTCCAGGCATCTCACAGGACGTCGCGTAATGAAGCGAAATGGAGCATCCCGCGCAGTGTCCGCAGGACACGGAGACGGGATCGCTTGATGTTGATATCTTTTTGCAGCGGGGGAGAAGCGCATACCGGACCTGGCTTGATCAGCCATACTTCTCCCCCTGAAAATTCCTTGTGCCCTTCGCGTCTTAGTGGCTTGTCCTGATCGCGAAGCATGTGAAGGATCTATTACTAAAATAAAGGAGTTTACCCATGAATAGAGTTTTTACAATCCCCTTTATGATTGACGGCACTTTAGGCGCTGACCACACGTTTACTTTCAAAGCGCCCTTCGATATGACTTTGATCCATGTATCAATGTCAAATTCCAGCGCCAATGCCGGCACTCTCGATATCGGTCTTTCAACAGATACCGATGGCTGGAAAGATGGCGCCGCCTTCGGCGTCTCCGGGGCATGTACTGAACTTGCTGCTTTCAGCGATTTCGATGGCGCTGTCGCTGCTGGCCAGTATCCAACCGCCGATGATGGTGATGTAATCACCGTGATCATCAAAGATCATGCCTCCCATATGGCCAACCCCTGTGTAGTATTTACATTTGTGGAAGGCTGATAATCTTAATGTCAATCATTGGATACAGGGATAATAATCCCCAGCTCTTTGGGGGACATGGCTGGTCCCTGTGTGGTCCTTACTTTTGTCGAGGGCTGATCAAAGTGGTAGGTCAGGTTTCCATACCTGACAATCTGCCTGGAACAGGGAGCCTGACCCACTCCCTGATTTTTGATGGCCAGCCAGAGCTTGTCCTGAACGAAGTGAAGGATCTCTGGCTATTCGCGGAGCATCCCCGAAGTGTCGAAAGACACGGAGCGGGACCTCCATTTTTTCCCTCCTATGCGAAGCAGTCCCAGGGAATTCGCCTCGCGAAGCACCCCTCTGGGGCCTCCCCGGGCTGCCGAGCATCCAGCGCACTTTGAAGTGCTATTAAACTTTCAGCTGGGCTGCACCTTGAACAGCTAGTTAGCGAGGATTTCTCAACAATAATCTTTGTGTTCTTTCGACCTTAGCGGCTCAGTTTATCAGGAGGTTCGATGTTTAGAAAATTGGTTCTCTATTTTTTCAGCGCTTTATTGCTCATCTCTGCCCGGGAGGCATCACCCTCAGAAGCCAGGGGCATGAAAGAAGTCCCTTTTGAAGTAATAAACAAATCCGGCCAGGCTGTCACGGTCCAGCTGTGGCGCTATGAGGATGATTATCCTGCCAAGTTTTATGCCTTCAGCCTGGAGAAGGGAACCAGGGCCAGGCCCAGGTCCAGAGTGTGGGAAGTCTGGCGCGGTGACTATGTCCTGATTGTATTTGGTGACAACATGCAGGAATGTCTCTTGCCTATGGACGATCTCGATTACGAACCGGGTGTGGAAATCACCATCAAGGGCAGATACCGCCTGGTTGTGCCACCCTGCCAGGAGATCTTTTCCAATCCTGGGGAACCAAGCCAGTCAAAATATAACTGGACCGAATCCTATGTAGCTGATCCCACTGGCGGCCCAGCCCTGCCAGCCTGGTGGTCCCACCTGCAGGTTGTTAAGTGATTTTTACAATCCTTTGGATCAGTTAAACAATCCTTTGGATAAATGATATCGGCAAGTGCAATGTATTCAAAATATTTATACTTTATTTTCCTTCGTGTTCTTTGTGTCTTAGCGGTAAAAAAAATGAAATGAGGGATCTATAAAATGCCTGTCAGACTGCTCCCAACCCCAGGCTATGTCTGGCTTATCCCGGTTGATGTTACAGCCGATTGGACAACCGCTTCCAATGCTGTTTCCGATATCGAAGATGCCACCGGACTGGACCTCTCCGCTCCAGAGCATGATACCTATATTTATCTATGGGAAGGCGAGTTCGATCCCAATGACCTGGCTGTTCTGAAAATTGCAGCTAATGGTGATGCCGATTACAAAGACATTGATAATACAAATGCCGATTTTCTTACCCCTCCAATTTCTGAAATGGCTTATATCCTGTCGGTTCAGGTCCTTGCATCATAATGTATTTTCATTCTGATGCGAAGCAATCCCTGTGGGAGCGGAGCGAAGTCGAAGTCGAAGAATCTGTCTTATGTCTGGTATTGGAAAAAGAGATTACCTCATTTCAAAGATAAACCCTGTCGTGTTCTGGCTAGTGGTCGTATGAATTCAATTCTCGTTGAATTTGAAAATGGCTATCGCGTTGTTACCAGCAGGTTCGCTGTCAGGTTAATTAAATGACCCAAAAAAGAATAATCCCCGATCCCAATGATCTGTTCTGGACGAAATTTACTGCCATCCTGGATTGGTCAGAGTTCTATGATGAGGCTGGCCTCTGCCAGGCTACCGGTTTCCCCACCGGTACTCGCGGCCATCATATCTATGTAACTTGTTGGCAGGGGACAGATGATGCGGATGATTTTTGTTCCGTCAAACTTTCAAACACTGGCGCGATGTCCTATGCTGACTTCGATGATTCTGAATGTGAGTTTGGTTCTCCCCCCGGTTCCGGGGATGACGTTTATATCCTGGGCTGTTTTGTAAAGGCAGCCTAGCAGTTGTTTTTACGCCTGTGCTGATCGCGAAGCATCCCTTTTGGATCGCGAAGCATGTGAAGGAACGAGCGAATTTTAATCCCGTGTTTTTTACGGGAGCATTCTTTGATATCCGAATTTATCTTATGGGTAAAAGAATAACCCTACTGGGACAACCCACCTACTTTATCCCGGTCGCCGTTAATAATAAGTGGCTGGCAGGTCCGGAGTATGCAGCCCTGGATATCTTCGGTGCGACCGGGATCCCGATCGTAGGCGAGAATGTCTGCCTCAATCTTGAAATCTACTTCCATATATGGGAAGGTCCGGGTGATGAGGATGATTTTGGCTGCCTCAAAGTGACTACCGGCGGTACCCAATCCTGGACAGACATGGACGGTGCGGCCTGTTCGCTTTCTTCCTTCCCTTATTACAACGAGACCGCCTACATAATTGGAATCTCTTTGCTGGCCGAAGCGCTGCCATAATCCCGCGTTCGTTGCGGGATAACTTGTGGATCAGCGAAGCAATCCTGTGGATAATGAAATGTATCCTGTGGATAAAGTGAAGCAATCCTGTGGATAATGAAATGTATCCAGTGGATAAAGCGAAGCAATCCTGTGGATAATGAAATGTATCCTTTGGATCAGCGAAGCAATCCCGCGTTCTTTGCGGGAAGACTTTTTGGGGTGGGGTGAAAAATTAGCCCCTCGCGAAACGAAGTGGAGCATCCGGCGTTCTTTGCGGGATTGTATTGAATTATGGCACTAATCTGCAGTAAACAATCCTTTACAGCTTCCGGCTCCAGTCCAGCCACTCTGGCAGCCGGCTTTGGTCTAATCTATGCCATTATTGCTTCAACCGATAATGCCGCTTCACAGACATTTACCATCTATGACAGCCTGGCCGCTCCGGGTGACATTCTCTTTCAGATGACCTGCCATCCTTCCGGACCCGTTAATTACATTTTCTTCCCTCAAAATATGCCCCTCCAATTTTCCACCGGCCTGACAATTGATCCCGGTGAATGCGATGTCTTTATCATTTTTAAATCTTAAGCTTGTCCCGATCGCGTAGCATCCCGCGCTTTTTGCGGGATCGCGGAGCTTATGAAAGATCTCATATGTATATCTTCGGAGTAGACATCTCCCGCCATAACGGCGCTATAAACCACCACAAATGCGCCGCCTCCGGCGCCAAGTTCGCAGCCATCCGCTGCACAGTCGGTGATTATTACATAGACACCAGCTGGAGGGAAAACTATTCCGGCTTTACGGATGCCGGTATAAAGACCCTGGCTTATCTTGTTGTTGTCCCCCAAAACAGCCTGGGGCTCAAGGTTACAGCTGAGGCTCATGTTAATCTTTTTCTGAAGGCGGTCGAAAAAAGATGCCTGGATTTTCCCCCCGTCCTGGATTGTGAGCTGCCCAAAGATGTAATGTCTCCAGATCGTGCCTGGATAACCTCACTGATTACAGAAATCTGCAGGTTATTACTGAAAGAGACCGGGGAGTATCCCATCATTTACACCCGCAAAACCTGGTGGGATCCCTGCGTGTACCGCGCTGATTACTGGAAGCATTACCCGCTCTGGACCGCCCACTACACCAATGCGCCTCAGCCTTTGCTCCCCTCAGATTGGGATACCTGGCAGCTGTGGCAGTATTCCAGCCGTGGTCCAGGTTTTAAGTTCGGAACCGAAGAGCAGTTCATCGATCTCAACCACATGCAGCTGGAGTTCTGGCAGAGATATATTTCTGTCATTCCGAGCGAAGTGCCGCGTTCTTTGCGGTGCGAAGTGCCGCGTTCTTTGCGGTGCGAAGTCGAGGGATCTAATCTTATTCCTATCCACCTCGATATTGCAGAAGATGCTTTCGAGGGTTATGTTGAGAAAATCGTGTAGTTTCTTTTTGTGTTCTTTGTGCCTTAGTGGTTAATAACAAAACAAAAGGACTAACCCATGACCTACTACCGTGATGAAATAAGAGGGTTTGTCAGGCGCCGGCTTGGCGATCTGACCTCTCCGTTCAAGTGGAGCGATGAGCAGATCAACCAGTGGATTAATGATGCTATTGCTGATTATTCCATCCATTTTCCGCTTGTCAAAACACAGACAATTTCCTGCAGCGATGATGACAGGAAGTATGATCTTGAAGATGATTTCGTCGAAGTTCTTAGTATTGAATATCCTACGGGTGAAGACCCTCCAGTTTATCTCAAGCATAGACTGAGAACTCACCCTGGTTTCTGGAGCCAGGAAGGTTTTTATGATGTCCTGAAACACAGGGATTTTGAAGACCCTGACGAGCTGATCATAAGCACAAAACCATCAACCGGTGAAAGTATAGAGGTAATTTACCAGGCGCATCATGTTTTCCTGGATGATGATGATACTGACAAGATGACTGTACCGGAGAGACATCTTGAGTTAATAGTCTTATTTGCCAGGATGGCTGCGTACCAGGAGCTTGCTTCAACCGAGAGCAGCGATCCTAATCCCGAATCTAAACTATCTGGCACACTGGAGTTAAATTCATTCAAGGCTGAGAGGGCTTATCGCAAGCAGCTTGATGAATTTAAAGCCGCCGGGTCTGAATCAGGGCAGGTAAAATGGTCGATGGATGATTATGACAGAGTGTATTAATTATCAAAATAACAACAAAAAACGCCCGGCTATTACACCGGGCGTTTTTTGTCTATTGTAGCTGTAAGTTTTTAGCGAATATCTTCTGAAAAACCGTACAGTCTGGAATCTTCATAAGAGGATGCACCGGTGACGCCGCCGCCAGAGGCAACGGTTGAACCTTCGATCACGACAACAGTTGCGCTGTCATCCAAACCCGACTTCTTATCGCCAGGGTCACGGTCGCCATCAGGCGCTGCAAATGCGGTTCCGACTGCAAAAACTAACAATACTGATAAAACTAAAGCCACTAATACGATCTGTTTCATTTTCTTTAAACTCCTTTGGTTGTTTAGGTTATTGTCATAAGTTTACTATTATTATCTTATTTGTCAAGTAATATTTGGGATATTTATACATTTCTATTAAAAATCTTATTTATTCTTAATTAGTTATCGAAAATCAGACCCCGGGTTTGCTTTTTTTGGGATAAGCACCCAAAAACGAACATAATATTGGACAATTTTTACAAAAATAGTAAAATATCCGATTTTTGTAACCGGAGGAGGGTTACATTCGTCCGTTGACGGTCAGGGACCTGCAGGTTATAGTTAACCATCCTATAAACAAATCCCGGAATAGGTTCGCAAAATAGCCCACGCTAGATGAGCCGCAAACGATTATTCCAATTCAGCATCCCCGTTTTAGTAATTGCCCTGCTTATCACCGGCTGGAGCACATATTCATCCGGCTCCAACTTGCAAAGCCAATCGCAACCAAAAACCTCAGCCAGCGACCAGCCGACGGGTGATCTGACTCCCAGTTCATCACCGTCCCCGCCACCCGCTGAAGTCAAAATGGCGGAGCCCAGCCCCACAACCCCACCCCAGGGTGAGACCTTACCTGCTGCAGAGCACCAGGAACCAGCGGGTGCAGAACCAGCAACCAGGGTTTCCAGCCAATTAAACCCGGAACCACCACCAAACGAACCGCAGTCCGTAATTTACAGCATCCGGCAAACTTTTGAAATCCGCAACCAGGAACCTGTTGACGGAAGCTCACTTGAGATCACGGTAGCAAAAATCCGGACCATCGACCCGTTCCAGGAAGTGACTTCATTCTCGGTCGAGCCCGACCTGGAGTACCGGGAAAAATCGGACGAACACGGCAACCAGTACCTAGTGTTTGAACTGAAAGACCTACCCACCCAGGAAAAAATCCGCCTCAGCCTCAATTACGAAGTGATCGTCCATGCCCAGGCAATCCAATCCCAGGACTGCGAGGGCGATCTAATCGCGGAATACACCCAACCTGAGCAGTACATCGAAAGCGATTCTCCGGAAATCAGCGCCCTTGTAGAAAAACTTTCCAGGGACACAACCAACGCCTGCGAGCAGTCGCGCCTCTTTTACGACTATGTGACCAGGACTCTGGCATACAGCGGGCATACTCGCGAATCGCGCGGCGCCCTGCACGCCCTCATCTACAAAGCAGGGGACTGCACCGAGTTTGCCGACCTGCTGATCGCCCTCAACCGCAGCGCCGGCATCCCGGCCCGCTTTGTGGAGGGGGTGACCCCGCTGGGAAGCGACGAGGCCCACGACTGGGCCCAGGTCTACCTGCCAGGGTCAGGCTGGACGGCGATGGACCCGACCTGGGGCAGAAAATCTGAAAACCGGGAGATTTATTTCGCCGGCACCACTCCTGACCATATTATCGTAACAACCGGCCGCAACCTGGAAGCGTTGAACGGCTTCCATTACTGGACATACAGCTACACCTGCCCCAAAATTTCAGCCCACCAGGATGTGAACATCTCAATGGACTGGGATATTAAAAAAGTAGGTGATTAAAAGTGGTCGAACGGCCGGTAATAACCAGGACCTGGTCTAATAGCACATCTGGCTGACAAACGCCCCCACCGCATCATTTAAAGTAGCGCAGTTGCTCTTGCTCTCCCACAGGGTGATCCCCGGCAGATTAAAACTGAACCCGCAGTACTCAGGTAAACCTTCGGCTGTGTAAACCCGGCAGGTCTGGCCAGGCTGCATCTGGAACTGGGGAAAGTTGAAGATGTTGAATTTGGTATCGCTCAGGCGCCATCCGTTCAGTTCCACCGGCTGGGTGCTGTTGTTGCGGAACTCAACGTACTCCACCGGGCTGTCGCCGCCCTGCTCCACTGTACGGGCGATTTGAACGATCGCCACCCCGGCAGCCGTTCCTGAACCGGCGGCTGAACCCTGGGTTGGGGCTGCTTCGCTGGTGGGAGCCGGCGTTGCGGTCGGCAAAACCTCCCAGACACCCCTTTTGGCGGCGCGGGCTTCAGCCTCAGCCTCCGCAAATTTTTCAACGCAGCTGATCTTGATGCCGGCTTCTTCCTGTTTCAGAAAACCATCCATTAACATCTGGTAATTCACAAAAACGTCATCCACGATCACGTACCTGGGCAGGTAACTGGGCGGATCGGAGAGATAAAAATCCTGGATCAGGGTCACTTCCTTACCGGTCACCAGCTCGAAATTGGCGCTGCGCGACCAGCCGCTGGTATAGCCGTCCGGGTCGGGAACTTCAGCTCCCAGGTACCTGACGGTGAAAAAATCGCCGTCGATATGCACTCCAATCTCATCCCCGCTCATAACCTGGACCACTTTGGCTACCTGCTGATCGGAGCCGGTCGGGAGGCATTCGGAGCCTTCCACCCCGGGGATGGTCTGACCCTGGGTTGCGGTAGGAGCGGGGGTGTTGGCCTGGGTGGCTGTCGCAGGCTGGGTAACCTGTTCGGGGGTGTTCTCAGGTGTATAAGTGGGGTACGGGGTGTAGGTTGCCTGCAGGTCCGCCTGGGCAGCCGCGCTGGGGGTTGGCTGCGAATACTGGATACTCTCAATGGCGCTATCCAGATCGTAACCGATCAGGATGCCAAGCAGCAGCCCGACAAGTCCGGCTGCCGCCGGGATTATAAAACGCTTCAAGTTCCTTTGTTTTGGTTCCTTTTGTTCGCTTTCCACCGCTAGCCTCCTGTTCCAGTCTGGCGCTTACATCAGGCTGTTTATTATACCTGATACAGAGACGACCTGCCCGGGATTGAAAAAACCCTGCGGAAAAACAAACAAGCATAAAAGAAGCGCCCCGGAATTATTAAAAGCAGGCTGATAATCGTCCCGGGGGAGTAATTGAGGGTAAAATATACAATCTTTCTATGCGGGAAATCGAAATAATGGCAGGCACAGCACCCCCCTCCGACATATCACAGATAAACGACCAGGTGTATATCTCATCCTGGCCGGAAGGGCAGCACTACCAGGAGATCCTCGACCTCAACATCCGGCTGATCCTTTCGATGCACTGGATGCGCCCCTCCCAAACGCTGGGCCAGGCGCCAGTCAAACTGCTGTGGCTGTGGACCATCGATACCCCGCTGACGCCGATGCCAATTTCAAAACTGCGCCGGGGGGTGGAAGCAGCCCTGCCGGTGATCCGGGACGGGTACGGGGTGCTCAGCCACTGCCGGGCTGGAGTGCACCGGGGCGCGGCGATGGCCTGCTGCGTTTTGATCGGGCTGGGCTATTCGTCCGCCGAAGCGATCAGGCTGGTGGAAAGCAAGCGCGCGGTGGCTGAGCCCAGCATCTGGTATATTCGCAGACGGATAGAGAAATTCGAGCGGGAATGGAACCAGAACCCTCCGGTCAAATAAGATTAACCGGATAAAATCCTCAACACCTATCAAAACACGGATTAAATCGAGACCAACCCCCACTTTTTATCAGGGTGAACCCCCGCTTTCAACCGGATAGCCGGCAGACTGCCAGGCTGCAAACCCTCCCAGCAAGGGGGTGACCTTTGCAAATCCGCTGTCAAGCATTATCTGCGCCGCCCGGGCGCTGGATTCCTCGGCTGGTCAGGTGCAGTATGGGATAATCCAGCTCGATGGATCGAGCTTATCCAGGCTGGTTTCGGTTTCCGAGAGAGGGATGGAGACTGCACCCTGGACATGGCTTTCGGTAAAACTGTCATAACTGCGGGTGTCCACAAACACCGCCTTCCCCTCGTCAAAGGCCTTTTTTGCCTCAGCAGGGCCAACCCGGGCGGGCTCCTCAACTGTCCCGCTTTCAGCCGGCTGGCTGGCCTGAGCTGGCGGGGTTTCCTGACCCGGATTCAATCCAGAATACAAAACCCCTGCCAGGATCACCAGAACAGCCCCCAGCACCACTATTCTCAGTGGAGTAAAAAACTTATCCTTGCTTTTTTTAGCCATTTAATCAATCCAATTCAAAGTTAACTATAATTTTTAGGAATTTATTAAAACATTTCAGATATTTGATAATTATAATCCAAAAAGTCTTTTAACTGCTGGCGATTTTTTCAGGAAAATGGGATCAAGGATCTAAAGCCGGCAGCCTGAGGCCTATATCGAGCTCCTCAGGCTGGTTTGATCCTTTATGCTCCCCGGCGGGCGGTCTTTTTTCAGGCGGAGGCACAACCAGCGGCACTTCGATCTTATGGATTATGTCCTTCTGGGATGCCAGTTCAAGCCTGGCCTGGACTTGCAGCCCGCCGCTGACGTAAATGCCGCTGCAGGGCGGAAAAGCGTCTTTTGGAATCCAGAATCGCAGCTGAAATGTACGCTCAGTCCCGGAGGCGATCTCAAAAATTCCCGCCAGAACCTGCTCCGCTTCCATTTCATCCAGGGTTTTCCAGCTGGTGCTGTAGCCGTCTGAATCCTCGCTGGTCACCTGCTCCCAGGAAACCAGCCCACACCAGAATTTTTCGACATTCAGGTCTGTCTCAGCCAGCAGGGTGACCTCCAGCTCGAGCTTATCGCCCGGGTAATAAGGCTCCTGGGACCTGTCCAGGTCGATTTTTATGCAGGCTCCGCCCGGTTTGAAGGGATTGAACCGGACCATCTGTCAACTGACCTTAACTTCGTTGAGGAATATTAAATAAAAAAGCGCTTGTATAAATTATAGTAAAGGGAGAACAGGATAAAAACCGGGCAGATCAGACTCGCCGGGATCAAACGGCTGACCTGCCCTTTTTTCTAAAGCATTTGTTTCAGAAGCTCAATCCCCTCCTGGGCATCAACTGCAGGATACACAGAAATATCAAAGACATCGTCCCAGCCCATGGTCATCGCCCAGATCTGGCTGATATGGTCCGCTTCGCTGACCACAATCGCATTGGGATCCGGCGTTTGCAGCCAGTATTCAGCCAGGATTTTCGATCCCTCGGGCACTTTCCACTCCAGCCGGCGGGCAGTCCGCTCCTGGATCGTGCCGGCTCTCACCTTGAGTAATGCGACAAATAACATGCTGCCTCCTTTTGTAGATTAATCGGATGTTTACCAGTCATAACCTCAAAACAGCGGTTACAGGTTTTTTCCGGGATTTCACCTCCTTTTAAAATGGATGAGTATATTCCCCCGGTTCAGAGAAAAAGAACCAAAGGGGACTTTACTGCGGCTTGTTCGACAGGTTTGTTTGTGATGGGGTTGTTGCTGCGAGTCGGGGGAACCGCCAGCGATGGAGGGTATAACGTTAAACTGAGGTTTACACACAGATTATACTCCAACCCAAAATAAATAATCGAAAAGGAAGCCGGAAATCAAATCGACCGCTCACGGAAAGCCCAAGCGGTCGATTTGTTTATCCAAGATATTCAAGCCGGCTAACCTCCCTGGACGAACTGCAGGTGCAGCCTGACTTCAGGGTTTTGCGATAAAAATTCTGCGCTGTATGGCTGGACTGCGAACCTCTGGGCAAGAGCCAGTTCGGGATTGACCGCCCAGCCCTGCGAGCCCGCCCCAAATTTTTCGGCAAATCGCTGGGCAAGCGTGACTTCTGGATTTGGATATAAGGAGACGGGCTCGCTCATCCCCGCAAGGCGTTGGGCTAACTGGACCTCCGGGTTTGTATAGATACTGACGGGCTGGCTGATCTCAACGCCCATCACGGCATACTTCTGCTCGATGGTCAATCCGCTGGCTGGCAAGGTACCCGCCGCGTAGCGCCCGGCGACCATCAATTCGGGATTATCCGAGAAAGAAACCGGCCCATCTACT
>Ga0180438_10003221_pt1 | contig 25021 bp, 22 predicted proteins | sample SS_ome_12_FD_132455 | JGI IMG/M metagenome (GOLD analysis project Ga0180438, IMG submission 132455) | Hypersaline lake sediment archaeal communities from the Salton Sea, California, USA - SS_3_D_2 metaG | ecosystem: Environmental > Aquatic > Non-marine Saline and Alkaline > Hypersaline >... | reverse complement strand
TTCCATGAATTCTCTTCGCAACTTCCTGGTTCTGGTAAGTTCAGCTTCATCAGGGTCAAACTCTTTGTGCATCAGGACGAACCTCTTTACCCTGGCTGGCTCAGGCAGGTAGCTGTTCACCCGCACCAGGTCCTTACGTATTAGGTCGGCAACCTCCGTTTTCTGGGACAGGTCAACAAAGGTTGTGTAGGGCAATCGATTACTTTCTGCCCACTTACCTACCATGGCAAAATCTATGTTTACTATGGCTGAGACAAAATCTTTATCTTTACCACCTATGACCATGGCATCCTTGATATATGGGCTGAACCTCAACCTGCCCTCAATATACTGGGGGGCATATTTGGCTCCGGAGCTTAGCTCACCCATATGCTCCAGCCGGTCCAGAAATATCAGGTGCCCCTTTGCATCAATATTGACCGCATCTCCGGTATGGCACCAGCCATCCGCCAGGACAGTCTCAGTTTTTTCAGGCTCGTTGTAGTAGCCACTGAACATGGAATTACTTCTGACCAGGAGTTCTCCTGCATCACTTATCCTGACCTCGGTGTCCAGCGCTGGTCGCCCTACGCTTGCAAAGTCAATCTCCCCCCCAGCATGTGAAGAAATCAGGCCAGCTTCAGTACTGGCATAGGTCTGTCTTAACTCAATGCCGATGGCATGAATCAGACGGAAGGTATCCAGACTTAATACGGAGCTCCCGGTGACGGCAAATCTGACTTTGCTTAGCCCCAGCTTGTCCTTGAGTGGTGTGAACAAGAATGCACAGGCGACCCCGTAGAGAGCTCGCCAAAACAGGTTCGGCGTTTTGCCCTGGAATTTGATATCGGCAATTTTGTGGCCTAGCGGTAGGAACAGGTTATAGAAGAAGCGTTTCAAGGCATGAGCATCCATCATCTTCACCTGAATTTCACTGACCAGGCTTTCCCACTGCCGGGGGCCATATATTACGAAGTTAGGGCCAGTTTCCCGGGTGTCTTCGTTAATGGTTTCTGGTTCCTCGGGAAAGTTCAGCCTGGCCCCGGTCAGCAGGTGGGGAAGCGTAGCGAAGTAACTATCACCTACCCAGGCAGCAGGGAAATTGGAAATCAAGTCATCATTTTCGTTCAAAGGATAGCGGCTGACGAACCCCTGGGCCGTATTTATAAGGGCACGATGAGTCAGCATGGCTCCCTTGGGTAAGCCAGTGGTTCCTGAGGTATAGTAAATAAAGGCAGTATCCCCCTCGTCGCCCCTCTCCACATTCTGCTCAAACAGGCCAGGGTGCTCATTTTCATATTCCTTGCCCAGCCTAACTACTTCGGTGAAGTTGATGAGAACTGGGTCGTCGTAGTGCTTCAGGCCTTTGGGGTCCCAATAAATGACCTTCTTTAGTGAAGGTAGCTCGTCCTTGATTTCCAGAAACTTATCGGTCTGCTCTTGGTCGTTAACTATGGCAAATTTAGCGCCAGAGTGCTCAGCGATATACTTGACCTCGGAGGGAATACTATCGACGAAGACCCCCGTGGCTATGCCTCCCGCAGCCTGAGCGGCAAATTCCCCCCAAAACCATTCTGGTTCGTTATCTCCAATAATGCAAACTACGTCTCCTTGTTCGAGCCCCAGACTTGTCAGGCCGAGTGAGAGATATTTCACGGTTTCATAATAGTCCTTCCAGCTATACCTTTGCCAGACGCCGAACTTTTTCATGCACATGGCTGTCTGCTGGCCCCATCTTTCGTAGTTGCTCTTAATAATTTGGGGGATTGTTTCCCCTTCCTTGCCTGATATCATATTCGCCTTATTGCCTCGCTATTTGCTATGGCTACCTTCTATATACAAATTAAGGCACCTACTGCTTGGTAGGTACCTTATTTTACACTACTTAGCCGTATTTACTCGGCTAGCTATGTATATCTTAAGTCCTCCAAGCGCACCGAGTGCGCTTGCTAAAGACGAATTTAAGTCCCCCCGCTCTGTGAAACGCTATTAACATATCTGCATCCACTGACCTTTGACATAATGTAACATAGCTAAAATCACTCTGTCAAAGGGATATTAGTGGAGTGCTGAATATCAGCGATACAATGAAAAAGCTCGGTGTGTTCACTTACCAATTCGATGGTTACTACCCTGCCATTTGCTTTTCGGGTTTACCAGCCAGAATACTTAAGTGGTTCTATCGGGACTATTCTATACTAAATGCGACTTCAGTTGAATTGAGGTATTCCAACCACGGACTAGGGTTCGTCAAATTTGCTTTGCTTGGCAATGTGAGTCAAAAGGTAGCCCAACTGGAGGGGGAGATTGCCAGCCCTTCGATGTAACCCATTCCAAAACCCGGATCTAGCAATCGTTCCTTAAAAGAAGCTACGTTTATTTTCTTGTTCATTAAGGTACGGTAGATACCAGCGCCACGGATATCGCCAACGAGTCTGAAGCCCATGATGCGGTTATCCTGCAAGTATATTTTGCGCAGCATGTCTCCTCGCTTTGTCCTGAGTTCCTCACCCTCCATCTGCCCAACGGCTATCATAAACAACCCGATGTGCTTGGGACTGTTCATGGAGTCGGCTCCTTCATAAGCAATATCCCAGCCCAGCAGGTTGTAAGCTACTACCCGACCCTGGGTTACGGCATTCGGGAAATTCGCATGCACAAAGCGCTCGCCAGTGATACGATTTTTCGTTTCAGCGACGTCCCCTGCTGAACTGATATCCGGATAATTGGTTCGCAGATGCTCATCGACCAGGACGCCATAATTAGTCTCGATGTTTGAGCCTCTAAGATAGTCGATATTAGGTTTCAGGCCGGTAGCCGCCACTATTACATCGGCCCCCAATATCTCTCCAGACTTAGTCTGAACTCCCTCAGCATGCGTCTCGCCGACAAAGGCTACCGCGTCTGCTTCAGCACCCCGCAGGACAGATATACCACGCTGCTGCATAATCTCCAACAGAATCTGGGATGTCTCCGTATCGAGCATATTACGCATTACACGGGATCGGACCAGTTGTGTAACTTCAAGTCCCAGGTCGGCGAGCAGCAGTCCAATCTCCACGCCGATGAAACCTGCTCCTACTATGAGAGCACTATGGGCGTGCTCTTCACGGATTTTGCGTAATAGGTCTTCCGCAGCTGAGAGTGACTTGAAGTTGTAGATACCCGCTTTGTCTTCACCGGACAGTGGTGCATAGAGCCGTGCCCCACTGGCTAGTACAAGCCGGTCATAGGAGATTTTCTCGCCATCATCAATAGAGATTGTATGTTGGTCCGGCAATATTGCCTTTACTTTCGTCCCCGGTCGGTAGTCGATCTCCATTCTTTCGGCAAAGTCTTTCCCTTTCCAGAAGTGGATTTCCTTGCCAGTAGTAAAGTACTCCAGCATGGCTGGCGGAGAGTAGGGGGGGAAAGGCTCGGCGGAGATCAAAACGATCTCGGCGTTGGTATCGTTCTGGCGCAGGACCTCTGCTACGGTAACTCCCGCAGGGCCCGCACCTATAATTACAACCTTCATCGATGGTTGTTCCCAGCCTACGTAGATGTGGCAGGCGGTACTGTTATCTTTTCGGGTTCGGTGTAGGGTAAATTCAGTCCCTTCCGCTTACTTTCAATATGCCGCCGAATGAGAACCGCTGCCTTCTCCGGGTCCGGCTCAACGGCAAAGACAGCTCCCACCACGTCCTTCAATCCATCAGCAAGTAGATTGACGACATTCTGGCTGCCAAAAATCGGTGGCTGGACACCAAGCACAGTGTAGATTCCGGAGGCAACAACATAGGTGCCGATAGACACTGCTTTCTCCGAGTACCACTCAGGTGCCGCGCCTGCCAGAGGCAAGGCGTCGATATCCACGCCGAGGAAGTCGGCTAAGGCTGCCGCCAGCACCAGAATGCGTACGTTGTCGACACAGGAACCCATATGCAAGACTGGTGGAATTCCCAGCGCCTTGCAGACTGCACTCAGGCCTGGGCCTGCCAGGCTCGCTGCTTCTGGACTCATATGGCCTGCTTTACCATTGGCAACGGCGGCACAGCCGGTAACTACCACCAGAATGTCATTTTCGATAAGCCTTCGGCTAAGCGTAACATGACCATAATCATGCTTGATTTTGGGATTGTTGCAGCCGACAACAGCCGCCGCCCCACGAATCTGACCTTTCTTGATAGCTTCGACCAAAGGCTCCGGCGTTCCTCCTAGTGCACCAACAATCGCTTCTACGGAGAAGCCACCCATCAAGTCCACCGGTTTATCTGGGATACGTACCCGTTCTGGAATTCGGTTAGAGTAGTTTTCCACCGCCATCCTGACAAGCTCATGTCCGATCTCCATACCCCGTTTGGGGTCAAAGGACACATGAGTAGCGCCGGGGAATTTGGCTTTATCAAAGGTAGAAACTACATGCGTATGGAAGCACTTGGCTACATCGATCACCGCCGGCATAATGCACTGGTAATCGACCAGCATCATTTCCAGGGCACCGGTCATTATAGCCAGTTCCTGCATTAGGTGATTACCCGCCATGGGTACACCACGACGCATCAGCAGTTCGTTCCCGGTACAGCACAGCCCGACTAGGTTGATACCCTTGGCTCCTTTCTCTTTAGCTAACTGGATAAGCTTCGAGTCTTCTGCTGCGCGTACGATAACATCGGAGAGTACCGGATTGTGGCCGTGCAACGCTATGTTGACTTCATCGGCTTTGAGAACACCGAGGTTGATTCTAGACTTGGTTGGTTTTGGGGTACCGAAGAGCGTATCCGAGAGTTCGGTGGCAATCATTGAACCTCCCCAACCATCGGAGAGACTGGTACGCAAAGCATGAAGCAGAATGTTGACGTATTCATTATCCACCCCCATGTGGGTGCGGTGGAGCGTTTCCACATTTTCCCTATCAATGCCACGTGGCGTAATGCCCAGCTTGTCCCATAACTCGCGGCGCGGCTTGGGAGCGCGTTTGACAAAAGTCAGGCTGCTCTTACGTATGCCGTAGTCCTCCATCATCTCGGATGCCAGTTCCTCGGCGATCTCGTTCGGCTTTTTACCATTGACCTTGACACCATATTCATTAGCCAAGCGCTTTAGTTTATCGACATCGCTGATCTGATAAGCGGTTGTGTCGCCTACACTCGTATGGTGGAACACCTCCAGAATATCCCGTCCGTGGTCGGAATGCGCAGAGGCACCCGCCGCAATCATGCGTGCCAAGTTACGGGCGACAATGGTATCTGCATTAGCGCCGCAGACACCACGTTGGGGGCCCTCTCCGAAGGGGTCAATCCTGCACGGTCCCATGGCGCAGATACGGCAGCTAAGACCCAGGGAACAGTAGCCGCACTGAGGTTCTTGTGCTGCGAGCCGGTCCCACGCCGTATCGATGTGCTCATCCCGTGCAACCCTCAGAATTTCCTTTGCGTCTTTATTTATGCTAAGCTTGCCGAAATCTTCATAATCAACCCTGTCAGACATTTTATAAAACCTCCTCCTGTTCCCGTTCGTTAAGCCGCCCCACACTTTCACCCCACTCGCGCCAAGCTTGAAAATGAGTAGGTATGCGAGCTTCCTCAGGCTTAATCTGCCCAATGGCTACCGATATCGACTTACCCAAATCCGTTCTAGCCTTTTTTGCCAGTTCGTTAATATCGCCAAATTGAAGTGCCCCTGCTTTACAGATTTCAACACAAGCCGGGATTCTGCCCTCACGCTGACGGTCAATACAATTGTCGCACTTTATAGCAACAGTTCTTTCCGGCCTTGTCTTTGCCGATGGGAAAAAGGTAATCACGTCGAAGGGGCAGGCCATTGCGCACATCCCGCAGAGGATACACTTATTGCCATCGATGAGGACAATATCCATGTCATCGTTGCGGCTGATAGCTGCGGAAGGGCAGACCATCTGGCAGGGGGCCGGGTTACAATGGCGACACTTACTGGGGAAAGATGCGTTCAGGCGCAGGCCGGGAGTGGCGATAATGAAACGTCGCGGGACAGGGGTTTCCGAAAGTGCGCCGATAAGGGTTCTACTTTGAGAGTGTTCTACCAGGCAAGCGAGTTCGCATTGGTGACAGCCAACACAGCGCTCGGGATTTACGAAAACTACCTTCATCCTCACCCCCTCAATCATGAAATGTAAAGTATTCGTTTTACAAAAAAGCGACTATAGAAAATAGTACAATTCTCCTCAATTCCCTGTCAAGACCTTTTGTGAAAATTGTCTGAACTTTTCGAAATCCTATTTTTGGTCATAGTCGGATAGCCTCAAAGCTATCATGTTAAAGGCTAAGAAAGTTTAAACATGGCCGGTTTAAGAGATAATGAGGATAATAGGTGAAACCTACGAGAAAAGCCGATGTAAGGTGTTCAAGACCTTAAGCTAGGGCTGAGGAAGTGCAAAATTCGCCCCTGGGTGGAGAAGAAAAATTTAAAATGCTTACTGCTAAACGCCCTCATATTATCCTGACTATCCGGGGATTGCTTTAGCCACAGGAATAGTTGTGCCCGTGGCCTTGGCTATGGTCTTCCCCTCCTGGTTAGTCACCTTCATCTCGGAGATACCAACCCGCCGCCCGCTCTTCACCGCCCAGCATTCGGCGGTGAGCTCATCGCCCGCGCCAGGGCCGTTTAAGAAGTGAATATTGAACTGGGTGGCCAGGCTCGGTTGCACCAGGGAATTGGAAGCATAGGCAAATGCCTGGTCGGCCACCGCCATAATGATACCGCCGAAGGCCAGTCCGTTGAAGTTCTGGTGCTCGGGCAGTAACTTCATCACCACTTTTGCATAGCCTGGGCTAAGCTCTGCTAACCTCATGTTGAGGAAGCGGGCGATTGGCTCCTTTTCCTCTCCGCGCCTCAACTCCGCTATGTTCTCGGACGCTTCCTTTTCTCTTTCTGACACCTTGTCCATAATTCCTCCGGCAAGTGCTCAGCCCTGAACTATATCCAATTATACCAGAACTGAACCCATGACCAGGCATGGTCGGCTTTCTTTCTTGTAGTTTTCTGGTGGAAGAGGCGCAATCTTTCAGTGGTGATTCGGGAAACACAAAGGAAATCCCTGCTATAATATCGTTAAAGATTGGAAGGATAGGAGGTAAAGATGGCTGTTTATCTTATGCTCACCACACTAACTGACGCCGGCAGGAAAGCCATTCAAGAAGACCCCGAGAAGCTCAGGGAGATAAACAAAGAGGTGGAGTTTATGGGTGTCAAAATCCTGGACCAGTATGCCCTTCTGGGTCAGTATGACTTTGTAAATATACTTGAAGCTCCGAGCAACGAAGCAATGGCTAAACTGGCAATAAGACTCAGTGCCAGAGGAACCACCCAGACCTTGACCCTGGCAGCGATTACCCTCGATTCCCTCATTGATGCCCTTAAGAGCAAGGAAAGTCCCTGGTAATTCGTTTTGTATTGGGTACTCCTCTGCACTAATACCCGGGGGTTATGCAGGGTACCTGAGTCATCTGTGGTAAATAGCTCTCAAGTCTACTCCTAATGAGTTGTGTTTAGGAGACTGCATGGTAGAGTCTACAGGGTCTGAATCCCGGAGGATGGCCCTGATTCCCTTCACCTGACCTTGCCCTGTGCAGTTAAGCGTTCACGGTAACCAATCGACATACGCAGACTATCGCTATCACACCGGTGTGATATTCGTGTTTGACAGCTAGCCGCAATAGAAGTATCATCCTAGTCAAGAAATACAGGAGTTCATGTAGAGCGTCATGATAGTAGAGATGAAAACCGGTAGTTCCCCGGATGAGATAGAAGGGGTGGTACAGCGAGCTAAGTCGCTGGGATTGAATTTCCAGCTGAACCTGGGTACCGACAAAACGGTGGTGGCTATATTGGGAAGCAATACCGGGCAGTTGTCTACGGATATCTTTGCTGTGCTTCCCGGGGTGGAAACAGTAACGAGAATTATGAAACCCTACAAACTAGCAGCCAGGGAATTCAAGCCAGAAGACAGCGTGCTTTCCCTTAATGGAATTGAGGTCGGTGGCAAGCGCATCGTGGTTATGGCAGGGCCCTGCGCCGTGGAGAGCGAGGAGCAACTCGCAGCGGCGGCGGGTGTTATAAAGAAGGCCGGGGCCTGTTTTCTACGCGGTGGCGCTTTCAAGCCACGCACCTCACCCTTTAGCTTTCAAGGCCTGGAGAAGGCCGGGCTTGAATTGCTGGCACGGGTCAGGGAGCGCTTTGGCATACCTGTGGTCACCGAAGTGGTGGACCCCCATGATGTCGGCCTGGTATCGAAGTATGCTGATGTACTTCAAGTTGGGGCCAGAAATATGCAAAACTATGCCCTGCTGACCGAGATTGGCAAGAGCAAAAGCCCTGTTGTCCTGAAGCGGGGGTTAGCGGCTACCGTTACCGAATGGCTTACAGCGGCAGACTATTTGCTGGCGCAGGGGAATAGCCAGGTTATTCTGTGTGAGAGAGGTATCAGGACATTTGAAGACAGCACTCGGTTCTCCCTGGATATTGGTTCCATACCGGTGATTAAGAAGTCCACCCACCTGCCCTTAATTGTCGATCCCAGCCACGCTGCTGGCCACTACACCCTGGTTCCGGCCATGGCTAAGGCGGTCGTTGCTGCCGGTGCCGATGGGCTCCTCATCGAGGTCCACCCTAATCCCAAGGAGGCCCTGGTGGATGGCGCTCAGTCCCTCACACCATCGGACTTCGCCAGGTTGATGGAAGAACTCAAGCGAATTGCCAAGGCGGTAGACAGATACATTTAGGTGGCAGGCCCAAACATAAGTTGTTGCTCAAGGGCCCTAATATCAGCCAGGCCAATCTGGTCGCAATAGTTCGGAGGTAGAGCAGCGGTTTCGTAGTCACGAGCCCGAAGTGCCGTTCCATCGTGTCCCATATCGTCTGGTACAGTTTCCCGACCTCCGAAACCACGATTGCTTTGGTGGGTTGTAACCCGCTGTGACGGGACGTCAACGTCAAAGCAAATGTCAAAGCCAATTTGACCTGCCCTCGATAATTTGGCCCACCCTTTAAGTTAAGATTACCGGGAGAAGGTCGTGGTCCCTTTTTCAGTTACAATTGCTCCAATTGCGATTCCTCTAAACCGAAAAAGTGCCCTACCTCGTGGAGTACGGTGGAACGTACTTCAGCTTCAATCTCGGCTGGGCTACGGCAGGCACGTTCTATTGGTCCCTTAAAAAGAGTGATGCAATCAGGTAGGAGACAATCATCTATTGAGCGTTCCACCTGGGGGACACCTTCATAAAGCCCCATAACGTCTGGCATATCTTCTGGAGGTTCGTCCTCTATCATCACAGCCACGTTTTCCAAAAAGTCACGAAACTCCTCAGGTATGCTTGCCAGGGCTTTTGCTACAAGGCTTTCAAATTCTTTATGCGATAATTTATCTTTTCTTACCATGGCTGCTATTCCTTCCCTGTTCCCTGGCTATTTAAGCCAGTTAAGCAAGTGATGATAAAATAACCTGCCAGAACGGTGCATGTCAACGACAACGGGAACCTCAAATCCAGCTATGGCTTGAGCGTGAGCCTATGGAGTGTTTAGTTGTTGCTGACTACACATTTTAACGGATTGTATAGGGGGCATATGGGCATTGGAAAGGCACGGGGATTTGTCTACCGACTGGACCGACTCCTGAGTGACATTAGACTAATAAAGCAGCCTGACTCCGCTCTCTGATCTTAAAATCTATAATGTCGTCATAATCTACTACTGAACATACGTCGGACGGCTGATTTCTTGTAGTTATGAGTGACCTTCCGAAAACGGGACTGTGAATATTTTGCTTCAGATTTCTACCTACCCATAAGATTGTAGTAGGTAACGCTTAAGCCCCTCTGGCATATTAGCTTGGCGTTCTCTCTTCCACTCCCTGGTTAATTTCCAATCATCAGGTCGGGGAGATCGCATTTTGCATCCTTGGCAAAATCGCCATTTGAAGACTTCTAGAATACCGTCAAGTTGCATTCCTTCGACAGCTTCATCTTTTTTCTCGCAATAGATTACTTTACCTCCCGCCGAACCTAACCCATAAAGCTGAGCAAAAATGCCACCTATAGAAGTGTATTGCACGTGTAGATATTCACAGTATTTAAGAATTCTCTCAGGATTGAGATCGAGAATAGCCAAGTTTATCGTCTGGGCAATTGGATCATCTTCGTCTTCTAAGTTTACCCTGGTCATCTCGGCAACCGATCGAATCATTGCTGCTTCCTCTTCGAGGCTTAATGGAGTTTGATTTTCATCGGCGCTTGGTTTCTGATTATACAAGTCCTCCTCATTTGACTTCATATGTTGCAGGAGGATATCAGCTGCTCTCACAAAGGGACGCAGCTTAGCATTGAGAGCAATCCTTTTCATCTCGCCAAGAGTCGACTCATAACCTTTGTCGTAAGTTACAAACTGTAAGTGGGCCTTTATTTGCATTACAAAACAGCGAAGGCTGAGGTTATCTAACGATAACGCAAGCTTCTCAGCATATTCTAATAGCTGTTTTGCGGATGTTACTATGGGAGCTGACTTCTCCTCACCTTCCCAAAGACGAAGCATCGGATATATTGAGGAATAAGCTTGTGCGAGCATTGCAGTAATGTGGCATGCAGCTCTTATTTCGTTTGCCTCGATAGATTCATGTATGAGTGAACGCAAGCCATCATCTGCGGCTTGAAAATCCATCCAGTGCTGTGTTTGTTGTAGTTTAAGTAATCCCTCCATGCCGCTTTTCGAACGTGTAGCAATGTCAATGAACAATTTAGACTCCCTCAAACGCATGAAGTTGAATAGGAGGAATAACAGAACCTTGGTTGCTCTTGCGATTAGCACTACTCCATTGTGAGTACATTCCTCAGCTCGAGACAAAGCTTGATCTAAGATATTTACACATTTCTCAAACATATTTGGGTCAAGGATGACGAGTTCGTGAACTAGCCTTGTTGCTGACTCTATATGTATCTCTGGCATTTCATTGCTTTTTGTGCTTTCGAATAGCTTTTCAAGCTCTCGCAAAGCACTTCCTCGGTCTCCTACTTCAAGGCAGGCATCGACCAAGTCAAATAATCTCACTGATGCGGATTCAATCTCATTTTTCTTGATCGCTTCGGCAATCGCTTGAGGATCACCTAGCTTATCTGCGATCTCTAAGGTAAGTCTAAGAGGTGGACGACCAAATTGTTTGATGAACTCCTCCCTTGCTCCCTCCTTCACTGCTTGAACTAAGGCTTCCAAAGACTCCGGCAATTTATTAGCTTTGGGAACATATAGAGTAACGCTTTTCTGCAAATACCATTGCGGATTACTAACTCGTAGAACTTCACGAATATACCTCTGAGTATAGAGCCATAGACATGTATTATTAAAAAGGTCTGCGACCAAGATTAATACCGGCCTGTTTACTCTCTCTGCATAGTAACTGAGTTTATCCACTTCAAACGGTAGGCATAGTGATAAATCATTATATCTTAGTGATAGTGTACCTTTTAACTGGACGTAGAACGTGAAACCAGTAAGCGAGCCTCTTTCCACTATTTCGACTTCATAGTCAATCCCGTAGTCTGGTACCATTGGCCGGGGTACCCATTCATTAGGTAGTGATTGTAGAAATAGCGACTGAGCTTGAGTGTCTATTACATGTTGCTTTGGTCTTCTCATAGTAGATATCCAGTTGTCCTATTCTACCACATATGGCTTTTCGTACGTGGTGTTAGCAAGGTAGGGTGTTGTTTCGGCAGCCGGTAGCGATATGGGCAGGACGTTGGGGAAATTAATCAAATAGCCGCCAGTTGCGTTATCCCAGCGCCTCAGCCAAGCATTCTATTTCTTGCTCACTGAGGAGCCACTGGATGTATTTATATCACCCATGCTGGGCTCGCCGATGTAGCTGAGCCTTGAGGCACCGCTCAAACCAGCATCCAGTCTGCCATCCAGGTTTACCGTGGCCCCGCTGGCACCGCTGAGTTCGACATCCGCGTTGGCGACCGGGAAATTATCCAGTGCTGCACGGCTGGCACCGGAGGCGTCGATTACCAGGTCGCTGGCCGAGCCCTGCAACTGAACGCTGCTGGCTCCCGACAAATCAATCCGGGCATCACCACCGGCTGTTATCTCGCCCCTGGCCTTACTGGCTCCCGATAACTCAAATTCGACATCGCCGGCAGACATTTCCACCAGGTTCAGGGAGCTTGCTCCGGACAGCTCGATGTCAAGATTCTCCGTGGAGCTGAAGCCGGAAACGGTACCCTTTGTCGCCCCGGAAATGTTCAGGTCATAAATCCGGGGCAATGTGATTTCGGCCCTCAGGGTGGTGAAAAGGGGGCGCAGAGGCAGTAGCTTGAGACCTATCTTTAATGTTTCGCCCTGTTTGGAAACCTGGATATGTTCAAATAGATTATCGTCCGCAGTTACGCTTACGCGGTATGAATCAGCCCGGACAATCTCAACCTCAAAGGCGCTTCCCACCTCAACACGGGTAAAATCGCTGAACTCGAATTCCTGGGTATTAAGGTTACCGGAACCGGGTACTCTATCTCCTACGCAGCCAGCCGACAATCCCGACATCAGGAGTACCCCCACTAATACTGCCACCATAGCTTTTTTCATCCATACCTCCTTTTCCTGGCGCTTTTTGTGGGATTTCCCACTTCAAGAAAATTGCTATTTTAGGACGTCTACTCGCTGGCCGTCAACGCCTCCAACAAAGCCCAAACCACCTCTCGCAGCCTGGCCTGTGCTATGGCATCTGGAAACATTGGTGCAGGCCTATTCTTGGATTTTAAACTCCCACTGGCAGGCAATTTCATCCGGGCTTTTCCGGGGAGGCAGTTTTAGAGCAGTCATCTTCATTCTGGGATGAAGGATGCGAACCTGTGCTTCCGCAGCCGCCACCTCTACCTTGTGGCACAAGGTTTCTATTATCTCCGGTGCGGATTTCTCATACCTTTCCAATGCCGCACAGTAGGTTACAGTGCCTACAGCACAATTTTTGTCTTTGACCTCGTAGCTAATTTTAAAAATATCCGGTGTAACGTTCTGTGGATTTATCTGAAAAAGCTTGACGGCTTCAAAAACGTCTTTCACAGGTAGCTGGATATTTGTTAATTCGGCAATCCTGGGAATCACAAACTCCGCTATTCTCTCCCAGACCACCAGTTCGCAATCCAAGGCTTCTTTCGCCCCCACTCTCTGTGTGACCGCGCCGTTCCAAAATCCGTCCGTTGCCAGATAGGTCCTGGCATATTCTCTTGCCAGGTTTGCCAGGAAATCTACGGAAAAATCCTCGAGTTTTCGATTGGCATTATACTCACCGGCATTATCTTGCAAACCTTTCATCCTGGGACCTCCTTTCCGCCTTTTGTTTCAAGCAGGATTTGTCTATATCAACTATTCTGGCATGTTATACTGCCTACTCATTGGCTGTCAATGCGTTCAATAAACCTCGAGTTGGCGAGTCTGGGGCCGCTTTTGACTGGCGGATACCGCGGGGGCAATAAAGTTATGCGGTGGCTCTTGGACAGGATGCAACTGAGTGTTGCCGGGCTGGCTTAATTTGCTTCTTGTAGAAGCAAAATCTGGGGGTTGTCCCTGCCGATTTCCCACAAAGCTTTCTTTGATGAAGTTCCTTGCTCAGAGCTGTTGTACGACCGCGTTGAACTTTCCCCTGATTTTCTCTACAATATCCTCGTATTTGGTCAGGAGGTTATGTGAGCAAATTTGTTGATAAATTGCAGAGTCTTTCTAAGTCCTCGGCTTTACCCATAGGGTTTCGTCCCTCTGCTGAGTCAAAAGGCTCAGCATTATTGCTTGTTGCCGGGCTGTCTGGGAAAAAGGGCGAAGAAGCTAAGGTTATGGCTGATGTTAATGCAGATGCCGCGTTGATATTCGACCAGAGCTGTAGCACCGAAATCGTCGGGCAGATGGTTGAGGCTGCGGGCGATGTTCCTCTGGGGATGTTTGTAAGGGACGTGAGCGAAGAGAAAATAAACGAGCTTGTGGGCTCAGGGTGTGACTTCGTGGTCTTTGATATCAAGGTAGCTGCGGAGGTCTTGCACAAAGATGGGGTAGGCAAAATTTTGATGATAGAGCCTTCATTAGACCAGGGTTTTGTGAGAGCTATTAACAGCCTTGATGTAGACGGCGTGCTTGTCAGTGATGAAGGCGAAGACTCTTTTGTTGCCGTGGAGCACCTGCTTGTTTGTCGGAGGTTCGTCGAGCTCTTGGAGAAGCCAGTTATGATAACTTTGCCCTCCTCGGTCACGAGCGCCGAGCTCGGTAATTTGTGGCAAGCTGGGGTAGATGCCATAGTTGTCCCTCCAGCGCAGTCGGTTGAGGCATTGGCAGAGCTAAAGAAGATGATTGGGGCTTTGCCCCGAGGAGCCAGAGGCCGCCGGGGCAAAGTAGGTGTGGTACTTCCTCATTACGGTGGGGGGGTGGCTACGGAGGAGGATGAAGAACAAGAGGAGGAAGTTTAGCCTGAATCTGGGTTTGCCCCGAGCAAGTTATGGAGACAAGCCTGGGCATATTCTTATTATCCGCAGCGGGAATTTCTCTTACTGGCGTTATGTTACCTGGGCCGCTTACTGCGGCTACCATAGCCAAGGGTTATAGTGATAGAAACGCTGGCGCTCTGATTGCAGCAGGGCATGCCGTCATCGAGATACCACTTATAGCTGCAATTTATTTCGGATTCGGGCATTTTATCGGCTCTCCCCAGGTGGTAAGTGGTGTATATTTTGCAGGCGGCTTAATGCTGCTTTACCTGGGTTTCCGGATGTTTCGAGCGACCAGTGAAGCGTCTGGTGAAGTGCGTGGTCTACCAGCCAGCTCTTTAGTCACGGGCATTGTAATTACGGGGACTAACCCGGCCTTTTATGTATGGTGGGCAACTGTGGGTATAGTTCTGGTAACCGGGGCTGCCAAATTTGGGCTTACCGGTATTGTTCTGTTTACTCTGGTGCATTTGCCCTGTGATTTAGCCTGGAGCGAATTTCTCTCAGTAGGTACATTTGAGTCGAGGCGGTGGTGGACACAGAAAGTAAGAAGGGTTGTGTTTAGCGTTTGTGCTTTGATTCTAGCTGGCTTTGGTGTATGGTTTTGCCTTTCTGCGTTTCTTTAGAGTTAGGGGGCATTCTGGGTTGCCTGAAAATATTTCCCTTCAGTCTTTATGGAGGGGGCAATGAGCATCTTGACTTTGTGCATTTCTTTAATGGTTCTGGCGCTGCATACTCCCATGCTGGTGCGCAGGGCGCCAACCAGGTTTTGAGTGCCGCCGGTGGCGGATGTAGGACCAAAGAGAATTTGCTCTAATGGGGCGATAGTGCCAACTCTAACACGTGTCCCCCTGGGCAACGCTGGATGGGAATGAGACATGCCCCAATGGTAGCCCTTTCCCGGGGCCTCTGTTGCCTGGGCTAGAGGTGAACCGATCATTACAGCATCAGCACCTGCAGCGAACGCTTTGCATAAATCGCCGCCAGTGCGAATACCTCCGTCGGTTATCACTGATACATATTTACCACTTTCTTTGAGATAGCTTTCTCTGGCAGCAGCACAATCCAAAGTAGCAGTTATCTGAGGGACTCCAACGCCAATGACTTCCCGGGTAGTGCAAGCAGCTCCAGGCCCTACTCCAACTAGGATGCCATCGATGCCTGTCCTCATTAGCTCTAATGCCGCGCTATAGCTGCAACAATTGCCCACGATGATGGGCAAGGACATTTGCTGGCATAGCTCGGGTAGTATAAGCCCTCGATAGCTCTTGGAGATATGCCGAGCTGTGGTGACTGTAGATTGCACTACGAGCACGTCCATCCCTGCATCCTTGGCTATAGGGGCCAGGCGTTTGGTGTTGGCGGGAGTTATGGATACTGCGCAGATAGCCCCGGCCTTTTTTATTGCTCCGATGTGTTTGCCAATGAGGTCTTCCTTGATAGGCTGGGAGTAAATTTTTTGAAGCAAGGAAGTAACTTCGCTTTCAGGAGTTTGGGTAATTTGTTTCAAGACCTCATCGGGCTTTTCATATCTTGTCTGTACACCTTCGAGGTTAAGGACAGCTAGCCCACCAAGCTTGTTAAATTTAATAGCAAAGGCGGGGTCAACGATAGCGTCCATGGCTGAGGCCAAAATTGGGATGGAGAAGTTGTGATTTCCTAAGGTGAAGTCTATGTCGGTTTGGTCAGGATTAATTGTTACATCTCCGGGGACAAGAGCAACTTCATCGAATCCATAAGCGCGTTCCATGTTTTTGAATTTAAGCTGCGGCATTTTTCTTTGCTTGATAAAAGTTGCCATAAACTATACTCACATGGATGTCTGAAGTCAAGAAAGTGGATAAAATTACAGCTATTAAGTATAATTTCACGTCGTGCCTGCTCTTTATGTCATTGCTACTCCCATCGGCAATCTGGAGGATATTTCCTTTCGGGCCTTACGCCTTCTGCGGGAGGTGAAGCTTATTGCTGCCGAGGATACCCGCACTACGCGCCGCTTGCTTAATGCCTATGATATAAAGACTCCGTTGACCAGCTACCATGAGCATAGTAAAAGAGCCAAGCTTGATTATTTATTAGGTTATCTCGAGGAAGAAGACCTGGCTCTGGTCTCGGAAGCTGGCATGCCAGGGCTGAGTGATCCCGGTTACGAGCTTATCGTCGCTGCCATTGGGCGTGGGGTTTCTGTAGTACCTGTTCCTGGTGCTTCAGCGGTGGTTACCGCTTTGGTTGTTTCCGGGTTGCCGACCGATCAATTCCTTTACCTTGGTTTTCTCCCTCGCCGTCAGGGACAGAGGCAGCGTCTCCTTGGTTCCATAGTGGATGAGCCAAGAACCATAGTAGCTTTCGAGACACGCCATCGAATTAGAGAAGCGTTGAGTGATATTGAAGAAATTCTAGGAGATAGAAGAATATCTGTATGCCGTGAGCTTACCAAAGTTCACGAAGAAATTTTCCGGGGCAGGGTGAGCCAGGCTAAGGAGCATTTCGCCGAGCCCAGAGGAGAGTTTAGTCTAGTTATTGAGGGCAAGACTCGAGCTTGGATTAAGTCTCAGGAAAGGAGCTAAAGTGCGCCGAGGTTGTGTTTCTTTAGGAAAGGTGGAATGTGATGGTTGTCATCGTCTTATTAAATATGGGGAGCGCTATCTTTTAACCAATGGGGAAGGAGATGAGAAGCAGCGTCTTTGTGTTGACTGCTGCTCGAGCCGGGGGTATATCTCATACAGAACGGAGAAAGGGAAGCAAATACTCACCTTTTTCCCCCAGGATTGAACGCTTCAATCGTCATTTCAGGTCTTTATCCCATCGCAATGACACGGGACAATTAATGATTTACAATAGGGCAACTTTTTGGGAGAGAATTTGAGCGAGCGTATTTTTATCGGTGTTGCCTGGCCCTATGCCAATGGTCCTCTACATTTAGGACATATCACTGGTGCTTATTTGCCGGCTGATATTTTTGCCCGTTATCATCGCCTTAAGGGCAATAAAGTGCTGATGGTTTCAGGTAGTGACCAGCACGGCGCGCCGATTACAATTCGTGCTGAACAAGAAGCCACCACGCCGCAGGAAGTAGTAACCAGATATCATAGGCAATTTATTGATTGCTGGGAAAAATTGGGCATCTCTTTCGATTTATTTACCACCACCGAAACTCCCAATCACACTCAAGTTACTCATGATATATTCCTCACTTTGCTCGATAAGGGCTACATCTACAAAGATAAAATGCTGCAAGCTTATTGCCCTAAGTGCCAGCGTTTCCTTCCCGACCGCTATTTGGAAGGTACTTGTCCTTATTGTGGCTTCACTAAGGCCAGAGGTGATGAATGTGATGAGTGTGGTAAGCCTTTGAATCCATCGGAGCTTAAGGATCTTCGCTGCTACCTTTGTGCCACTCCGCCTCGTTTCGAATCTTCGGAGCATTTCTTTTTGCGCCTTTCTTCTTTTCAGGATAAGTTGAGTGCCTGGATAAAAGAGCAGACTCATTGGCGGCGTAATGTGCTTAGCACCTCATGGAAATTTCTGGATGAGGGATTAAAAGATAGGGCTATTACACGTGATTTGGGTTGGGGGGTAACTGTGCCGCAATCAGGCTTTGAGCGCAAACGAATTTATGTATGGTTTGAGGCAGTTATTGGTTATTTATCAGCAAGCAAGGAATGGGCAAAATCGCAGGGAGATGATACTGCCTGGCAAGCTTTCTGGCAAGACGATGCCAAGAGTTTCTATTTCATCGGCAAGGACAATATCTTTTTCCATACGCTTATTTGGCCAGCGATGTTGATGGGTTATGGCGGTCTGAATCTTCCTTATGATGTTCCCGCCAATGAATTTTTGACTATTGAAGGAAGAAAGCTTTCCACTAGCCGTGGTTGGGCGATCTGGCTCCACGATTATCTGGGACGGTATGACCCAGATGCTCTGAGGTATACCTTGGCGGTGAATATGCCTGATACCGGGGACAGCGATTTTTCCTGGCGTGAATTTCTTCGTCGTAATAACAATGAGTTGGTAGCCACTTATGGCAATTTAGCTCATCGTGTTCTCACCTTTGCTCAGCGCAATTTCGATGGAGTCGTGCCTACACCTGGTGAGCTAGATGAACGCAGCCAGAGCTTACTTCATGAAGCTGAGGTCACCTTTGCGGATGTAGATAGGTTACTTTATCGTTGTGAGTTTAAAGGAGCGATCAAAGAGGCTATGTCTCTGGCTCAGGAAGCTAATCGTTATCTTGATGAACAAGCTCCTTGGAAGACAATTAAAACGGAGCGGGAGACTTCGGCTAAATCTGTCTATACCGTCCTCTCCGTGCTGGCAGCGTTGAAAACTGTTCTCTATCCATTCCTTCCTTTCAGCTCTGAGAAGCTTCATTCTTTTCTCGGATTTGATGGTAGTGTGCAGGAAATGGGTTGGAGAGTTAAGGTTTTACCTCCGGGGCAGAAACTTCGCCAGCCCCAGCCGCTATTTGTCAAGCTGGATGAGGATATTGTAGCTCAGGAAACTAGCAGACTTGACTCCATAGCTGGTTAACGAGATATCCGTGGAAGAGGTAGTAAAGCTGGTTAGCTGGGGGTCGGCTGTGGTGCTAAGCCTTCCAGTATTTTATCGAGCTCATGTTCGTCCAGAGTTTCGTGAGCTATAAGCTCTTCAGCTAGCTGTTTTAGTTTTGCTTTATTCGCGGTCAGGATTTTCTTGGTGGTAGTGTAGGCCCGCTGGATAATATTGTGCACCTCTTCATCGATTTCTTGGGCTACCTTATCGCTGTAATCCCTTTGTTCGCTGATCTCGCGGCCCAGAAAGACGAGTTCTTGCTTTTGACCAAAGGTTCGGGGGCCTAGTTTCTCACTCATTCCATACTCGGTGACCATTTTTCTAGCTAGTTTAGTTGCTTGCTCCAGGTCGTTTTGGGCACCGGTAGTAATTTCCCCGAATGTGATTTCCTCGGCAACACGTCCGCCCAAGCTCACTGCCAATCTATCATTAAACTGAGACCTGCTCCATAAATAACGGTCTTCAGTCGGCAGGAAACGTGTCCAACCCCCCATTATCCCTCGAGCAACAATGGAAATCTTGTGCACAGGATCGGCATTAGGCAACATCTTGGCGGTCAAGGCATGGCCACTTTCGTGGAAAGCAATTATTTCCTTCTCCTTGGGGCTTATTACACGGCTTTTCTTTTCCGGTCCAGCTATAGTGCGGTCGGCAGCATCCTCAAGCTCCTTTAACGTGATATCTTTACGGTTGCGCCGGGCGGCCAGGATGGCTCCTTCATTAATCAGATTGGCTAAGTCAGCGCCGCTGAATCCCGGTGTTTCCTTAGCTACTGTTTCTAGGTTAACTTCCTTGGCCAGCGGCTTGCCCTTGGCGTGTACCTCCAGAATAGCCTCTCGGCCTTTAATATCAGGTAGATCGATGACAATATGGCGGTCGAAACGACCAGGGCGTAGGAGAGCAGGGTCGAGGATATCGGGTCGATTGGTGGCGGCTATGACGATGATATTAACGTTGGTATCGAAGCCATCCATCTCAGCCAGAATTTGATTCAGGGTTTGCTCTCTTTCGTCGTGTCCTCCACCTAAGCCGGCACCACGGTGTCGGCCTACGGCATCAATTTCATCAACAAATACGAGACAAGGTGTATTACGCTTGGCTTGTTCAAATAGATCTCTGACCCTAGCGGCACCGACGCCTACAAACATCTCTACAAATTCGCTGCCGCTGATAGAGAAAAAGGGCACCTTGGCTTCTCCAGCTATAGCTTTGGCTAGCAAAGTCTTCCCTGTTCCTGGTGGCCCTACTAGGAGCACTCCTCGGGGTATACGCCCCCCCAGTGTCTGGAATTTCTGGGGGGACTTCAGGAATTCCACTATTTCTTGAACCTCTTCTTTTGCCTCATCTGTTCCAGCGACATCTGCAAAAGTTATGTTGGGCTTGTTGTCGAGACTTAACCGTGCCTGGCTTTTGCTGAAATTGAAAGCTTGTGTACCAGCGCCACGGGCTGAACGGAAGAAAAAGTAAAATAATACCCCAAGTAGCATAATGGGCAGAATGATATTCAGGGCTATCATTCCCCAATCATAGCCACTGGGTTTCACGTCGATTTTTATTCCTGCTGCTCCCAGGATTACCCCTTCTGCTTCTAGGTAATTGCGCAGGTCATCGGTACCACCTACAAATGCCGCTTTGATTGTGACTGTGCCATCTTTCAAGCCGAGGAGGCTATCGCCATCTTGCCTAATGGTGTCAATTTGCTCTTGTTTGGCACTATCGATGAACTCAGCCAGGGCTACCTCTTCAGGCCCCTCACGGGGCATGAAGGCAAATACAAGTGCCACTACCACTACTAGAAGCAGTAGATAGAAGAATCCACTACGCCACCATTTTGACTGCATAAACTTAACCTTTCGATATTATAGCAGATATATTGCAAATCCAGAAATTCAACTCTCAAGTTTGCAAGCGGAGTGGCATTGCTGTAGAGTTCTACGCTTCTTAGTGCTGCATTATGTCCAGATATATCAGATATGTATGGTAAGATGGTCTTAGTCAAATTTTGTTATAAGTGGTATGATATAGATTGAAGGGGGTTAGTGCCTTTCTGGAAGCGGAAGAAATAGCGCACTTAGCTACAGAACTTGCTTCTGAGAAGCAAGCAAGAGACATCACTATGCTGGATGTCAGAGCTTTTTGTTCGTTTGCAGATTACTTCGTTATCTGCACTGGAGATACCAAGCGACATATTGAAGCCATTTGGCAGGGTATCGGTGAGATGTTGAAGAGCAAAGGTGTTATGCCTCATCATAATGAAGGGACCCCTGACTCTGGTTGGATGCTTGCTGATTTTGGTGCGGTTATTGTTCATATATTCGCCCCGCTGGAGCGGGATTATTATCAACTGGATAAATTATGGGACAACGCGATCCCTGTAGTTAGAATTCAATAGAGCCATGTATCGAGCACCCGCTCATAGCTGAAAATTTCTTCTGCTGAGAAGAATAAGGCTATTTCCTGTGAGGCATTTTCTAGTGAATCAGAGCCATGTACTAGGTTGTGTCCAATATCAATGCCCAAGTCACCTCTGATAGTGCCGCTATGTGCTTTAGCGGGGTCCGTTTCTCCCATCATTTGTCTTATTATTTCAACAGCATTTTTACCTTGAAAGACGATGGCGATGATTGGGCTAGAGGTAATGAAATTTACCAAATCGTCAAAGAAAGCTTTCCCTTTATGAACTGCATAGTGGCGTTGGGCCAAAGCTTTATCCATGTGCAGCATCTTCATGGCCACGATTTGTAGCCCCTTATTTTCAAGACGAGAAATGATTTCTCCTGCCAGTCCCCTTTGCATGGCATCAGGTTTGATAAGCACTAGACTCCTCTCCATTCTCAATTGGCTCCTTCCTAAAAATTTATGAGTAGGGCGATTAAATCTACATTTTCTAGAGAGTCAACTACTTTGTCAGCCTCCTCTAGCTCTTGTCGGGGGTGTGTATTGGTTAAGGCTAGGCATTGCATCCCCGCGTTTTTGGCTGCTTTGACCCCCAGGGGAGAATCTTCAATTACCACGCAATCCTTGGGTGTAACTTCCAATTTCTCGGCGGCTAAAAGATATATCTGGGGGCTGGGTTTGCTTTCGGACACTTCTCGACCAAAAACAATACAGTCAAAGAACCTCTCCAAATTAAGCTCGTCAATGACCAAATCGATATTTTCCTTTGGCGCTGAAGAGGCCAAGCCTAATTTGAAATTCCCCTTCTTAATTGCATTCAGCAGCCTCACTACCCCGGGAAAAGGCTTGATGTTACCTTTTGCCTTCCGCTGAAAATTTTCTTCTTTCTCTTGTGCCATGATTTTGACATCTCTTTCGGGGAGTTCCTCTCCCATAACGCTGTGGATTATAAAGTCATTTCTGGCGCCAAAGAGCTTGGTAAAGCCTTCCCTGGTAAATTTTACTCCCCTTTTAGCAAAGGTCTCCTGCCAGGCAGCAAGGTGGAAGGGATTGGAATCGGCAATAACACCATCCATGTCCCAAAGGACCGTCTTTTTTGACTCTTTCCAGACGTAGAATAAGAAATCGCCTTCGACTATAACTGTATTGTCCTTGAGAGTGAGCACTCCTTTAGTTTCCACTAGCCTTTTTGTCACTTTGGTGACCCAGGCAGAGGCTTGGATTGGCTCATTGATAGGCGCTAGCTGTTTAAATCTTATCTCGCTTCTGGCGGTAACGCCAAACTCAATCCCATGGCAAAGCATGGCGTAAGCAGTTACTTCGTCGAGGAGGCTGTATAGAATACCGCCATGAATGGCATTATTCCAGCCTTGATGAAACTCTCCGGCGGTGAACTCTGCGGTGACTTTTTCTCCATCATGAACAGGTTTCAACTTTAGTCCCATAGGGTTCTCTTGGCCACAGGCAAAACAAAGCCTACTTGTGTACTCAACATCTAATCTGGGGATTTTCACTTCTTGGGTTCCTTTACTTCACTAAGAGTGACAAAAGGGGGTGTCTTATACCTGGGCTTTGTTATATTAGGGGGGCGAAGGTATAATGGCTGTAGGGTGACTGGGTCATCTTTTTCTCCTCTACTCAGTTTCCGCCAACCTAATGTAGCAAAAGAGCTAGCTCGGGATGGGCTGGTACTTTGGGGAATTACAGCTCGCTTGCCCAAGGTTTGCTGTATTTCGTTCATTATGTCAGGGGGGATTTCACCACAAAAAAGCGTTTTCCGCTTAATTCGACGGCATAAAGTTTTAACTGTGGTAAGCTTTTCCTCTTCCAGACATTGCCATTCATTATCTTTTTGCTGGTAAAGTGCAGTGGCTATCTCCTCGTGACCAGCCTTGTGAACAGGGCGCAGGGGCAGTCCGGTGAAAGCAAAGGGATGGGCTTCAGCTTCTAATGTGTGTACACCAAGCAAAGGAATATTTAGGGCAAAGGCCAGTCCCTTGGCAGTGCTTATGCCTACTCGAAGCCCATTAAAACTTCCTGGACCTTTGGCTACGATGATTGCTTGTATGGAGCTTATCTCTAACTTGGCTTGTTGTAACAAGCAAAGTAAATTTGGCAACAGTTCCATTGTGTGGTTTTGTGCTGTTTTCCAGGTTAGCGAAGCTAATGGCTCACCTTTATGAGACAAAGCGACACTGGCAGTATTGGACGAAGTATCTATAGTTAATTCCATATCATAAATCTAATTTCTAACAGCGCTCAGTAAGTGACTGATGGCCGACGGTCGAAGGCTTATAGAATTGCTCAACATGCTCAGCATTTTGTATTTAGCCCCAGAATTTCCCTCCCATTTTGAGTTGTTCTGTCAGTTCTTGGTAGCGTTCACCTTGAGGTTTTAAGCAAATAGAGCGTTGTTTCTCGGAAGCAGGGATGTAATGCAGGGAGATAAGCAAATTATCACGGGGCATTATCTGCAGCCCTTTCTCCGCCCATTCAACCACACAAACTCCGTCGCCGTAAAAATACTCCTCCAGCCCTAGGTCAGCAATTTCCTCAATATGCTCTAGGCGATAAAAATCAAGGTGGTATAGAGGAAGCCTGCCGTGATACTCTCTGAAGATAACAAAAGAGGGGCTGAAGGCATATTCTTTTATATCCAACCCGTGGGCAATGCCTTGGGCGAGACAGGTTTTGCCCGTTCCCAACTCACCTACTAGAAGGAAAACATCAGCTTCTTGAGCTAGTTCCCCTAAGTAGCTTCCCAAAAGCTGAGTTTGTTCAGGGCTATGCGAGTTTAACCTTAGGGACTCCATTCTTAAAGTGTTCCCAACCTCCTTTTTTATAAGGGGTGATATTTCCCTTGCTATCCACCACAGTCACTCGTGTTGCCAATTTTTCTTCTGTTATGTCACCGATTACACTCACGGGGCAGTTTAGGGCTTGCTTAGCTTGAGCAACAGTAGCCTCATCAGCGGTAAAAAGAAGTTCGTAATCCTCTCCACCACACAAAGCTAGCTCCTGATGGTTAGGGAAATTTGCTTTGACTAAAGGGTGCACAGGCACCTGTTCTATTGTTATCTTAGCGTTGACCTTGCTGGATTCACATATATGGTCAAGGTCGGCAACAAGTCCATCGCTTATATCTATGGCAGTTTTAACTCCTTGTTCTACTAAGATTTGCCCTTCTTGTACTCTCGCTATGGGCTGAAGGTGAGCTCGTCTCAAGATATTGCTTATTTCAGGATCTGGAATATTTTTCCCCCTGAGCATTTCTAAGCCGGCTCCTGATAATCCCAGATATCCTGTGACAGCTATTTGCTCACCAGGAAAAGCTGTTGACCTCTTAAGTATCGTTTTGTCTTTGGGGCAGCCTATGACTGTTATGGTGATAACTACATTGGGAGCGGTGGCTACATTACCTCCAACTATAGCCACTCCGAATTCCCCAGCCAGGTGTACCATACTGTTAGTAAATTTGGAGATGTCTTCCGCTTTCAATTCGCCAGGTAGTGCCAGAGAAAGCAGAGCGTACTTGGGAATACCGCCCATGGCAGCTATATCGCTTAAATTCACAGCCAATGCTTTCCAGCCCAATTCCTCCCAGTTAATGACGTCCA
>Ga0180438_10003219_pt1 | contig 25022 bp, 22 predicted proteins | sample SS_ome_12_FD_132455 | JGI IMG/M metagenome (GOLD analysis project Ga0180438, IMG submission 132455) | Hypersaline lake sediment archaeal communities from the Salton Sea, California, USA - SS_3_D_2 metaG | ecosystem: Environmental > Aquatic > Non-marine Saline and Alkaline > Hypersaline >... | reverse complement strand
ATTGTAGTCGTCATGAATTAAATGTTGGTATTCATGAGCGATAAGAGCTTCATATAAGTAGGGTCTTGGAACATCAGGACCAATTCTATCTTCCCAGTTATGAGAATCAATTGAAATAATGTTTCGGTCTAAATAAAACTCCAGGGTAGGTGAATAAAATCCTGCTATATAATATGGGTACCAATCATAGTAATATGCAGTATCCCTAATATTAGATACTAAAATTACATTTCTATCAGATCCCATATAATCCTCAGGATAGAGAACTCCTTCATCTCCATCATGGTCATCTGGAACACCAAAAAAAGTTGTTTCGATAGGATAGATATTAGAATCAAATTCTAATAATAAATATTCCAATTGTTCGTCAGTTACAACAGGATAAGCCCTTGAATCTCCTTCTGGGTAACTTAAATCGATTTGAACCCAGATTTCTGTGTTATAACTCATAGCTCTTAATTGAAACACAGTCCAAAAGTAATATCCATTAAAATCATCAAGAGCAATCCAATATTGATAATCTCCAATCTCATAGTACCCATCAACATAAGATGTTCGAGGAGAACTTGAAGTGGGAAGAATTGAGGGTTTTTCGCCATTTACTGCAAAATCTTGAGCTCTAAATTTGTCATCAATTCTTAATGGCTCCAAACTGTCTACTGGCGCTCCTTGGATTGATAAAATCCCAAAAGCAATAATAGCAACATTTAAAAATGCGAGGACTATTAAGAATGCAACTAGTCTTTTTTTCATTTTTATTAACCTTTTTTTTTTATAAATTTATAAAATGCCAATATGTAAATGGGAAAGTAATTCCCATTTATAAGGTGACATTTTGGATAGGTAACAATCTTATTGGGATACCTTAAATATCTTATCGTTTTGTTATACAACTTTGTCTAGATTATTTTAAATATATTAGTTATATATTATAAATCAGAGAAACTTTTACAACTTTGTAATAATTCAGTAATTTATTAACAACTTTGTAAAGAATCTATTTAACTCATACATTTTTGTTAAAAGAATGCAGCAATTGCACAAGTTTGTCGAATTATGGATTTAATTTTCAAATTAAAAAATAAATGAGTTTATCCTTTAGATTCATATTATATGCATAAAATGCATATATTGATACATTATTATTTTTAAGGATCATATAATATTTATCTTAATAGAATTATAAGGTAGCAATATGAGGTTGTTGCTCTTGATTCGTATTAAAAGAAGATTTAGAGATGATAATGACAAAAACATATGATGAAATAAATAAAAAAGTCAAAGCGGGAGATGCTGTAGTGGTTAATGCAGAGGATATGATTAAAATTGTAGAGGAAAATGGAATAAAAGTTGCAGCAGAAGAAGTTGATATTGTAACTACCGGAACATTTGGTCCAATGTGTTCGAGCGGAGCATTCTTGAACTTTGGCCATTCTGACCCTCCAATAAAGTTTGAACATCTCTGGTTAAATGACGTACCAGCATATCATGGTAATGCTGCTGTAGATTGCTATATTGGGTGTACACAGATGGCAGATATTAAACCCTTTGAATATGGGGGAGGTCATTTAATAGAAGATTTAGTATCTAAAAAGCCCATAAGGCTAAAAGGTAATTCCTATACAACAGATTGTTATCCACTATCGGAAATTGACACCGAATTTACGATTGAAGATCTCAATCAGGCAATACTTTGTAATCCTCGAAATGCATATCAAAGATATGTCTGCGCGGTGAATAGTTCGGAAAAAACTCTTTATACATACATGGGTAAGTTATTACCTCAATTAGGTAATGCCCATTATGCTGGAGCTGGTTGTTTAAGTCCCTTAAGTAACGACCCAGATTATGAAACTATAGGGATAGGTACAAGGATATTTCTTGGGGGAGGTATTGGGTACGTTATGGGAGAAGGAACGCAACATAATCCTCAAAATCGGTTTGGTACTCTCTTTTTAAAAGGAGATTTGAAGGAGATGAGCCCTGAATATCTTAAAGGAGCATCATTCGAAAAATACGGAACTACTATGTTTGTGGGAGTGGGGATTCCAATTCCTATATTAAATGAAGGATTAGCTGCAAAAACCGCTATAAAAGATGAAGATATAATAACTGATGTCGTTGATTATGGGATTCCGCGAAGACAAAGACCGATTTTACGTCAAGTAAGTTATCACGATCTAAAAAGCGGATCTATAACGATTGATAATAAGATTATCAAATGTTCGTCTCTAAGTTCTTTATTTTACGCTCGTAAAATTGCAGATACTCTTAAAAAATGGATTGAAGAGGGTTTATTTTTATTAAATCCGCCAGCAGAGAAGCTTCCACTAAACACTATTCAAAAACCAATGAAACAAAAGTCAGAATTTAAGTTTGTTAAGGATCTTAAAAAGAAGGCAGTAATTTGCTATGATGATTGCGATTTAAGGACGGTTGCAGAAAAAATAGTTCATGAAAATATGAATCATATCATTATTACAAATCGAGAGCATATTTTACAAGGCATAGTAACCAGTTTTGACGTTACCAGGGCAATAGCGGAAAGTAGGTCCGAATTAAAACAAATAATTACCAGAAAGGTTATAACAACCTCAGACAATGAATTGCTTGAATTAGCCGCAAGAAAAATGAAAACAAATAATATTTCTGCGTTACCGGTAATAGATGACAATAAAAGGGTATTGGGAATTATCACCGCTGAGGAGTTGATGTAAAATTACAATAATTAATTGTACATTACCCTACGGAGTCATTAGAAATATTAGTGATTATTCCAAAATCATTAACGAAATATTACGGTATGATATAACGTTTAATATACTCAAATTCTCCACAGGAACTAGCGGAGTTAATATATTGCTGGATGTGCCTGAAAACAAAATTAAGGAGATTACAGAAACACTTAAACAGAATGAAGTGATTGTTAACAAGAAGGGGAGAATCATTATTGATGATGAATTATGCGTAGATTGTGGCGGGTGCATTTCTTTATGCCCAACTGACGCTTTACACTTTAATGACCAATATCAACTTGAATTTGATTATGAAAAGTGTATTGGTTGCCTATTGTGTCTTGATTCTTGCCCCAGATATGCAATAGAGGAGATGTAATTAATAAATATACCCCTTATCTCCTATTGGTTAGTTATAATATCAAATATTTCATCTAATCGAGGAGTTTTTCTTCTGAGGGTTATGCAACGCTCTTCCTCACATCCACGCAACATTGCTATCAATTCATTTAAATGTATGGTTGGAATATCGAGCTTTTCACCAAAATATTTCTTCATTTTTTCTCTATATTCTGGTTTACTTAAGGTATACAAACAAGTTGGACAAGGCATTAGGATGAAGTCAGCTCCTACGTTGGTTGCGCTTTTTAACTTGGTATATGTTATTTTGAGAGCCTCTTTGGGATGGATTAATATCTGTGATGCTCCCCATCCACAACAACTTTCAAATTCTTGATAATCTACTGGAGTGCCACCAAAGAGGGATACAAGATCCTCTAGCTTCGTTTTATTTCTAAGATATCCATCTACTGAACTCTTATCTCTGGAAAGATTTAAATAATGGCAACCGTAATGAACTGCGACTTTTAAGTTTTTTAAATCAAACTTTAAAGTGTTAAGTACATCATTTCGAATCAAATATAGGAAATCAAGATCATGAACTAATTTAACTTTTGGTTCTTCTAATATATCATATTTCCCAGAGTAATTTCTTTCTTTAATTTTTCCTTTTAATTGTGTAAGTAATTCTTTGGTTTTATAGGATACATCTGCATTTTTTAAAAATTCTCTTCCACGAAGCAATGAATTATAACATCCATTACAAGAAAATAATAAGAAATCTGCAATATGATTAATTTCATTTAAATTTCGTTCATTTATTGCCGCAAATTGAGCACGGGTGATTAAATTCCTTTGGAAAAAAGTTCCACTACAACACGTTTGATTCTCAGAGGTGATTACATCTAATTCAAGTTCTTCTAAAAGATCCTGGATTCCCCATCGTACTCCTGGAAAATATTTCTCAAGACATGCTTTAAATAAGCATAACTTTTTTCCTTTGAAATATTCTAAGGGATTTTCAGGATACTTTAACGCAACTTCATCTAGATTTAAGGCTAGATCACTAGCTTCCATAACTTCTCTTACTACTTAACCTAATTTTATTTATTTTTTTTATTGGGTTTAGTTTTATTTTTACTTGCTTTAAATACATACTTTATTCTTGCAAAACCACAAATTTCATTCAATTCTTTTACTCTTGATTCTGGTAATGATTCACCTAATGGTTCCTCAAGTACTATTCCTTGAGTTAAAAATCTTTCTGCCATTTCAACGTATTTCCTTAAATCGTTATAACGGGGCCCATAACCTTTCTTAAAAGATTCATTCCGGAGATTAATTATTAATAAGGGGATATTTATGTTATTACGTGGGCAAACGCGTTTACACTTTTCACACAGAAAACACCACCAGATGTCAGAATCCTTCAAAACACTCTTATCGCCTTTGAGAACTTTCATTATAATTTTTCTACTATTAAAATTGGATATTTTAGCAGCGGGACAATCTCCAACGCATTTCCCACATGAAATGCACTGAACAATATTTTTGTTTTCTTCAACATCCTCAATCAATTCTTTGTAAAAGTCCCAGTTCCAATTAGAATCCGAATAATCTTCCATGATTATAGCTATTCTATTTTTTAGTTAGCAAAATTCTTTTCTCTAAGAGAATCTCATTAATGATAATAAAAAAATTATTGTATTAATGTCGATAAAGTTAAAATCTCTTTTTATTATTTTTAAAAATAAAGTAGCAATGATTTAAATAATGATAAAATTATTTCATAAAAATATAAAATTATTATAATGTTATTATCTTATACAAGTTTAACGAAAATAATTGAAGATATATTAGAACAGATTATATTCAAAGAGCTTAGATCATGGTAGTGCAAAAAGATGGGAAAATTTTTTTGAAGATAGTCTATTGGGGAATGGGAGGTTCAGGAAAAACTACGATTCTTAAGACATTATATGAATTAACAAAGGAGCAGAAAAAAGATATCATCCCCGTCAGCGATTTACAGATGATCGCAAAAGATAGCGGAGCTACACTTTACTTTGATAGAGGATTATTTCATTCTATTAAAGAAAAAGAGATATACTATCGTATTTATACAATTGCCGGTCAAAAAGCTTTTGTTCCCTTGAGAAGAAAGGTTTTTGATAAACTTGAAGGTGCTACTGATGCTATTATATTTGTTGCTGATTCCCAAACTATGTATCTGGAAGATAATATTGAATCATTATTAGAATTAAAGAGTATCGCAAATGATCGCCTTATAAAAGAAATACCCCTTATTGTTATGCTAAATAAACAAGATTTAAAACAAACCATCGATGAAGAAGATTTTAAGCTTATTCTTAAAAATGAGAAATTATGGATTGACTCAAATAATAAAATTTCTGCTTGGAATCCTATAATCTATAAAACTTGTGCAATTTTTGATCATGAAAAGGATATTTATCGTAGTTTTCATGAAACTGCTAGAAGAGCAACCTTATATCAAATATATGGTAAAGGAAGAGCACCAGTTGATCATGATCCTTCTATCTTAATTTAAAGATAAAGTTTTGATAATATCTCCTCATTACTAATTAATTAAATTGGTAATTTGAAGCGAACCTATTTATATTATGATGACAAATTAGTAATACAATTAAAATTATTATGAAAAATTACATATAATTTAGGAAGGTGTTAATTTATGGCTCTCTCTTTTATTGGGTGGTTAAGTGGAATAACTGCTCTTGGTGTATTTGTATTTTCAATTCTCTTTGGGTTATTTGCCTTATATAAATCTAAAAAATTTAAATCTAACCTTTTAATTTACTTGGGTTTGGTATATATATTCGCTGCGCTTGTTTATACGGGAGATGTTTTAGATTTTTTTACAATTCTTATCACAGGCACAAATGTGGATAACTCAACTAGTATCATAGGACTAATGAACTGGATTTGGTTTCCCGGGGCAGTTTTCTTTGCAATGGTATTTGGTGCGTTTCTACTTACACCTGAAAAAAAATGGTATATTATTATCGTATACTTGATTTTAGCAGTGGGTTTTGAAATTTTTCTTATTTCCGATTTAAATGGTTCAGTCACCTACGCTTATCCTGCGGTTCCGGGAGAAGATTTGATCAATGATAACTTAGTTCTTGAATCCTTTGCTTCGATTATTGCATTTATTTTTATGGGTTCTGCCTTAATTTTCTTAGGATTTGGCTTTCTGAGAAAAGGGATTCAATCTACAGGAATTATTAAGAAAAAATTTTTAATACTTTCATTAGCAGCGTTTATGTACGCTGCAGGCGGAATATTAGACGGTTTGTTTGAACCAAATTTTACATTAATATTTATTAGAGCTGCAATGGCAATTAGCGCGATACTCTTCTACTACGGTACAAAGACCTAAAATAATTAATATTTACCGTGTTTTTTTTACTATTATTTTTAAATTATTATATAATCAGTAAAAGAATTTGAATTTTTCAAGGGATTTAGTAATAACTCTAGATGGGTTAGATATTGATTAATAGAGATTTCCATATTTTGATAACGTGAAGAAAGTGTTTTTATTAAATAATAGGGGGTAAATTTTATAAATCTAATATCCGAAAATAGATAAACGATGCCTTTTGCCTCGAAAATAATTTTTTTTTCAAGTAGTTCATCAAAAAGTTCTTCCTTGTTATTTAAAATAGTTAAACACTCATTTACAGTTACATATTCTTTCCTTAGAGCCTTAATAAGGTTATATATATCTTTATCGACTAAAAAATTAATAATATCCTTGCTTTCAATTTCTTGAGTATATTCATATTTCCCATAGAACTTTATATACTCTTTTTTCAATTTCTTTATTATTTTTTCATCATCAATTCCTTCTATAATTCTCGTTGGAGGGATTCTTGCATAAGATAAATCTTTGACTAAAAAATAACACTCTTTACTTCCAGGTATTGTTTTTTTAACAATAAGTTTTTCGCGTAAGAATGTTATTAATAATAAATCAATATTAATGGTTGAAAACGCATAATCATGACGTAGGACTGCAGTTAACTCATTTTTTGAGATAACACCATTACGTAAGATTTGCAAAATTGTGAATTTAAGCTTATCTTGAAAGAAATTAATCAAATCCGCCCCTTCTAATTTACTATAATTTCTTATAGTATTAAATGCTTCCGAAATTGCTCTTGTAATCTTATTTGTATTGATTAATTCTAATAAATTCTTACCTATAATCACTAAAATATCAGGGGAAATTTGGTCGTCAATATTTTCACCAAGATTAATGATTAAAACAAAGAAATAAATTTCTCCTTCATAATCTTGAATTATAGACATTAATCGTGTTTCCTTTCCATCAATAATAGATTCAATTTCAATTAGAGTGTTTTCTTTATTTAACTCATGCTGAGCCCATATTTTTAGATAAAGTTCCTTTGGAGGATATTCTCCTTCTGGTGGATATTGAATAATAGGAATAGGTCCTGTACTTTTATTCCAATGAACAATAATTAATCGTTCCATCTTAGAATATATTTTAATTTGTAGAAGAATTATCTAAAATATAGAATTTCTTTAATATAATTAATTTAGTTCACTCATATAATTAAGTATATCGAGATTTGAAAAAAATTTTAAAAAAAGTTATTTATAGAAAAGTGATGGATAATTTTCTTCTAAATCTTTCAAAGCTTCAGATATTAATTCAATTATTCGATTATTATCTAAAATATTAATATTGCCAATGAAATTTTCAATAATCTTATGAGCCAAGTTGATGTCACTTTCAGAAAATTTTTCTCTTTTAAATTCAAATAACACTTCAAACTCATTTTTGAGCCATTCCAGCTCTTTAACTAAATTTTCTTCTAGAATATCATCAAAATCCCCGTATAAGTGCAATCTAAAACCCCTTTAGATTCATTATAACTAATATATTATCCTTATTAATGTCATAAATTGTAGCTATATATAATTTTGCACTATAAAAATGAGATTGATCTAATAATCTAAAATTAAAGTAATTAAGAATTTTTTTTTAGTAAAAAAGGTGAACGTTAGTTAAAAATTTTAGAAAGTGAAGCTTTGATTTATTAATTAATCTGTCGGTACTTTGAAATGATATCTTGTAATTACTTTAGAAAGAGCCCAGATTGATTGTATATTGCTAGAGTTTATTGCATTATTAAGATCGCTATAGAGTTTTGATAATTCACTTTTTTCTTTAACTATTAATGAAATTTTTCTAAACAACTCTTCTTCATTATTCATAACTCAAATTCAAGTAGCAGAATTTAAAAAAAGTTATAGCATCACAATATTATCTACATAACAATAAAAAAAAGGAAAAAACTATTGTTGCAAATAGAGAAATCTCTCAAGATAATATACCCAAACCTGGGAATAACTATTACCTACAATCAAGTCACTTGCATGTGCTGCAGAGGGGAACGTAAGAAGCATACAGTTAACTCCATTTGATACTAAAGCATTTTTTATAGCTAATGGGCTACTAAGGGGAACTAGATCATCTCTAAGACCTTGAAAAATTATTGCGGGAGGATCGCTACTATCTACTAAATTACTTGGAGTAAATTTTTCAAATGAAAGTGAAGGTTCTCCAGGAAGTAAGAAAGATGGTGCAAAATCTGGTGGATATATGGGAACAATTCCTTTAATACTTAGAGCAGTGCTAAAATTACCTGCAAAATAAGGGTCATTATATCCCAATCCTATTACTCCTGTGAGTTGTCCCCCTGCTGAACCTCCCATAATAAACACGGAATCTAAATTTCCATGATACTGACCAGCAAAGGTGGATTCTAATTGTTTAGTAAAATTACCTATTTGAGTTACCATGTCATGAAGTGTAAAATTTCCTTTAACGTAATCGGGCGTTGGTATGAATGATGAGCCTCCTGCATCATACAATCCATATTGAATATCGAAAACAACGTATCCCTGGGCTGCAAGGTACTTATTTAGTACTAATACGTTGCCGAGAGTTTTATCCCCAAATTGCCAACTGCCTCCATGAATTTTAATAATGATGCTATTATTACCTGGTAAAGCTCGATTACTATCTCGAGGATAGTATACATCGAAGTATAATTGAATACCATCGGCATCATAATATAATATATCAGTCTCGATTTTACAATCCCTATGAGGAAATCCTAAAAAGTAACTAGAAAGACTGAATTGGGAGATTAAGAAGTGAGATTCAACATCAGGAGGTATTTGACCCCTCCAATCGATACCATATGCGGTATTGAATTCTTGTTCCGCAGTTTGGATGGTTATTGGAGTTATGATTAAGGGTAATGCATTAATTATAGTTAGGGATAATCCGATAGTAGAAATGGCAATTCTATTCCAATTTCTTGTTCTTTTTCTTATAGATAGTTTTAGTAATAATATAGTAGTCAATAGGTAGAGGAACATTAAAAATCCGGTGATCTGTGTTATAAAGTAAGAAATTGATATGAAAAGCCCATTTCGTATTGGAATAAGTAATACTACTGTAAAAAGAATACCAACAAGAAGAGTAGCATAACATAATCCTTTTAAGAAAACTTTTAATATTCTTAATGTCGCTTTTCTATTCAAATTTCCACACACCCTCTTTATCAATATTTTCATAAGTAATTAGAGAAAAATGGACAATGTAACCTGAAATTAGAAAAAATCCTGAAATATTCATGATATATCCAAGAATATAAAGAAAGCCCTCCAAAATAAAAGTCGTAAAAATTATACCGAATAAGATTAAGAGAATTCCTGCTATAAAGCTAGCTATGAAAAAATATGAGTTCCTATTAATTCGTTTTCCAATTTCCGTAGATTTAATTAAATATTTGTCTTCAAAATACACCATGAAAATACTAAGAAACCAAGTACAAATAAGAATAAATCCGAATATATCATATAGAATAAAATTTGATGGTAAAGTAAAATATAAGATTCCAAAAGCTATGCAAACTATACCTAGAACTATATTTAACTTACTAGTTATTCTTAATATTAACTCTTTATTAATTGGGAAACATCTCCTAATTTCTTAAATTATATAAAAGTTAATCTTATTAGATCATTAAAGTAAATAAAGTTTTATTTGAAAGTTTGAAACGTGATCAACGAATAAAGAAACCATAATGATATAAGTGATGAGAGTTAACGATTCTTTTTTCCATAATATTTGCTAAAAAGATAATAAGCAACAAATATACCGACTAAAACAACTAAAACTATTAATAGAACATTATTAAATAAATTAGCTTGAGCATCGATCGCTTCATATGGAAGATCATTAAAATTGATTGGAGGGACAATCCCCAATGATGCACCTAACCATGAATAAAAGAACGCCCTTGGAATTGACCCAATGAAGGAGCCTATTGAATATTTTTTAACGTCCATATCAACTAATCCCGAAGCATAACTTATTGGGTCAAATGCTATGAAAGGTAGAAATCTAGCAATTATTATTGCCCATATCCCATACTTATGGATGAAATTATCTGCCATTTCGATTGCTTTCTCCCCAATAAACTTTTTAACTAAAGGTCTTCCTCCTTTTTTACTTACGTAAAAGCATAACATTGCAGCTGCCATTGAACCAATTATACCCATAAAGCCCCCTCCAACTAAACCCCAGATCATCCCTGTTGCTAATAAAACTATTTCTGAAGGTATAGGTACAATTAACCCTTGTATTGCCATAATTACAATAAACAAAAGTATGCCTAAAAAACCTAAAAAGTGGATTGGATTTACAAACCATTCTACTACAATTCGATAGAGGAATTGTCTTTCAATAAAGAAAGTATAATAGAGTAAGAAAATTGAAAATGCTATTAATATCATAAAGATTCCTATGAAAATAATTGTTTTTTTATCAAATTTAGAAAAATCTAAAAGATTATGGACGTAATTTTTAATTTTAACTGAAAAGGGTTTCTTTTCTTTATTCTGAGATTCTCTATTTTCCATATCAATCAATATCTCTATATTATTTTAAGTAAGATATTAAATTCAAATTTCAATAAAAACTATATTTTTTCATTCGTTTAAAAAATTAATTTTGTGAATTGTGAATAAATAGAATGAGTACTCCTTATATCTTTGGCCACCGAGGCGGTATGGGGCATTGTATTGAAAATACGATATCTTGTTTTAAGAAGGCTGTTGAAGTAGGAGTAGGAATAGAAACTGACGTTCAGTTAACTAAAGATAACATATTAGTATGCTTCCACGATCCGTATATAACCTTAGACTCGCAGTGGATTAGCATCAAAGAATTGACTTTCAAACAATTAAAAAATATTAAATTTGAAGATGATCGAACAATACCGACAGTTGAAGAACTATTCTTTGTTTTTAGTGAAGAGAAGTATGATTTGAGATATAGTTTTGATATAAGGGGAATAAAGGAAGGTCAAAAATTAATTGATTTAGCAATAAATTATCAAGAATTAGATAAAATAGAAATAACGGAACGAAAATTAATTGTTATTAAAGCTTTAAGAAATTATAATAAAAATGTAACCCTAATCCATACATTAAATGAATCAATAAGAAGAATTACTAATGATAATGTTAATTTTTCAGAGTTAAGAGATTTAGGAGTAAAAGCCATAAATCTTAAATGTGGGAGAGTGAATTTCGAAAATTTTAAAATAATTATTGATAACAATCTAGAGTGCTATGCTTGGGATATCAATGAAGAAAAAAGATTGAAAAAGGTATTGAATCTAAAATATAAGGATCACTCCATTGCCGCAATTTACACAGATTATCCGAAATTACTTATAAAATATGCAAATCAGATGTCAAGTTAGATATAATTAGTTTTTTATAGTATCTCATATGACATAATTAATATGAAACTAAATTTCTTTAGAACTCAAGTAGGGTATCTATTTTTAATTATTCTTATTCTTTGGATTATTTTAGCATTTTTCTTTGGAATTTTCGATTTGCAAATTTCTCAGAGTATTGTTGATGAGAATTCTCTTTGGGGTGATTTCGGAGCTAAATATGGTGAACCTCCAGGTTATGGGTTAATTTCAATAGGATTAGCTACACTAATAGGAGGATATATTAAGGATTTGAAGAAACAGAAAATTCCAGGTTATTTATCAATCGTAAGTGGAATAATTTATTTATTATATGGAATTATCGATACAAATGAAACCGACATCTTATCGGGGTTCTGTTTAATAATACCAATAGCCATATTTATAATTGTCACGTGGAATAAAGATTGGAAAAGTTATCGTTCAATTTCCGCAATTATTTCGATCTTAGCATTATTAAATCCACTGCTCTTTGTACAGCTTACTAAATTGTTTTTTGGGAGGATACGATTCAGAGATCTTGCTTTTGATTATAGCAATTTTACTCCATGGTTCATACCACAGGGAATAACTGGTAATTATAGCTTTCCTTCGGGTCATGCCGCAATGGGATGGATGTTTCTTCCGCTTTTAATTACAGTTAAAGATCTTAAATGGAAGAACTACCGAAAAATAATTACTGTAATATTAGTACTTGGATGGGGATTTTTTGTAGGATTATCGCGAATAGTTCTTGGCGCCCATTATGCGTCTGATGTACTGTTCTCAACTGGATTTGCTGCAGTTATAACTATCCTTCTCTACAAGAAATATTACTTTGATTAAGAGATAAGAATTAAAATTCATTTTGAAATTTTAACTATGGTGTGATAATATGGAAAAAGTATATAAAAATGTTTATCATGTGGGAGACTCTGGTTGTTCCGTCTTTCTCATAGATTCTGAAAGCAGTGATGGATTAATATTAATTGATTGTGGAATGTCCCTTAATTTAATTAAAAAGATTGCGAAACATGGTTTAAATCCATTAGATATTCAACATTGTATAATTACTCATTTTCATATTGACCATATTGCTGCATGTTATGATCTTAAAGAGTATAATAAAAAAATTAAATTTTACGCTCATGAACTTGATTCGATTCCTATAGAGGAGGCAGGATATGATAGAGAGACAGCCGCATCGTGGTATGGGGTAAAATATAAACCAATTAAATTATATAGAAAGCTACAAGGGAAAAAGGAAATATTAAAATTTGGAAATTATCAATTTGAATGCATTCACACCCCAGGACATACCCCAGGTTCTATTAGTATTTTATTAGAGATAGAGGAGGTTAAAATTCTCTTTGGTCAGGATCTTCATGGTCCAATTATTCCCGGAGTTAGCGATTTTGGTGAATATCAAAAATCTTTAAAAAGGCTTTTAGATCTTAAAGCAGATATTTTATGTGAAGGGCATTTTGGTATTTATAAACCGGCAGATCGCGTATCAGAATATATAAAACAATATATTGAATCATATTAAATCCTTACCTTTAACACTCGTAATAATCTCATATCTTTTAAAAAGGGGTTTATTTTAGAAAAACGTATTCAATATTAAGTTGACTCAGTTGTTGGGATAAAATATTGCTATATGAAGTAATTGATTCTTTTAAAGAAGCATGGCGATTCTTTCAATATGACTATATTTACTTTGATGCGCTATTTCTATCAATATGGGTAGGTTTTTTAATAAAAAAAAAGAAATGGGCTGCACTTTACTTTGGCATCTTTACCGGGATATGTGTATATATTATTGACGCTATAGCGTGGTTTAATATACTTGTAAATTCCACATATCCTCCTGGAACATATATCCGGGAATATTGGATAGGTGGTGTGTATATTCCTCGCCCTTTAGGAGATTATTTTTGGTTAAAATTTGGCGCAGATTTTATGATGACTTTTTCATATGCAATGTTCGCGTTTGGTTGGTTATGGATAGTATTTGAAAATTTTAAAAAAAAGGATTACAAAGAAGTGACTTTATTCACATCATTACTTTTTATATCCTGGATATTTATTCCATTCCTTTCTTTCTGGATTCCCCTTAATGATACACCAGTAGTGACTGTGCGCCATATGTCTTCGCAATTTATTCTTTGGATTGTAAATGTTATAATAGGATATCTGACATTAATTATTATTTATGGGACAAAAAGATTTAAAAGCAAAAATATTCGTATAATTTATTTTATATTTATAATTGGATGCTTGGAATCTTTTTTTATGGAATTTCCATTATTCATTACGGGAATCCGCCCAACTGGAATTGAATTTTTACTATATGAAATAATAATTCTCTTTAATCAGGGAGCCCCCTATTTGTATATTCTTTATGATAAAATATTGCCCTGGTTAATTAATAGATATGAAAAAATAGAAATGAAAAAAAAATCTAGATTAGAAATAGTTATTCACACATTAGGAAATAAGAAAAAATTAATATAATATTGAGGTAATTAGATTTTACTTTTTATTAGTTTTATATTGCTTTTTAGAACTTTACTTAGAGGTATTTTGCCTAAACCATTCTCATTTAAAATAGTAAGAGCTTCTTCGTGATGCTTTAAAGCTTCAGCATAACTTTTTTGTTCTAAATAAGTCAGTCCAAGTTTATATTTACTATCTGCGATTCCTTCATGATTGTTCAAATCCTCATAGATTTTTAATGCTTCATTACACCTTTTCCAGGCATCAGTGTATTTCTGTTGATTCAGATACGTCAAACCTAAATTATTTAGGTATTCTGCTTGTTTTAATGGAGTATTATATTCTTCTACTATTTTCAAGGCGTCGTTAAACCGAGTTAAAGCAACTGAATAATTCCCTTCATCAAGATATATGAGTCCAATGTTATTTAAAGATTCAGCCTTCCTTATATGATTATTTAATTCTTCATCAATTTTCATAACCTCTTCAAAGGTTTTTAAGGCTTCAATAAATTTACCCTGATCTCGGTAGATAAGAGCAGTATTGTAAAGATTATCTGCTTTTTCCTTGGATGAGCCTAATACTTTAAATATTTTTGTTCCTCGTTCGTACCATTTTAAAGCTTCGTCAAATTCTCCCCGCTCTTGATAAACTAATCCTACTTGATTTAAACAATAGGTTTTGCCGATTAAATCACCTCTTTTATCAAAAATATCCAAAGCACTATTATAGCGTTTAAATGCATCTTTATATATTCCTTGTTCATGATAAATGGAAGCAATTTTGCAAAGAACTCTTGCTTTTCTATCTTCATCGTAAATTTGTTCCGAAAGTTTAAGTGCTTCACTATACCACTTGAGAGCTTCAGAATGATTATTTAAATCTTGATATATAATTCCAATACTTTCAAAACAGTCTGCGTTGCCTTCTAAATTTTCAATTTGATCGAATAATTTATAGGCATCTTCGTACCATCTTAAAGCTTCGGGATATAATCCCTGTCTGTGATAAATCTCCCCTATTTTTCTTATTAAAGTCGCTTGATTGGTTAAATTACCGATTTGTTCTTCAAATTCTAATGCGCTTCTAAACCTTTTAAGTACCTCATCGAATTTGTTATGTTCGAGAAATACATTTCCAATAAGCAATAATCTACGGGCTCTCCCCTTCAAATCACCTAATTGTTCATCAATTTTAAGAGCTTCTTCATACCACTTCAACGCTTCAGTATAGTTCTCCTCATCATAAAAAATATCACCAATACTTGAATAGATGTCAGCTTTAACTTCTAGATTTCCTAAAGTTTCAGCTACATCAATAGCTTGATGAAATCTACGTATTGATTCAGGATAATGTTTTTGACTTTGATAAATTTTTCCTATAATATTTAAAATGTGTACTTGTTCTTCTAAATGTCCCATTTGGTCAGCGATTACTAGGGCTTCTTCATACCTTCTAAGTGATTCAACTAGATTCCATTGTTCTCGGTATATATTACCAATTATGTTTAGACTTTGAGCCTTTTTATGTAAATTACCAATTTGTTCAGCAATTTGGATTGCTTCTTCAAACTTTTTTAATCCATCTTCATCATTTCCGCTATAATGATAGTTCAAACCTATGAAAAGCAAACTATCAATTTTACCTTCCATGTTATTCTCTTCAGTAAACAAATCATAAGCTTCTTCAAAATTTTGTAATGCGGTTGGATATTCACCTTGGTCTTGATAAATGGATCCTATTTTGTTTTTTAAATCTGCTTTCATCTCGTTTAAACCTAATTCATTTGCAATAACTAAAGCGTCACTATAACGATTCATTGCTTCTTTAAAATTAGCTTGTTCATAGTAAAAATTACCAATACTTTTTAAACTGTCAGCACTTCCCTTAAGATTGTCATTCTCAGAAAAGATCTGAAAAGATGCTTCAAAATTTCGTAAAGCCTCTGGAAACTTTCTTTGTTCTAGGAAAATTTGCCCAATTTGATTCAAGATTGAGGCTTTATTATTTGTATCTTCAACTTGTTCATAGATTTCTAATGCTTGTTCAAATCTTTTTAATGCTTTAACAAAAGCTTTTTGAGATTGAAAAATATTACCTATTTCTCTCAAACTGTTAACTTTCCCTTCAAGATTCCCTAACTCATCAAAAAGATGTAAGGAATCCTCAAACCATTTTAATGCTTCAAAATTTTTATCTTGATTATGATATATTAATGCTATTTGGAAACTATAAATCGCTTTTTGCTCATTATTTTGTAGTTCTTCAGCTAGTTGAAATCCCTCTTCAAAAAATTCTAACGCTCTTGGATAATTCCATTGATCCCGGTAAATAATACCAATAAAATTAAGAGAATTTAATTTTCCTTCCATATTTTGAATTTTATTATAGAAATTAAGTGCTTCATTACATTTTTCTAAACCTCTTAATGAATCTCCCGTTTCATGAAATATATGACCTAAAATATTTAGTATTTCTGCTTTTTCTTCTAAATTATCTAACTTTTCTACGATACTTAGTGCTAATTGATAATTTTTCAAAGCTTCAGAATAATTTTTTTTGGAATAATAAACTTTACCAACTTGTTTATAATTTAGTGCCTCATCAAACAATCTGAAAAGTTTTTCATCAAGTCGTAAAGCAGCATCAAAATATTTTAACGCTTCTTCATATTTATTTTGAAATTGATAATTTTTACCAATTAATTGATATAAGTTTGATTTTTCCTCATAATTTTTGTATTTTTCATTTTCTTTTACAGCTAACTCGAGAAACTTTAAAGCATCATTATATCTTTTTTGCAATTGATAAATCGTCCCTATATATTTGAATATCAAAACCCTTTTTGGGAATTTTTTTATTTTAATTTGAAATTGTAGCGATTTTTGAAACCAATCTAATGCTTCTTTTAAATTTGATCGCTCAAAATTAATTAAACCCATATACATTAAGGATAAAGATTTCCATTCAGTATCTCCAGAATCTTCTGCCATTCGATAAATTTTGTCCAACAATCGAAATGCGTCACTATATACATTATTTTGAATGTATATTTTGCTAGAGAGAAGTAGCTTAGTTAGATCATTGGGTTCTGCTACATTCTCTTTTAACCAACCCATTAAATCCAGAAAAGGTTGTTCTGTACTTATTAGTTCTTTTTGTTCAAATTTTTCCTCTAAAAATTTGATTGTATTTGTGTCATATCTAAAAATCCTAATAAGATCATTAAATCTCTTAATTTCGGCAAGAACTGAATCTAATTCATCTAGTTTTTCTTTGGTTTTAACTTTTTTAGCTTCAAATTCATACAAACCCTCCTCTATCTCTCCATTTGAAATATGGTTTATCCAAATCAGATTTTTAAGGGTTTTCATAGTTTTTAAAGTAGATAAAAAGTCAAAATCATGTTTGCCGGAATATCCAATTATAATTAATGTTCGATTATTGGTAATATTATTAAGTAACTGGGCTTTATAAGGTTCTAATTGGATAATATTGTTCATAGATTTATTCCTACCTATCAATTTTAATGTATTTATAAAAGATTCCCTTGTATCTTCTCCCGTAATAAGATTTTTTGGAGAGCTATGAATTTTATAGATGGGTATCTTTCCAGCTTTGAATAACTTTAATGGATCATTATATCTTTCATAATCTTTTTCAGTTATAACAGGAATGATTTTTTTTCTGGTTATATCTAAATTTAAGAGGGCTTGTTCTAATAATGAATCAAAATTAGTTGTGAGTACGAAGCTTCCTTTATTAAGCATTTCTGCAATGGTATAATGTTCTAAATTTGGTCTATCGTTATCTAAATAAAAATCTAAAAATTTAAAATTATCATTGATAGATTCATGAATAATTTCAATAAGATTTTCAAATCGGAGGCCTTTTATTTGTAAAATTTTCTCTTTTTCTGAGGGTGGACAAAAATAAGTTATTAGAGCATTAACTATATTATTTGTTGAAGGTAATAATGATGGAGAACTGGTGGAACTTCCCGCTCCTACAAGGAAAGTTAAATTTTCATTATTTTCAAATAATTCGTCGATATTAAAATTGCTGGAATTTTTTATGGAACTCACTCTTATTCGCACCAAAAATTTATTGTATTGTATGAGTAGAATTTTTTTCTATTCTTAAATAATTTTGTATTATATATTGAAATAAGTCAATTATATTATTTTTCTGTCATCTAATTTTCAAAATAAATTGGATTAATAATAGCAGTGTTAGAATTATTTTTTACTAAATTTTCGCATATTTCTTGTTAATAAAACAAATCTAAAATTTTATCTAACTTCTTTAATAGCCTTAATTATTAGAATGAAATTGAAACTTTTCGGATAGGTTTCTTTGAAGCTTGAAGATTGGCACACTCATAACGATTTATGCCGACATGCTATTGGTAAATGTGAAGACTATATTACAAAGGCAATAGAGTTAAGTTTGACCACCATAGGATTAAGTGACCATTTCCCGTATGGTTATTTAAGCTCGGTTCTTCCTTCAATAAATGAAATTCCATATCAGGAATATTCAATGAATATTGAAGAAATCCAACTTTATTTGGATAACTTGGAGAATTTAAAAGAAAAATACAACTCTAAAATTGATGTTAAGATAGCATTTGAAATTGATTTTTTTAAAGATCATGAACAAACTTTAAATGACCATTTAAATCCTTTTAAGAAACGCTTAGATTATATATTGGGTTCTGTTCATATGTTGTTCGGAACAGGAGGAATTTTTGCATTTGATGATCGTAGATTCTTAGATAAGTATAATAATTATAATTCTATTGATGAAATTTATATTTTGTATTATAATACAGTCCAGGAAATGATTAAAACAAAGCAATTTGAAAGAGATATCATAAGTCATTTTGATCTGCCTAAAAAATTCAATAAGCGCCCAATAGATAAAGAAAATATTATGAATAAGGTTACAGAAACGCTTGAATTGATAAAAAAAAGTGGCTTAACTGTAGAAATTAATACCAGTGGATTAAGAAGAGATGTTGGAGAACAATATCCTAGTTTGGAAATTATAAAGTTGATGTATGAATTAGATATACCAATATTATTAGGATCAGACGCCCATCATCCGGATGAGATTGCTTATGATTTTTTGCATATAATTGACATTTTAAGAAAAACAGGATATTCTCAACTTGCTCATTATGAAAAGAGAAAAAGATACTGGATCGAAATTTAATTTAATCATGTTTTTTGGGGAAAATGAACGATAATAAAAGTGATAATTGCGAAATTTGTGGTAAAAAATTAATTTATACTGTTGAACTAGATAAATATAGGACCCTTAATTGTGAATTTTGTGGAAAAGTTTTTAATACAAACATTTATTGTGAGGACGGTCATTATATTTGTGATATATGTCATTCTAGAGAACCTATAGAGATAATTGAGTCCATCTGTGAAACTTCAAAAATAAAGGATCCATTTAAGTTAGCTGATAAAATTATGAAGCATCCTAAATTTAAAATGTATGGCCCAGAACATCATGTATTGACTCCCGCGGTAGTCTTAACAATATTAAGAAATAATAACATTCTTAAACCAAATGGAAAGGAAATAAACTTATTGGATATTAAAGAAGCGATTAGGCGGGCATCAAAAATCCCTGGAGGTTGGTGTGGATTCTACGGTTCTTGTGGAGCAGGGATAGGATCGGGTATAGCTATAAGCATATTTACCAGTGCAACTCCGAGTACAGATATACCAAGATCGCTAGCTAATAAGATGACTTCAAAGGCACTATCCAAAATAGCCGATAACTTAGAGCATTGCTGTAAGAGATCTGTTAAGTTATCTATATGTGAAACATTAGAGTTTTTGAAGGAGAATTTTGGGGTTAATTTAAATTATAATCCGAGCCATTGTGAATTTTCCTCATCAAACTCTAAATGTGAACAAGTAAATTGCCTATTTTATTGAATTTTCAAATTTAGAATAAGAGAATCATTATGTTGTAAATCTTTTATTACTCAATTTTTCTCGCTCTGAGCCATGAATCCATAACAATAGCCCGATAAAATTTAATGTGTTTGGGATCTTTTGTATGAATGATAAGATGATTATTTTCATTTACACCCTTCACTGCTAATAATAACTCTTCTCCATCGCGATCTATAACGAATCTATCTTCACCTTCGTATAATCTAATCGAAATATTATCCAGGCTTTCAAATTCTTCTAAAAGTTCGGCATCTTCTTCAAAGCTTGGATCGATAGAACAAGATATTTTCATATTAACTGAAGCTCTTATTTCATACAAATATAGTTGCTGTAAATCTTTTATATCAGGAACTGCAATTGTAACATTATGTAGAGCATTCATAAGAATATCTCGCATCTTTTCAAGTATTTCGGATTTAGGAATTTCTAGATTGGTCCAATCAATAATTTTAGTGCCAGATGATGATGCTAATTCATTTCTTAATTTCTCATTTTCATTTTCTAATGCTTCTAAATCCTCATCGACAACCTTTAATTCTTCCCCTAATGCTTTTACTTTTTCTTTTAAGCTTTCAATTTCATTGTCTTTTTCGCTTAACAGATCTTTATCTACAGTTGATAAGTTTAAAGCCTTTAATTCCCTTTCTTTTAACTCTATCGACTTTTCCATGGCTTTGATTTTCTCATCCTTGATTGTAATTGATGTTTCAAGAGTTTTAATCTGTTCATTCTTTAAATTCATCGAATCTTTAAGAGTTTTGATTTGATCTTCTTTCAAATTAAGCGATCTTTTTTGATTATCAATTAGGTCATCCTTATTTTTTATCTTTAGCTCGACATCAGAAAATTGCTTTAAAGTATTTTCGAACTCATCGATCTTTTCTGCTAATTGTTTGATAATTTTGTTCTTCTTATCTAGCTCTTCTTTTAGGTAAGTTAGATCAGTTTCTTTTGTCCCTGATTTATTTTTCGATTGATCCATAATATTACTCAAAAATGTTATGCAATTTATAAATAATAATAAAATAATATCTTTTTAATTCTTAGTATATAAGTCAATTATTTCTTTTTAAAAACACAAATATTATTTATAATTTCAACAATAGAATCTCAATCTTAGAGTTACTTTTAAAATTCGTTTAAATAGAATTCAAGAATATGTTTATATTTGATTACTATTATTATAATCCTATGAATCTGGATGAGAGTATTAAACAGTTAGATGTGGATTTAAATGAATTGATAGAAAAGCACTTACTTGATCAAAAAAGTATTCTTGGAATGTCTATATCAACCCATGGGGGGACTCATTTAGCGAGTAGATTTAAAAAGACTATAAAAATGACCAAGTCTGAAATTTCTGCTGCAAGCAGTAGCTTGGTGTTCCTTTCTTCGAAAATTTTAAATGACTCTTTAAATCAAAGAATCTCGTATAACTTAATCACTGGTAAGGAAAGAATAATCTTATCTATCTTAACGGAAAGTATAGCATTGATTGCCTATTTGAATAGGCAACTGGCTGAATTGGAAGGAATTGACACATACATAAATAGTTTAAAAAGGTTTGCGATTCAGATAAGTGCCATAATAGAAACTAGTGATTTAATTAAAGAGGAAGTTTTTGTAGCTTTAAAGCGAGCCATTCCAAATGCATTAGTAATTGCAATAATCACTAAAGATGGTTTACCAATTAAAGTACAATCGACAATGCCAGAACCAATGTTATCAGCGATGTCATCAGCAATTTATAATTTAGCGGGAGTTTTACTTGAGGAAGGACTGGAATTTTCAATTATTGGAGGTGAGAACGGTTCCATTATAATACATGAATTAGATGATACTAGAATTATTGCAATAGCTGTACCAGAAGCAGATGAACGAAAATTAGGATCCTATATCGTAAAAATAAAATCAATTATTAAATAGACTTCTAAGCTGAAATAATATTCATTATATTATCCACAATTTTTAAAGCTCCAAAATATGAGGCAGCAAATGTTTTATCCTTAAATAATATTGAACATACCGGTGCATTTTTCAAAATTTCTTTTTTTGGGTCTGATTTATCGTGTATATTATCAAGAGCATTTATTTGCGATATTGTTTTTCCGTTGATTAATTTCGGGGCGAAAAAAATCAATTTAGTTGAGAAATTCTTGAAATCTGTTTTATCAATAAGTACTTTTATATCATTCCAATGTTCCTTCTTAAAGCTTTTAACATGCAAATCTAAAAGGTTAAGGTCTAAAGCTTCTTCAGAGACTCTTATAGAACCCGGGATTCTAGGATTAATTTCCATTAAATATGGGTAATGATCCTTCAAGACATAATCAAATCCATTAATTCCTTTTAAATTGAGTTTGTTGGATAAAAGAATAGATATTTTTTTTATTAGTTCATTATCGTTTTCTAGTAAGTTTGCGGGTACAACATTACCACAATACATAAATTCTTTGGGGGAATTTACAAATTTTTCACCAATTATTTGGCGATTAATTGATATAACTTTACTCTCAACTCCATTTGCAATAACTGTACAACTAACTGAAATACCCTCTATAAATTCTTGAATTATCCATTCAGTAGGATTAAATCCATTTTTTTTTAGAAATTTAAGAGTTAATACCATTTCATTATCGTTTTTAACTTTATAGATATTAATTCCCCCAGAACTTTTCCTCTTTTTGAGTATTATTGGATACTGGAGTTCAATTTCCTTTTCCTTTAATGGAATTATTTTAGGCACTTTATAATCAAATTCTCTTAAAAAATCATAAAGATATTTTATATCACGAGCACGTTGTATACAATCTAATTCATTATTAAGACTATGAATTTGACTTTTTTTTTGAATTAACTTATTTACAATTAACCTCCTTTCTTCAAAATGATCATCTAATCCACTTCCGATAAGATAATAATCAATATCAGGATATTTTTCTAGAAATCGAAAAGTTAGTGCTGGAATAAAATCGCTATAACTTTCCTTAAGTAGATCGTAGCTGGAATTTAACTCCTTCGTTAAAATAAGAGCATCCTTCACAAAGGGATAAAGATCCAAATCCCCAAAGAAATCTATTGCATACACATCATAACCTGCATTATATAAAGAAAAAGCTAAAGGACGCGTATTAAAACCTATAACTAAAATAGATTCCTTTTTTATTGCCATTAAAGATATTAAGAAATGGAAGTTAAAAGAAATTATTGATAAAATTTATAGGATTTTTTTTAATTCTAATATAAGGTTTTTAGGATTATATCTATCAAATTGGAAAATTTCTGCTTCGCCAAAGATCTTGAAATTCTTTTTTATTTCGTCTGCGGCATATGTATTTACTCCTAATGCTTGAGTAGCATAAGATTTTTTTGGTTCTAAAACCACCATATGAACACCTTTCTTTGATAAATTTTTGGTTATTTCTTTCAATTCATTAATTATAATAGTATAATCCGATTGAACCTGAGCAATTAGATCGGGATATTTATATGAGATGTTAGCTCCACAATCAGAACAAACAAAAATGACGGGAATTACATTTCGGTTTTTTAGTTTCTCCGCATTTATTAATTTCATAACCTTTGTTAATGCAGCTGCCATAGGTGTATATGATTTTCCCTCGATCTTTTTTAATTTGTTAATGGCAGTCTTAAAATGTACCGTTGGTTCTTGTAAAACGATAGCTTGCTTACCCCTAAAGACAAGTAAACTAATTTTATCTTTTTTACGATATCCTTCTCGTTGTAATGAAAGAATAACATCGGTCATTTGTTTGATAACATAATACATTGAAGCGGAGCTATCTAAAACAAAGAATAACACTAATGGAGCTCGATATTCATAAATTTTATCCATTAAATCATATTTATCAAATTTAATTGGAAATTCGATATTAGTTTCATTATAAATTGTATTTTTTAAATAATTCCTTATAGTAGCATCTAATGCTAAACTCTTGGGTTTATTTATTGGTTGCCTATAAGATACATATCTACCTTTTTGAGATGAGGCAATTTTTATACGCCTGCCGATCCCTCTTCCACCATAATTAGTCACCTTTCTTTCTTTTCTGATTGTGTCTAATATGGAGGTCATCCTTTTTTCCATTTTATATATCAAGGGCATGGCATCCGATTCAGTTTCAAAAAAATTGAAATCCAATTCGTCAAATTCAGGTACGTTTTTTACTTTCCAACCACCAGCAGGTGTAGGATTTCTCTTTTTATTATCAGGATATTTTGGAGGTGGCAATTTTTGTTCTTCTGTCTCAGGTATATCTACTTTCTTTGGATCGATGGATTGTCGTTTAAATTCCTTCTGTGGAGTGTCATCATGCTTTAAAGGACCTTCGGTATCTTTGTTAGGTTGATAGACTTTCGGATCTTCAAGCGCTTTTTCTATTTTGCCATAAACTTCAATAACCTTAGCTTTCACTTCCTCAGGAGTCATTTCGTAATGTAAGGATTTTATTCTATGCTCAAAAACTAAATCCATAGCAGCATTTAAATCCGCTTCTATTACTTGAGTTCTCCCTTCAAAAGCAGCATGAGCTCGAGCACATCGAATAAAAGTTATATCAGCCCTTTGGGAAAATATGTCTAATTCACTCACAAGT
>Ga0180438_10003218_pt1 | contig 25031 bp, 21 predicted proteins | sample SS_ome_12_FD_132455 | JGI IMG/M metagenome (GOLD analysis project Ga0180438, IMG submission 132455) | Hypersaline lake sediment archaeal communities from the Salton Sea, California, USA - SS_3_D_2 metaG | ecosystem: Environmental > Aquatic > Non-marine Saline and Alkaline > Hypersaline >... | reverse complement strand
GATAACTGAGTATAACTTATTAAGCACTATTGAGAAACCAAGTATGGAAGATTTTGTAAAAACATCTAGTAGGTTGGAATTAAAGTAATTTTTATTTTTTTTTATTTTTTTTTATTTTATCTATTCTTTATAAGTTTTTTATTATTTCTTCGAATCTTTTAATATTAACCTCATAGTGTCTCAAAGAACACCCAAAGTTTCCAATATCCTTTATATCTCGAAAATTTTTCCTAATTTTATCTCAGGTATCTTTCCAAACTCCCGGAAATCTTGTATTTGAAAGATTTTTAAGAGATTTATTACTAAAATTATAATCTTTTACTTTTCTAATGAAATAATTAAACGTAATTGCAGGTTGGAAACCATGTGTACAAGATCTTACCAATAAGAGATTATTAGAATCGAAATATTAAGGATTATTCAATAGCTCTCCTTGGATGTCTGTATCTCTATAGATTTCACATTCATGGTTGTATTTTTCGAGGATTCTTTCATTTTATGCTCGATAGCTTTAGTATTACCAGTCTTAGTATTATAAACGATAATTGCTTTCGTTTATGTTCTAATATAACCTCTTATTTAAGTTAATAAGAATAATAAAAGTAAAAAGTTAGACAATTTAGGAAATATTTATATTAGTAAATCATCTATCATTTGTTTAATGAAATCTAAGATATTATTGAATTCATAAGAATCAATATATTATAATAATTGAAAATGATATGAAATGAAACGTACAATAATTATTATATCTGTAGTGGTTGTTTTTATTTTAGCTTTAGTAATTGCTTTAATATTTATCAATCTTCCCCCGAGAGGCCCACCTGTTGTAAACCTTTCAGAAAGGAAGGCAGTTATTGTTGGAAGTGCTAATGATTTTTTTGGTAGTGAAAGTGAAGATGATTTCAATGATGGGAATGATGCTCAATTTGGTATAGATACTGGTAGATGGATCTCAAATTTCACTAATGGTTATGGAGGACAAGATAACGTTCAGGGCCACGATGGAACTCCAGGCGCTGTACATCTAATTGCAACTACAACGGGATATGTTAATATGGAATATACTTATAATTGGACTGCTTACCAAACTCTATATGAATATGCTTTTTACAATTTTTCTGCTTGGGTTAATATTCCTACAGTGGTTGGAGTACCTGGAGCTCGCATAGGACTAAGGTGGTCTAATTCAGGTGGAATTGTAAGGACTGATTGGAGTAACGGACTTCAAACAACTGCTGCTCAATGGGATATGTTAAATGTGTCAGGAGTTTGTAATAACGAAACAGGAAATTTTATTACGCAACTGGAACTTGTTTTAGCGGTGGAAGGCGTAATGTCTGGTGGTGATGAGGTATTTTTCGATGATCTTAGGATAGATCGATGGATTTCTATAAATATTACTGATCCGACAGATCCGGATCCTCCTCCAACAAAGATAGATTCGGATGGATTTCCAGCACAGGCACTTCATGTATATTGGATTTTGAAGAATCATGAATATACGGATGATAATATCTTTTTCATGCTATACCATACCAATGATAACATAATCGATATAAAAGCAGGAGATGGTATTGCAAACGATTTAATAGGGGCTGTTATTGATGTTGAAAATGATGATGTAAATGCTAGTAGGTTTAGACAAGAATTAAATTCGTCAATATCAGGATCCTTTGTTTCAGGAGTTGATGATAATGATAAATTAATTATCTTTATGACAGATCATGGCTCCAATAAAGTTCTTGGTGATGGAAACGCTACTTTTCATTTTGAAGCAGATAATAGTTTTATTACTGAGTTTGAATTTTACGAACTTGTTAAGGGATTAAAATATGAGCGGTTAATGATAAATATAGATTGCTGTTTTAGTGGAAATTTCCTCAACAAGGAAAATAATATTGGACTTAGCTGGTACGATATTCCTAATTGTATTTTTGTAACTGCTGCGTCAAATGTATTATCATGGTATTGGATAAATAATTTGAATGCAGATGGGTTTTCAGGGTCTTGGTTCTTCCATCCATTCTGGGAGCAACTAAATCAAAACCAAACTATTGTCAATGCTTTTAATTTTGCTCTTGGTTTTATTCCCGCAGGCAGATTCCAACCTGTTGCAATTATTCAAAAGCCGTTAATGTATGATAATATAGGCGTAAATACCACACTGAGTTTTACCAGTAACCCCCCTTTATAAAATATTTTTTCTTTATATTATTTATTAGTATCAAATTCAACTCATACTAAATTCAATACCCAAGCATATGGTTATATAATTTGTTGAATTCATTTTGCATTTTTTCATATTTCTTCACCAAAGAATTATTAGGAGTAAGAGTTATTTTTTTAGAGTCTTTTTCTGGAAGAGGATTTTCAAAATCTTTAATTAAATGAAGGCCATATGCTCCTAACAATCCACATCCTTTTAGACTAGATTCAGGTTGATCAGTTATTATCTGGGGTAATTGCATAACATCTGCTTTAATTTGATAAAGGAGTTTATTTCTTGTTGCGCCGCCTACACAATATATTTTTTTAATTCCTACACCAACATCCTTAAAGATTTTAATGTCTTTACTGAGAGCTAGTGCGACCCCCTCCATTATTGCTCTAGCAAAATGTGCTGCTTTATGATTCAAGGTTATTCCATAAAAACCCCCTCGAGCAAAATTATTCTCTTTGCGTCTTTCTCCTAACATATATGGATAAAATAGTAATCCTTCACAGCCAATCGGAATCTCTGTTGCCATACTGGTCAACTTCTCATAAGAAATCTCATTTTGGCACATGGAATCTAAGAATTCTTTATACCATTGCATGCTTAATCCTCCACAATCTAACATTGTAAAGGGAGTCCAACCTTTTATTACATGCCTTAAATTTTGTACAAGAGGATGGATAATGGGATGATCTTTATAAACCACAAACAGTGTACTTGTCCCAGTCATATCAACCGCTGTGCTGTCATCTATTAAGCCTAAACCTAATAAAGAAACAATAAAGTCCCCTCCTCCTGCGATAACTGGGATATTTGATGGAATTCCAAGCTCTCGAGAAACTTCGTTGGTAGTATTTCCGATGATATCATAGGAATTATAAATGGGAGCAAACTTTTCTAAATCAACATCTAATATGTTGGCCATCTTATCAGAATAATTATCAATCTTATAATCATATAAAAAAGTACCTGATGCCTCACTTGGATCGGTAGCAGGAATTCCTGTCAACTTAAAGTTAATAAAGTCTTTAGGCACCAAAAACCAGCGTGAATTATTATATACTTTTGGTTCATTATCTTTAATCCATCTAATTTTAACTCCAGGCCATCCAGTAGTTATAGGATTACCAGTGATTGCATTGGCTAGCTCATTTTCGTCATACTCACTTCTTAACTCATTACAAATGGATTCGCATCTTTTATCCATCCATAATTGAGTCCATTCTGTAGTAATATTACCTTGTTTATCAATCCCTACAGGCCCATGCATTTGACCACATGTACATATTCCTTGAATTGAACTAATTTCCTTCTTTCCAAGGAAAGCTACTTTTTGAATAGCAGTTTTTATCAGCTTCCACCAAATTTCAGGTTTTTGTTGAGCCCACCCAGGTTGGGGCGTATTTACTTCTTGTTGTATTTGAGCTAATGCTTTAATTGTACCATTTATTTCAACAATTGCAGCACGAATGCTCTGAGTTCCCAAATCAATTGCTAAAATGCTCATTTTTGATAATTAATCCTTTAATTATATTACTTTAAATAATGTATGGTCATAAATACAAAATCTTAGACCATTATTATTAGTTATTAGCAAAATAAATTATTTTATTCACCCAAAAAAATAAATTCTTAATTTATTATTATTATTAAAAAGAAGATTGGGGTTTTAACTAGTTGGTAAACGTTGAAAACAAAACAGCTTATCCTTATATAACGCAATTTAAAAAGGAACCCTTTAGATCTTTTACATTAAAAAAAAGCAGTGAAATCAAATCTTTTTTCTTATCTAATTATGATAAAGTATTAAATATCTACTCCTATTGGAATAAAAATTTATTAACCGAACCAAATCTAAATTTGGAAACTATATTTTGGTTTTTGCTTCTTAGAAAATATTTAAAACAGAATATTGAAGTATCTAAAGATGAGCTATATCACTTTATTTTAAGTTGCGAAGTTGATATAATTGAAAAAGACCAACTAGGTTTTAAATTACAACCAGGTTCTTCATCAATTCCGGATATATGGTCATTATATTATAGTTTGATATCTCTAAATATTCTAGGTCGACTTGAAGAATATCTCTCCTCACGAGGTCAGAATGAAAATATCAGGAAAATTAGAAATTTATTAAACGAGCATCTTAAAGGAAACAGTTTTATACATTGTTTAGATAAAAATTGTGATATATGTAAGATACTTCCTGAAGAACAAACCTTTTATTATGTAATAGAGATATATACGTTATTAGGAATAGATATAAGACTATATAAGGAACGATTCAGGGCTTTTCTTACGGTAAAAAAGAAAGATCTTGCATTAGTTTTCAAACTTCTTTTTCTAAAATATTTTGATTCAGATTCTGAAGTAAAAGAAAAAGATTTACAATATCTATATCAAATACAGGAACCAAATGGTGGTTTTAGTTTAAATTCTGGAGCCTCTGATCTAGAAACAACTTTTTGGATTATTAATGTCTTAGAAAATTACTCATGGTTAATTGACTACAACCCAGCTAAGGTTTTTTCCTATATTACTCTAAGCTTAAAACAATTATTCTCAAATAATAAACCTCATGATCTTCTTACTATAGTAGCACTTTCACAACTAGTTATAATTCTTTCACTAATATGGTCTAAGTTTATTGAAGAAATTGAAAGAGTTTTGTTTCAACGGTTAGAGGATTCAGCATTTATAGATATTAATCAATTAAAAAATACTTTTGGTTTAAGTCACGGAATCGATGAGATAATAACTTATATTAACCTCAGTTATACAATTGAATTAAAGGTTATTGACAATAAATTTGAGTTTGAAAGGTTATTGGATAAACTAAGCCAAGGAAAGAAGATTCTTATTAAAGAAGTGTATTCTCAATTAAGTGAAAACAGTATTATTTCACTTTCAGATATTTTTAAAAAGTATAAATCATCGTATCATTATGAACCATTGAAATTGAAAGAGGATATCTTTCCGATTATAGAAGAATTGATTAAAAATCATTTCTTTACAGGTGAGATAAGAGCTAAAAAAGGTTTCTTATTTAGAACTAAATATTTTTTCTATTTAGATTTTTTATTTGAAAAGATTGTTGTTTCAGATAGAGAGGTACAATCCGAGAAACTTTTTGAAGAAAAGGCAAAACTCAAAGATGTAAGGAATGACATCTATAATATGATATTGAAATTAAAAAGTACTGTCCCCCAAATTAAAGAAGAGATCGAATCTTATTTGTATCTTGAAGAGATTGAATATGCGAAAGAGAGATTAAAATTTATACTAAGAAACGCATTAATGGAGGCTGACTTCTTAAATGAAAATATCGAATCATCCTTTAATCAAAATTTAAATTATATTAACTTACAAGCAGTTCTAGCTTCTGATATTAAACAATGGAATAATGCGTATGCGTTATTAAAATCTCGTTTAATAGAACTTAATTCTTATTTACAGCAAGAAATCAAAGAGAAAGAAGAGTTAAGAAAATTTGACAATCTGTTAGATGAATTAGATAATAAGGTATATGATATTCAAGATTATATAACCCGGGAATTAGATTTATTTAAGAATTATATTAGTGAAATTCTTGAAGATGGATACTCAGAAGAGAAATTCAATCTAATCATTAAAGCATTTACTACTATTTCAGATTATATGAATAAGTCTGATAATGCTATCTACAGAATTTCACATCAGATTACATCTAAAGAAAAGAAAATAATTAAGAAACACAAAAAAGTTATTGATAATTGGGTTGATTTTAAAGAAAAATATGATTCTGAATTTAAGGATTATACCAATGGTTTTGAGTTTTTTAATAAGGTAAATGGGGGTATATTTTCGATAAAAGATGATATAAGAGCGGAAATTTTAAAGATTAAAGAAGCTTCAAGAGATAGGGTTAAAAGCAATCAATTCCAAGAAGCGTTCGATTTAATTAAGTCTGAATCTGAAATTCTATTATCTCAGAAAACAGACCAAATTAAAGAAGTTAAAAATTTAATTAAAAAGGAGGCTAAATTTAAGCAAAAGCTTTATCCGTTTTACAAATATCTTCAAGAAAAGTTGGAGAGCCTTGAAGAGAATATTTTGGAATTAATTGCTGAGCAAGTCGAATCTTTAAGAGATAAAGTCTTAGAAGAAAGAAACAAGGCAAACATCCAAGACTTTAATAGCTTTATTAATAATAGTATCCAAAACTTTAAAGGAATAATTGAAAACGTAAAAAAATTGATAGATATATCCAAAATTAAACGTATAGATGAAGTTAATAAAGTATTTGATGAGATATTGGCCGATTTTGAAGTTAATAATAAAAATTTTGCCAAAAAATATAGTGACTTAAAAGAATTAATCATTAATTACGATGAAAATTCGATTTCAGTAAAGCAATATGAAAACTATAAAAATTATTTTCAGAATGAGATTGAAAATCTTAAGGAAGAGTATATAAACAACATGATCTCCGAACAAATCTTAATTATAAGTAGAGAAGAGAATAGTGATACAATTGATATTAAAGAACTATCAAACAAAATAAACATTAAATGTAAATTATTAATACCAAAACTCAAGGATTTAATCGAAATTGCAAAAATTCAGGGTGATTTATTTGAGGACAAAAAAGAATTGCTTGTTCATACCGAAGAATACTATAAAAATAAAGAATTAAGAAATTTTGTAGAAAAGAAAATTTTAAAAGCGTATCAAGAAGCTGTAGGAAAAATTTTAGCGTTATATGATTCATGTATTAAAAACAAAACACTTGGAGTTAACACACTAGAGATTCAAAATCGAATATCTGATGTGCGAAATCTTGAAGTACTGATGAATAATCAAATTAAAAATAAAGTAAAGGAACTTAATATTGATGAAAAACGATCTGAGAATATTGCACTTAAACAAGATATTGATTCTATTATAAGCAATAATAAATTGGCTTTAGAGAATATCGGTAAGAATTTAATTATTTTTAAAGAGCTCCAAATTTTTATAGATCAAGAATATAGCGTTGTTAAATTAGAATTGGAAAAGATTTATACAAAAATTTTAGAGTTTGTAGTGAAAATTGAAACTTATGATAAATTAAGAGAATTAATTGATGATAAGAATAAAAAGTTGGAAGATCGAATAAGACTTACTGAATTAAGTATTAATGAGAAATTAAAATCAACATTAAGCACGAGCTATGAGTCAAAAAAATTTGAAACGGAGATAAGAGAATATTATGTAAGGAAAAAGAATGAATTAAATGAGATTTACAATAATAAAATCGAAATTGTAGACGAAAGAATTAATATCCAAAAATTTGAAAAAAATAGAAATGAATTGATTAATAATTTAAACAAAAGAAGAATTCATTTTAGTCAATTACTTGGAACTTTACAAGCAAGAATTGAGGATTTTATTGAAACTGAACAATTCAAGAGAGCTTATTTAAAGGTCATTAAAAGACAAAAAGACATTGAGGACGAGATTAAAAGAACGAATAAAAATATTAGAATTTTAATTAGGGATTATAGTAAACAAACTCGAGATTTTGAAACAAGAAATAAACATATCATAGATGATTTTGAGTTATTTCTTAAAGAATTTAATGAAATTTTAAGAGAAAAAATCAAAGTTGCAGAAGAATCTATACTTAAATCTTATATTACTATGGCAATAAAAGCAGTAGCAAATGAATATCTTACCTTAAGCTTCCTACAAAATGAATTAAAAATTAAGAAACCACTAATTCAACATCATATCATATCCCTAATCAGTGCTGGTGAATTACCAGGAAAATATGACCCAAATTTAGGATTATACTATGAAAATCCCGAGGTTCTTAATGGGCTTAATGAAAGTGAGCTCGAAGTTATCAAAAAGATGAATTTTCGGTTTTTTATGTTTTACAACCAATTTCGAAATTTTACTAAACAAAATTATACAATATTTACATTCGTAGCAGCATTATTATCCATCACCCTCTCCTTATCAACAGTAACAGGTGGGGATCCATCAATTTTTTTAATTTTGATTGTTTGTGCTGTAGCAATAATAATTTATATCTATTATAAGAAAAGAAAAGAGAAGAAAATATAATTTACCAAAAATCTGAGAATTATTTTATTTTCACTCATAATCTGCTAAAAAAATAACATTATCTTTTTCTTTTTTTAGATATCCTAAATTACATGCTCGATTAAAATGAATGTAGAATTTCTTTTCTACTATATCTTCTTCATGAGCATACTTTTGGAATTCATCAAAAGATATTTTACCCTCATTATTAAAACATTTAACAATATTGATTAGAGCCTTCACATTTTTATTTAAATACACTTTTTTCTCCTTCATAATATCCCTTTTCTTTCCTTTAATTTTAAGAATTGATTTCTTTAATGTTTTGGGATCGATATTAATTAAATCAGATACAAAGGTTATTCCATGGTTTTTATAGTTTTTAAATTGAATGCTAGTCGAAAATTTGTCTAACTCTTCTAAAATCTCTTCAATAGAGCGATTTGCTAATAATTCTATTTCTTTATTTCTTCGTTCATAAAAAGCAGAAATTGAGTCTTCGTTAACTTGTTTACTAGGTTTGGAATGAAAAGTGATTTTTTTTCGGTTTATAATGGTACATAAATTTAGTTGTTTTGGCTGGGAAAGAATTGCATTCATTGTAGATTCTTTTCGATTAGCAACCTTATAAAAAGGTACATCCACTGTTTCTCTTGTAATTAAAAGATAACATCTTCCTGGACCGTGTCTTCCAGTACGCCCTCTTCTTTGAATCATTCGAATCTCAGAGGGTACAGGTTCGTAGAAAACAATCGCATCTACATTTGGGATATCCAATCCTTCTTCAGCTACACTTGTTGCAAGCAAAATATTTATTTTATTATCTCTAAAATCCTTTATAATTTCACTTTGCCTATTCTGGGTAAAGCCAACGTCATCTACTTTTGTAGACTGCCCAATAAATTTTTCAAAACTAAGCTCAGCTTTATAGCGATTAATTAATGTTTCTTTTAAATATTCAGCCATCTCCCTATATTGCGTAAAGATAATAATTTTCTTGTTATTATATTCTTCAATTTCTTCATTAATTATGGTAATTAATTTCTCGATTTTTGGATGTGAAAATTCCTCTAAATTTATCGTTTCCAATTTGGTTTTAATAAACTTATAGTGGTCTGAATTAACGATTCTCTTAGCAGAAAGAATATCTTCATTATATTTGGCCTCTAATCGATGAAGAAAACTTTGGAATAAAGAAATATTTTGAGTTTCTAGTAATTCTTTACCATGAAGAATTGAAACACAGCTCGAACAATATGAGAAGATCGATTCTATATTAAGTTCTTGTTCATTAACGAGATCAATTACTCTTGGAGATTTATTATATAAAAGATCCAAATAATTTTCTTCTGTTAAATCTGGTAGATAACCATTTTCATACCTGAGGGAGATATTCAAATCCTGAGCAATTCCTATAAAATCTAATTTTGAATAGTATGGCTTATTTGGGGGAATCAATTTCCTTTCAATAAAAAATCGGAGATATTTTTCAAAGAGGTTATACCATATTGCACTAAATTCTAAAATATTTACAGGTAAATCTACAAACTCTAGAAATGTGTCTATATCGTATATGTATTTTTCCACATCGTTATCAGTATAGGTTTTGAAAATAACATTTTCAATAAATAGATTTTCACATAATTCTTGAATACGTTGATAATTTTTGCCGGGGGAAGCTGTTAACCCTAAAATAAGCGGATCAGTACAAGTGTTTATATACTCTTCTGAAATAAAACGATATGAATAATTTCCTCTTGTCCTATGAGCTTCATCAAAAATAATCAAAGAAACTTCCTTTAAATCATACCTCCCTCTTTCTAAGTCGTTTTTTATTATTTGAGGTGTAGATATTATGATTTGAGCGTCTTTATAGGAAAATACTCTCTTTTCTGGTGTAATTTTCCCCGTAAATGAAGTTATTTTCTCTAAATCAATATCTAAAAAACTCTCACAAGATACTTTATGCTGGGAAACCAAAGGTCGAGTTGGGGCGAGTATTAAAATTTTTGATTTGGAATATTTTTTCAGCGCATGAGAAATTAGTAAAATACCAATAATTGTCTTTCCTAAGCCGGTTGGTAAAACTACCAATGAGTTCTTATTTTTACATTTATTAAATATATTTTCTTGATATTGTCGATAAAATATTCTATTTTCCTTTATGAATATTCCATTAAAGTGACTCGTTTTTTCCGAACTCATTTGAGTTGTATAATTTAAATTAGATTATTAAAAATCATGACACCCTTGATTTATCGATTATTATCAACGGTCTATTAATTTTAAAAAAAAAAGCTGTGATAAGATTATCACAGATAAATCAAAAAATTTGAAAGATTTTAATGCATCCAATAAGGTAAAAAATATAATTTTGATTTAAATTTTAAGATTAAGATCCTTAAACAAGAAAAGAAATTAGGTTATAATTTATTTGCCATAATAAATTAAAGCTTGAGAACAATAAAGTTAACTAATTAGAATCCAGTAAGCCATTTTTTTTCAGCATCGAATAACTCCTCAACCATAGATCTCACTTCTTTCGGAGAGCAGATGCTAGCGGTATTTGGGTCTAATAAAATGGCATGATATATTTTTTCTCGGTCTAGCTCAATTGCACCCTCAACAGCTGATTGTTGGACCATAATATTTGAGAGACATAAAGCTTGACATACACTAGGTAAGGTTAATCCTCCTTGAGGGTGAATGCCATTATAATCGGCATAGGTAGGGACTTCGACACAACAATTTTTTGGTAAATTTGTTACTAATCCCCCTTCTTTATTAATCAGGTTTCCATGAAATTTAAAAGGTTTATTAGTTTCCATAGCAGTAATAATATGGGAGACGTATTCATCTGTTGGAGCATTTTTTAGCTTTAATTTACTTCTTCTTATTTTTTTTTCCAACTTTGATTCTAAAACTCCTGCTGAAGCACTATCCATCTCATAGGTAAATCCATGAGTAAGCATACCATACTTTTCACCTGGTGTTTTATATTTTTCCAATAATTCTTCTCTTTTTCTGTAGTATGGAACATATTCACTTAGATGCCGGGATTCTTCAGTCATGAAGTATCCTGCAGCTTCCATCATATCCCAACGAACTCCTTCATTTTTGATCATATCAGGATTTTCATTATATCGTTGAAATAGTAAGGGATACGCATTTTTCCATTCAGCCTTGGGGTCATCATTTTCTCTATAGAGGATTTCGAGAAACCATGCTAAATGATTAATCCCGAAACAAGTAAAAGTAAAATTTTCAGGTTTTACACCGATCCATGTCCTTAAAAGCCAAGCAGTATGTTGTACACCATGACAAAGTCCAACAGTAGAATCAGGTACCAGATGATTACAATACCATGTATTCATAGCCATAGGGTTAGCGTAATTAAATAAAATGGGTTTTGACCCATCATTACCACTATTGTATCCAACTTCTTTCATTAAATTGACAATCTGCTTTAATATTGGAGTTGCTCGTAAAAAGCGAAATACACCACCAGGTCCGATTGTATCACCCACACACTGCGAAACTCCATATTTTAAAGGAATATCTAAGTCGATTTTATATGCCTCTAACCCGCCAACATGTATTGAGCAAATTACGTATTTTGAATCTGTAATTGCTTTTCTTAAATCGGTAGTCTTTTCAAAATGAACCCCTTCTAATTTATTGGAATAAAGTTCTTTATATTTTAACATTAAACGGTACATTAAGTCTAAACGAACAGGATCAATGTCTTCTAAGCAAATTATTGTATCTTGTATAAGTGTAGGTTGTGCTAAAATATCTGTTAAGACATTCTCACCAAACACAACACTTCCAGCACCAATCATACTAATCTTCATCATTATCCACCAATTTCAATTCGTTTAAAACTATATAAGTTGTATTAGAAAATATAAAATAAAAATTATAGCTTATTTACAGGAAAAAATCTTATTTCTTTCTTTGATTCTTTTCTATAAATATGATACTCCGCTTCCAATTTTTTTAGAGTTAATGAAACCCATCCTCGGGCGATTTGTTTTATGATATTACGCCCATTTGTATAAATCTTATTAATTATTTGTTTTGAGGTAATTCCTTCATCTCTAAATTCATTGATTAAGTCAAAAACTTGCTTATTACGATTTTCACGATGCAAGATAATTTCATTAATCCTTTCTTTCGGATTTTCAATTGGTTCACCATGAGCAGGAAGAATTAACTTTAAATTCTTTAAGTTGCTATATATTTCAAGGGTTTTCATGTAATCATCCAAATTTGATTCTGGAGGACCTAACCAACCAGATATTGACTTAAAAAGATTATCCCCCGTAAAAAGAATCCCTTTTTCTTCATTATACAGAGATATATGATCGAATGAATGTCCGGGAGATGGAAAAATTTTCCAAGTTTCATCATTTATAAGAATCTCAGTGTTATCATCTATTATTTCATCAGGATCCTTTACAAATGAAATTCCTGAGATTAGATTCCAAAAAAAATTCGAGAGTTTACTCAGTAGGTAACTCTTCAATTTTCTTTTCAGACCACTATTTATTATAAAATAATCTCTATAACTGTCTGATCTATAAGCGTATGCATACCGTTGTTTATCCCTTATAATATTTGCCATATCTTTTGTAACCACAATCTTTACCCCAAGAGCTTTCCGTAATTTAGATAATCCTGAAATATGGTCTGAATGGCTATGACTCGGAAGAATTCTTGTTAAGTTTATTCTTTCATTCTTATATTGATATAATTCTTTGATTTTCTGCACTTCATTAATTACAGAATTAACTAATCTTTTAGTTCCATATCCTCCATCATAAATTAATCCATCAGGTCCAGCTATAACGTATACATTAGTAGACTCGATAAACTTTAGAAACTTCCTAACTTCTTTGATTAAAAAAATTCCCGGAAATACTTCCTTCATAAGCGTTAATCATATTTTTAAATAAAGGTTTCAAAAAAAAGATTTGGAAATAAACTAAGAATAACGAAATATTTAAAAAATAGTTTAAAATTAAAGTTTAAGTATGCTGTTTGATAGCTTCAGCTTTATTTACAACTAGCATTTTTTGAGCCGTTTGAATCATTTCCTTTTGTGCCATATATTCGAGATTTTTCATATTAACATCTTTCATTAATTCAGTTTTATTTTTCAATTCATCAGAAATCTGTTTAGTAGTAACACCTTGTGAATAGAACATCTTTACACCTCCAAAAACCATTTGCTTTACTAAATTGGGCAAGTTTCGAAACATCCAATTAAATTTACCAAACGGGTTCAAATATTCCTTTCCTCTGTTTATAAGCCAACTTTTCATATAAAACGCAGCATAAGCTTCAACTACTAATTTATACATTTCTTTGGAGGTTAAATGATCTGTCTTCATCATAGGATGGAAAAGATCGTAATGTTTATAGTTGTATGAAGTTATCTTTCCTTCTTCTTTTACTTCATCGTAAAAGGGGGTGCCTGGAAATGCTGTTATAGGTGTAAATTGAACCACATCGAGGTTAAGGTCGATTGTGTTCTGTATATTCTGTCGAACCATCCTCTTAGTTTCTCCCGGAAAACCAATTATTACACCTCCAAATATAGAAATGCCGAGATCCCTCAGGCTCTTAACAACATGTTTAACCATTTCAGGGGTGGTATTATGTTTATTCATGGCATCGAGACTTTGTTGATGAACTGACTCAATACCTAGAAAAATTTGCCTAAACCCTGCCTTATAGAGTTTTTCTATCAAGTAGGGATTCCTATATAAGGTGTCGACGCGAGATTGACAGGAAAAATAAAATTTATTTTGAATACCCGAACGAATTATTGTATCTAATACCTTATTAGTTCTTTTCACGTTTATTGAAAAATTGTCTTCGCAGAAAAAGATAAATTTATTCTTTTTATCTACATCATAAATCTCTCGCATTATTCTTGATATGGATTTTGTTCTATAAGTTGTTTTTGCGTTGTTGTTTCTCCACATTTTGATAATACAGCAGAATTTACAATTATGAGGACATCCTCTTGAAGTCTCAATTGATGCTGTAGGTGCACCTTGAGTGAGATATTTTTTTCCTCTGAGAAGTTCTCTTCGAGGCATTCCAAAATTATCTAAATTTAATTCAATTTGACGTTCTTCATTATGTATAACTTTATTCTGACTATTTAAGTATGAAATCCCATTGATATCTTTTAGTTGTGTTTGTTCGTTATTCCCATTTAAGTAATCAATTATTTCTTTAAATGTATGTTCTCCTTCTCCTCTGACTGTAAAGTCCACATAATCGTTTTTTGCAACAAATTCAGGTGCTAATGTTGGATGATAGCCTCCGATAATGGTGGTGCAGCCTTGTCCCTTTGCTAGCTCTGCAATCTCTAGAGCATTGTAAATCTGAGGAGTCAAGCTTGTAATTGCGATAACATCACACCGGTTTAATTCGTTTCGGAATCGTTTTTCATCATATTTATCTACCTTAAAATCAAATAATTTTGCTTCATGATCTGGAACCATTCCTGCTATTGAAAGCAAGCTTAGCGGAGCACTTTTCACAATTGCATCTAATCCCGAATCAATACGAGAGGGATTTATATATAATATTTTCATTTTATTATCACTTTTTCTTGAGGAATTAGCCTAACTTGAGTTCTTAAGTAATCTAAGTTAAGATAAATTACAAAAAGAAGAAACCAAAGCACTAGATCCTCTAGTTATAATATATAAAGATTTTCTTATATTTAAATTTGTTGGTTCTACATAGTAATTGTTGGATATACACAGATAAATCCTCCTACTGCAAAAAAATATAAAAACAAGAAATAGGACGTAACTAAGTCAAATATGGCTTGTACCCGATAAATTTTTATTCTGAACCAATGGATTGATATATATAAGTAGAAAATTCCCTCAAAAAGAAAAAAAATACTGAGAAGTTAGCTAATCCGTACCAATATATAAAATCTGGAACCACCATTGTAGGTAAACTTAATGCAAATACAGCAACATTAATTAAAATAAGAATATTTCCAAACAATTTATTAAGCTCCTCTTTTAATATCCAACCATACAACCCTGTTAATAAACATGTTAGCAGTAACAAAAAATTATGTAATCTATATATATATAATACTCTAAAGTTTAGTAAACAGGTGAAAAGTTTAGAGTTAAAATCAGGACTATTTATAAATGACATTGAAACCCAAAATAATATTAGAATACAAATTACTTGAATGAGTATTATAGATTTAAACGTATTAGGATTCGTTTTGGATAATTTTTTTGGAAATAATCTAACTTTGAAATCACCAAGCAAGTTTATTTAGCTAAATAATAACATAATCCCAGAATAGCATCTTGTAAACGGGGATTGAAAGGAAAAAAATGTGACTATGGAAGTAATGAAGTTGAGAAAACCTTGAATTTCAAACTCATCTTTATTAATCCAAATGCATCCAATAGCAAAAAAGAAAAATATTTCAACAAGTAAATTTAATTCTATTACTTTAACAATTAATTCTAATAATTCGATACTTGTAATAAATAACAAGAAAGCCCCTAAACATAGGCATATTCCTCCCAACCATACAAGTAATATTCCAACAATATTGGTTTGTTTTGAGAAAGTAGGATTCCTTAACTCTAAGCCATAGTAAATTAATAGAAGTAATGAGAAGATTGAAACCGTTAGATAAATTTTATTTGCTTCAATTATTCTGTCGCAATAAGTGTAAACAGATACAATAAAGAGTATAATAGATCCAAAATTTAAAGCAATAGTAATTAATTGGAGTACTCTAATAGTCGTGAATTTTTTGTTCTCTATATAATTTAATAAATATGTGTTGTCATTATACTAAACTTTCTTTGATGACACTAATGAATTTTCTTCTGTTTTTAGAATCATAGAGTTGATATATATTAACTAGGACAAAGAGTCATGATACTAAACCCACCATTCGAAAAAATATAAAAAATGAACATACTTGCTGTGATTATGTCGTATGATCCTTGCCTCCTGTGATCTATTCCACAATACCAATATATTCCGATAACTAAAAAGAATATTGCTTCAAAATAGATCATATAGTTAGAATAAATGGCAACGCTTACAAAATAATAAAAATCAGAGCTCCAAAACGTGGAAATAACCACCACTATAACAATTAAACTAAGAGTTACCAGAAAATTGCCTAAAATCCTCATTGGTAACTCTTTTAATACAAATCCATAATAAAGACACATAATACATGAAAAAAGAAGAATAATAAAATGGATTCGATATATTGCCACCACTTCCGAGTAACTTACATAACAAAACGTAAAATCCGCATCTAAATAAAATTTATAAATGTATAAAATTGATACTCCCACTAATAACCCACTAAAAAGAACTTGGATTAATTTAACTGTTTTAAACGGTTTTTTTTCCATTATTAATTTTATTTTGACGTCTTTCTATATTAATTTTAACTTAAATTCCTCAGAATTATTTAGGTAAAATAGTTATGAATTTTGAAAGGATGGCTACTGAAATCTTAAAAATTTGAAGAATAAGTTTATAAATTGATTTGATATATTTTAGATCTGGCTTTTAAGTAAATAGTGATTGGTGGTGAAATGCACGTAAATAAAATTATTTTTAACATTATAATAACAATTTTAATACTTTCCTTAATTATTCCGTTTACAAGAAGCCAAACAGAAGAACGACTGTTATATTCAACAAAGGATGCCTTTAGTTATGCATTAGCACCAAATCAGAATTTTGGTAAATCTACACTTATGTATTGTGGAATTCATTATAATTATAGGTGTGATGTGTTTATCGGTTTTGATATCGGTTCGGTACCCCAAGGTTGGAGCGAAGTAAAAATGTATCTTAATTTTAGAGATATAAGAGAAGAATCCAATTTTATTTTAGCTTTTTGCGAAAATGATTGGAATGAATATGAACTCACACATATTAATAAACCTACAATTAGTGGTATGATAAGGTCATGGACTATTTCCCTTGGAGGCGCACATTCTATCTCGATTGGAGACCTGTTAGATTCAAGATCATCAGAACTATCTCTATGTGTTTATACTTTTGACAATCAAGGTTCATATGCTATAATAGTAGCCCGCGAATATGCTGCTAGTGAGCAAGCACCAAGATTGGTTTTTAAATATCCTGAAATGTACGCAATATTAATCCCAGTGATTTTAACGATTATTTCTTTAGTGAGTATTACAATAATAGTTTTAAATCGAAGGAAAAAAGGACTTAGATTACCAAAACATTTCATTACTGATAAAACGACACCAGATATACCCATTAGGGAGTATCAAATGAGACCAGTACACCTTGAAAAAGAGCGACCTTTAGCTAAATTCTGTCCTATGTGTGGAAGTAAGATTGATCGAGATGCAAAATTTTGTCATGAATGTGGCTTTAAGCTTGATAGATGAGAGAGTTTGTTCTATAAATATAATGATGTTTTGTTTTAATCAAGTTCTAATCTTTATTCAAGCTAAAAAGTAATTTCTTTTTAAATTCCTCTCTCTTATTTTATATATTCTACTTTTTTATTTGAAGTATTAGGTAAAGATATTTAAAGAACAAAATTTGGCAGAATTTCCTTAATAACTATTTATAATTCTTACAAAAGAGTTTAAAATGAAAATTACTTAGTTCCTCATTATTATCCAAAAAAATTAATTTTAAAATAAAAATTAGAAAGTGAAACATAATGGGAAAAGGCGGAGTTATTTTAGGGTTAATTGGGATTCTCTTAGGAGCTGGAGGATTGGGATTTGGATTCATAATATGGAATACTCAAAACAACATCCAAACACAGCTTACTCAATTTGCACCACAAGATACTTGGCATCGATACTATGAAGATATTTATGATGTAGATACGACTAGCACTTATTTAACAATTCCAAACATGTCATTAAGCATTGATTTAGGTAAAAGAGCCTCAATTCACCTCTTATTTACCTGTCAAGCCTATACTATAGGAACTATAGGTAGATCAGATGTAACAATTTACTTTTATATTGATGAGATTATTATAAGTAATCCCTCTGCTCGGGTCGGAACTTATGATGGTGATCCCACGACTTACTATCATTCAGTTTCGCTACAATATTTTATTGAAGGATGGTCCGTTGGAACTCATAATATTTCAATGTTTGTTCGTTCTACTGTTGATACCAATTCTCTTCAATATTGTGCATTAACAGTACAAAGTTTACCAGTTTAAATAAAAATAGATCTAAAGTTTAATTTCTTTCTTTTTTTTTCTTATTTAGGATTTGTAAGAAGAACTTACAATAAGATACTTCACGTTGAATTCTTAATCTCTTCAGGGTGAATAACAATTCGTTATGATTCAGAAAATTAAATCTTCGAGAAATTCTCAGATACCAGCACTTATATTTTCAATTCTCAATACCCCTTTAATGAATTTTATTTATGGATCCGAGCCGTATCATTTTATCCATTAGAATATTTGACTGTATTGATTAAACTTTCATCAGAGAAGGAACTATTCAAATCAATATGGAAGACTTTATGAAATTTCTTTCTTGTAATAATAAAGAATAAAAAAAAAAGGGAGTTATAAATTAATTGATATATTACAGATTGACTCGATTCAATCAGGTGCCTTCATTCCAAGCATGCTAAACGCTTCGGGAAAATCAAAATACACATCAATCGTGTATTCAAATCCCTCGACGTCGTGAAACATGACCATGGCATCTTGCTGACGAAGGAGTGCCTTATTCATCATACCCTCTTTCACCTGGCTGATGGATATGCTTTTTGATTTGTCTCCTTCCACCTTGAGTACTCCTTGGATGAGCTCCTTGGTTAAGGTCTTATCCACGGGAAATTTTTGTCTCACCTTTGCGTAAATTTCTACGACTTGCTTCCCTTTGGCGAGGGGAGTCCAAGTCATCACTACTATGTAAGGCATGTTTTTTTCACCTTGTTGGATTTCGAATGTATAAGAGTGTACATTTCTGTACAAATTATGATGTAAGATGAAATTGTAATTAAATCTGTTGGTTTTTTTCTTATATTTTCAAAAAAGTAGGTTAATATTCTCCAGAGATAACTATTGTAGCTCAACTGTGAGGGGGATCAATTAATTGATTAATTCAACTAAATTTTAAAAAATTGAAAATACATTTTGAAAATAATCGCAAGAAAATAATAAAAAAAGGAAAAAAAATTATTAAAATTAGCCCAATTGCTTATTTGAAGTATTTAATAGCCAATAAAATGTCGTCTCGAGTTACTTTCTTTCTCTTAGCATGTTTGGTTAATCCTAAGGCAGTTTTAGTGATTTTTTCAGCAGATTGACCCATCCAATCTACTAATTCATCAACAGCATCTCGAGCAACGATAATAGCACCATTATGTTTCATTAATCGTCTAATAGGACTCCAACTAATATATTCTGACATATTTTATTCCTCCACTTTTTTATAATTAATAATAATTTTTGGTTGAAATAACTAATTTTGATATAGTTAGTTATATATGATATTTTCTTTTACATATTTAAAGATTTTGATTTTAGCTTGCTTATCTAAAGACCAAAGGTAAAAAAATTTTACGACAAAATTCAGATCATACTAATGGAATGATCTGGTGCATCTGAGCACTTTTTTATCAGATCTTTGTTTGAAATGAATATTGAGCTTAAATCCTTAATAAAATCCAATCAAGATTATTATTTAGGCGATTGGGAATTTCTTTAGGAAAAAAAGGGATTTTTGATCAAATTCTGAAATGATTGAATTGGAGAATATAGGTTTTATGGAATTTGAAAAAATTGTTCTTTAGGTTTACTATTGAAACCGGGGGTAAAAGAAACCAGTACTTATGGACGAATATATTATTTCCAGACTATTTGCTCATAATTACATTTGCTACATTCAATACTTTTACCTTTTTTAGGGAAGTAGGGAAGAGTTGTGCCACAATATTTACATTCAAGGTTATAAATTTGTTCAGTTGAGTTTATAATCCCAAGCAAGATCATTTCTTCTTTAAATTGATTGATAAAGTTAGTTAGTATAGTTATTAGGATATGTGGATTCTCGGAAGCGGCGGACCATTCAATTTTGCCAGATTCGATTTGTGCCATAATAAGAATATCATCTCCAGAAACTAATTCAGTACCAAAGAACCATGTTAATTTACTATTTTTATCCTTTGCGATCAATTGGAAGTTTTGACTTTCAATAATTTTAGTAATTTGGTTGAAAAAATAATTAATATCAAAAGGTTTATCTATTGCTAAGCCAATGCTTCTCTTACCTTTTTTTATTGTGGGATCTTGGATAAATCTTTTTACCTCGGCAGTTGGTAAAATTTTTCTTTCAATCGTATAAGGATCAAAATTAATTTGAACTGGTTCTGAATCTAATGCTCTAACAAAATCAGCATTATTGACAAAGGTAACAAAAGATTTAATTTCACCTTTTTCTTCTAATAAATCGGGGCACAAATAAAGGTTTATTTGCTTTTGAGAGCTCCCTTTTAGTTCACCAAATTCAATTTTGACTTGTTTTTCATATTCTTCAATATCAAGAGTATCTATAGAAAGTGTTGGAGGAGTACTTCTAATAAGTGTTAAGAAATCAGGAAATCTTATCCTTATTTTAACTTCGGTTATAGGAGCACGACTTTGATTAGCGATCAGGAGTGAATATAAAAAGTTTGCTCCAAACGGTTCAAGAGCACAGACTATTTTAATCAAGTCCTCTTGATCTACGTATTCAAGCGAGATTTTCTCTGTTCTTTTAACTTCTTGAGGAGAAGAATCCCCAAATAGGATTAATTCTGATATGTTGTCCGAATTAGGGTTATTTTCCTTTTTCTTCTCCATATAAATTTTCGCCGAGGATTATTTTTAAAATTTAGGCTATATATTGAAAATATAAATAATCTGTCTTTTTATCTTTTTTTCTTATACAATCTTTTTTATAAATGTCATACAAATATAAATAAAGGTTATGTATGAATTTAATGAATTAGATGTACTTTTTGATAGCCAAACCATTAAACCAAACTTTCAATATGTGCATGTTTTTCTTTCGATCTTACTTTATGGAGAGAATCCTGAGGGTTTAGGAAGATATCGACTGGAAAGCGAGCTTTTAATAGGTTCAGGAACAGCAAAGTCGTTGGTTAAACGATTAAAGGAGAATGGTAATTATATAAGAATTTTCGAACAGGTAAGAAGAGAAAAAAAGGAGCTTAGAAGAAAAGGCCATGTGCTTACCGAAAAAGGTTTACTTTTATTAACTAAAATAAAAAAAAATATTCCGATATTGAAAGAAACTCAAACAGATTTTCTTAAAGAGATAATCATTGATTCCTCTGAGAATTTTTCTTTTTTTTGCCTAATTAAAAATGCTGGAGAACATCTAGTAGATGGTATAGCTCAAAGAGATGCAGCTATTATGATTGGAGGATCTGGTGCGACCTGTCTTCTATATGATGGAATTAAAATTATATTTCCAGAATATTATGAGTTAACAGAGATAAATGAAACAATAAGTATTAATCAAGAGATTCAAACATATTTCAAAACCAAAATATTCAATTCTAATGTGATTCTCGAAAAAGGAGATGTGATCATTATTGCATTAGGTAATGAATTGAAAAAAGCTCGATTAGCTGCCTTAAATGCTGCTTTATCTTTAATAATTAAGAAAAAAATTTGAGGATGATGAAAATAAAATATCAAAAGGATATGGTATTTCATATTTCCAAAGATTTTATGCCACTTTTAGGAGCCTGTATTGATGATGCTCACCCTAATGAGGCAACCGGTTTATTTTTTGGCAATATTAAACAGTTCAAAATTGGAGATGATTATCAATACCATTATTATGTGAGAAGATTTGAATGTGTGGAATCAAGCCATAAAAGTCCCATAGCTTTTTTGTTGAATAATGATGAATTTCTTTTTGAAATGGTATATAATATCGAGCAAGTAGAAGGATTTAAGGTTATTGGAATATTTCACTCTCATCCTTCTGGATTATATCCTAGTAGTGTTGATCATTACTATATGCAACTCTTTTATGAATCAGGCATAGTAAAGTTTAAACACTTGATATGGATAATAATGGATTCCCAAATTAAAGATGTAAAAGCTTTTTTATTATATGAAGGAGATTTGACAGAAATTGTATTAGCTATAGATTAAGTGAAATAAATAATAGAATAATTCTTCTAATCTTGTTTAAAATTTGAATAAAAGAGGTTTAGCATTTACTGTATTTGGACATATCCTGTTTTATCGATGGTGCAAATCTGAATATGGTGCCCAGAAGCAGCATCTCTTTCTTTTGAACTGCTTATTGCGATCTTGATCAACTCTATTCCTTCTTCTTTGGACATTCCAGGTTTCCAATCAGCTTCAAGAACTCCAAGAGAAAAGGGTGAACCACTTCCAAAACTAATGAATTTATCCTCTTCATAAAGCGTACCCAAGAGATCTACGCCATAAAGTTTTCCTTTCTTTTCTTCGTCAGAATACCCTCCAATTATCATCATACACAGAAAATAGGAGCGACCACTGAATAAAATGTTTCGAGTAAGACTTGCAACATATTTTGGATCGGGTACTTTTTCATCCTCTACTTGCTTTAGGTTAGAATTAGCAATTAGTAGATTTATAACATATTGACAATCAGCTACACCACCAGAGATAGTCGCACATGCATAATCGTTAATCTTAAACAGTTTTTGAGCAGTTTTTGTTGCTACAGTAAAACCTGCAGTAGCTTGAGATTCCGTCCCGACAACGACGCCGTCCTTTACAATGACTCCAACTGTAGTAGTGCTCGATTTTATTATTCTTTTTAATGAATCTTCATCTATATTTGTAAGTTTACTATTATTTTCCATCATTTTCTTAAAGTTTTATGCTAAATAATTCTAGAGAAAATCTCTTAATTATAATTAATAAATTAAGTATTATTATTTTTATTTTTCCTTTAGAAATTATAAACTTCTAATTTAGTATCTCTTGTAAACACAAAAATTTTAAAGAAATACTATATTATCTTTAACATTAAATTAATGAGTTCTAGTGTCTTTCAATCATGGCAAGAAGTCAAGCAAGAAGTAAAAGGAGATATACTGGAAAAAAATATAAACATTTTCGAAAAAAGCGAAAACGAGAATTAGAAAGACCTCCGATAGAAACAGAAATAGGGGGCGAAAAGAAGAAACAACAAAGAGTATTAGGTGGTCGTCTGAAATTAAAGCTGTTCTCAGCATCATATCTTAATGTGACAGATCCGAATACAAATAAAACTAAAAAAGTTAAGATATTACGCTTTGAAAGCAATGAAGCTTCAAAAGATTTGAATAGGCGCCACATACTTACAAAAGGAGCAATCGTAGAGACCGAATTAGGAAAAGCAAAAATTACAAGTCGCCCTGGACAACATGGCGTTTTAAATGCAGTGCTGGTTTAAACTTTTTCTTAAAAGTTAGTTATGTAAATAATCAGTTTTAATCCTGAATTTTAATATTCTTCACATTAGCTTTTTTACCTTCAACAATTTCAGTATTTTTACTTTGGCAATGTCGACATTGAAATAATTGAAGCCCGGTTAATTGAGCTTCTTCACTTAGCGTTACTGTTGAAATATTACCACAATCTCTACACTTTATTTTTCCAGGAGTAATATCAATTTTAAGCTCAGCATCTTCTGCGATAGAACCATGAGTTGCCATTTTGAAGGATTGGCGTAATAACTCAGGCACTATTAGTGTTAGTTCTCCTATTTCTAAATATACTTCTGTAATTTTTGTTGCATTATATTTAAGAGCCGTAGCTTCTGCTACCTTAAAAATATTATAAGCAAATGAAAATTCATGCATAACGAAATATTATCTCTTTGTTTCTACTTTTTTCAGTTCTTTTGCTAGTTCTATTAAAATTTTTGATTTGCTTTTTCCTTTGGTATCTATAACAACTCTGCCTGGTTCATCCCACCATGATTTTGGATATTTGTATCCCTTCTCATATTGAGCCTCATAGCCTAATTTTTTAGCTAAGGTTACAATTTCAGTTGCACTGACTTTTTCAAGCGCAAACTTTTTAGGAATCCGTCTACCTTGAGCTTTAGACCGTTTCAATTCAAAATATTGAGGCCAAATTATTGTGTAAGGTTTACGTGAACGCATGATTAAATCAAAGTAAAAAGTTAATAGAAATTATATTAATAGAAAACCTCGAAATAATTTAAAAATTATTAGTAAAATCTATAAGGACAATTAAAAATAAATAGAATTTATGATTTTAATTCATACAAATTTGAAAACAAGCTATATCAATATTTAAGCTCCATTAGAGTGCCCCTTTTTGTTATGGGAGGGTGGTCTAGCTTGGTATGATACTTTATCTGTCGCGTAGACATGTAAATCGACTTGGCTGGGGGCCAAGTGGTCGGGGGTTCGAATCCCCCCTCTCCCATTCTAATTGTTACCATCAATCACTAAGTAATATTAAAATTAGACTTTAAATTGTGAAAATAATATTGAGTAAAATAAAACCTTCATTAAGAGAACTAATTTTTGTGTGTGGTGTAGGTTTAATTATCACTTTCCTCTCAATTATATATTTCTCAATCAAGGGATATCCATCCGTGAATACTGCATCAGGTACTTTAAATATTACTACTCCTCCAATATATATGATTCCAATATT
>Ga0180438_10003217_pt1 | contig 25042 bp, 26 predicted proteins | sample SS_ome_12_FD_132455 | JGI IMG/M metagenome (GOLD analysis project Ga0180438, IMG submission 132455) | Hypersaline lake sediment archaeal communities from the Salton Sea, California, USA - SS_3_D_2 metaG | ecosystem: Environmental > Aquatic > Non-marine Saline and Alkaline > Hypersaline >... | reverse complement strand
TGCACCAGTATTTCCCTGAACACTACCTACGCCTGCGGTTGAACCATCTGCGTATGTTATTACCAAAACACCACCAGTAACTTCAGTTGAAGAAATTCCTAATCCAGTTGCGCCCGTTGCACCGGTGTTTCCCTGAACACTACCAGCGCTTGCAGTTGAACCATCTGCGTATGTTATTACCAAAACACCACCAGTAGCTTCAATTGAAGAAATTCCTGATCCAGTTACGCCATCACTGATAACATTACTAAAAGCAAATAGAGAGACATTAGTCAAACCACTAGACACAGAAAAAGACATTATTCAATGTATATATATATATATATAGATATTATAAAATAAGTTATTATGTATTTGACGTATATGAATATAAAATTATATTACTATTACTATTACTATTACATGTTAAAATATATAAAATAAATTTACTGACACTTGCATAAATTAAATGGTCTCATACATCGCAAACATCTTTCTGGAATCGGCGCTGGCGAAGCATATAGACATGGTTTTCCAAGAACTGGTGTCCATTTCGGATAATCATTTTTATTGAAATTTCCAGATGAGCCCCATAATTTTACTGTTTCTCTATTATTCACTTTTACACTCTTGGACATCTAAAATGCTGGTTTTTAAATTACTTAGGTAATATACATGTATTATTTTGTAAAAAAAAAATAAAATATTATATAAACAATATAAATTTAATTTCATAAGTTAGTTTTTTATAAACATTAATATAAAGAGCAATATATAAAAATGGAAAAGGATAAAATATCATTTTTTGAAGATATATATGAAAATAATAAATGGCGCTTAGTAAAATCTAAATCAGGCCCTGGTAGCGATGGTTTATTTGGATTACAAAAAATTAATTTAATACAATACATTATAAATAAATACAAAATTAATTCAATATTAGATATTGGATGTGGTGATTTATATTGGATGAAACAAATATTACATAATAATGATATTAATTATACAGGAATAGATGTTGTAAAAAAATTATTAAACGATAATTAAAAAAAATATAAAATACATAATTTTGAAATGTTTAATTTTAACAAACATTATAAAACAGATTTAGTAATATTATTTGATATTTTTGGACACCTGTTGCACAACGAAGTTATAGATTTAATTAATTATGTACATAGTAAAATAGATTTTAAATATATCATCGTAACTAATAGAATAAATAATAAAACAAAACATTATAATGTTAATAAATCTAGATATGAGGGAATTAATGTTGACGTTTATAAAGAATGGAAAAAAGAATTAATATTTAAAACAAAAGCTTTATTTCTAGATGATTATTTTTGTTTATACAAATAATTATTGATTACTTTCACATAAACTTTGAATATATTTTGCAGTTCCCACGTTATTTTCATAAAAATTAACCATTGTACTTAGAGAATTATTAAACTTTTTTGAACCATTAAAATTGGACTTCCATATATTGTCATATCTTTCTAATTTTTTATTTTCTTTAAATTTAATAATTTTTCTTTCGATACCTCTTATCTTTAAATTTCCAGAAATCCAAACATCATCAACAAAATATGAACTTTTAGGAGCATTGCTATAATTAAAAATATTCATATCAAAAAAAGATGTTTTGTATAATACACCTCTCCAACCTTCAAGAATATCAACAGTTGTTCCATTTTTAAAATTACATTTTTCTTCATACATTAGTTTATTATAAAATACTTCTTTGCTTTCCAGTAAATCTTCAATATTCCATCCGCAAAACCCAATTGCTGAATTAGGATTTGTTTTTGAATATTCATACAATCTTTCAACAAGTTTTGTATCATATATAATATCATCATCAACTGTTATTATTATAGTTTCTGGATTTCCACATATTTCCAAACTTCCTAATAATTTTGTAGCAGGCCCATAATCCTTTTTACACTTAACAATATTGATAAGAGGATCGTTTAATATTGTATTAGGAAGATTATATTCACAATTTTCTTTTTTGCAAATTTCTGGAATACATAAATTTATTCTATCCGGTTTTAGTGTTTGATTTTTAATACTTTCCAAGGTTAAATGTATCCGAGATAATCGACTTGGGATTGTTGTTAGTGATACCCATAATTCTTTTTTTATTATTTTAACTACTTTTTCTTTTACTTCTTTTATTTCAGAGTTATTTTTAATTGGTTTTGAAACATAACTATCCAAGCTTTCAAGAGTTTCTTTATTTTTCATTTTTTTTTGTAATTTATTTAAAAATAATCTATAAAACGCCACAAATTCTTTTATTCTTTCTTTTGGAATAATTTTATTTTCAAATAACTCTCCATATATTTTTATGGAAATTTCTGGTTTATTTATATTATATGCACATATCGCAATTTCATTCTTAAATACCCAATTATATATTGGTTTTAATATGAACAGTAAATCCTTGTCTGGATATTCTGTATATACTTCTTTTATACCATAATTAAAACCTTCTTTGCTTTTATCATTTATTCGACAATATTCTATTAAAGTATACAGTGCTTCTAGTCGTGTTGGTCGTAACTTATGAGCATTAAGCAAATCATTTTTAAAATCATCAAAATCATCTCCCTTTTTCATTTTACACCACCCAATTTGGTATTTTGTATAATATTTCTCTTCTGGATGAATAGACGTGTCAAAATATTTACGATAATATTCTAATGCCTTGTCATATTCTCCATTCGCCTTATAGGATTCGCCCAAATAAAATAAATTTCTGCAATTAGATGGATCTGATTTTAGACATTTTAATAAAAAACAAATATCTCTGTTGGTTTTATTACTTCTTGTACTACTATCTTGTTTATGCTCTATTGTAAAACCATGGAAAAAATTTGTATTAATGCGTTCATCTGATTCTACATATTCGTGTGTTTCACCAACATATCTCCAATGAATGCCTGATTTTATTAATAAAAGTTGCTTATAATCAATTTCTCCTTCATATTTTATATAATTTCCATGAATTTTCATATTTCTTTTAAAATTTTTGTCTTTTACATTTAAAATAAAATCTGAATCCATTAATAACATATAATCAGATTTCCCATTTGCTCTGTTGACAGCTAATGTTCTATTATAACCGAAATTTTTCCATTTATGATTATGCAATTCTCCTTTTATATTATGTTTTTCAAAATATGATTTTATAAACGATTGTGTCCCATCTGTTGAACCAGTGTCGCAAATAACCCAATAGTCTATGTAATTTTTTACAGAATCAAAACACCTTTTAAGTATTTTTATTTCATCCTTCACAATCATCACAAGACATAGCGTATTATTCATTTTAAATATTAAAAAGGTAATTAAAATAAATAATATACGTAAAATATTATTGTTTACTTTGTTCACATATTGCTAAATAATTATAAATAATTGTATCATATATTTTATAACCCACACTTGTTAATATTTTTCTAACCTCTTCATAACTTTCACTCTCCGCTATTTTTAACATCTCCGTTGTAACATTTTTGTAATTTTTTTCATAAAATATCACAGGCTTATATTTTTTTATAGTTTCCAAAGCACCCATTATCACAAAAGGTTCAAATCCTTCCACATCTATTTTAATAAAATCACATTCCTTTAATTCAAGTGAATCAATTGTAATCATCAATTGTTCTTCGCTACCTTTTCCTAAACATACTCCTCCAAGATTTAATTTATTAGGTGTTCCATATTCTAATTTAAGATTAGTGTTTGGCCCGTCTGAAATAGTATCATTTATTTCCACCATTTTTATCATATTCCCAATAGCACAATTATATATTTTCACATTTTGACAATTATTTAAGCTTATATTTTTCTTTAAAAGTTCGTACATTTTTTTCTGAACTTCAAAACTATGTATTTCTGCAGTTGGATTAACTTTCGAATACATTAAACTGTGACAACCAACATGCGCTCCAATATCAAGAATAATTTTACATTTTTTAATATGTTTCGCCAAAAATTTTTCAAACACGTCTTCTTCATACATTTTTCCTGTTTTTAGAACATTTCCAATAAAATAATCATTTTTCCAGTATAATACTTTCCCATACTTTGTATTTGATATATTCATTTATATTAACATTAAATTTATTCAAAGCAATGTTCCGTAAAGTTATAATCATTATATCTACTTTTAAATATATCAACATTTTGAAATCTTACTTTTGCAGTATTTGTAATTGTAACTAAATTAGTATTATCTTCTGCATACTCTTCTAATATTTTTATTTTTTGTTTTTGCATATCATAAACTTTATTTGCTTTAATTTCTTTATTTTGCAAAAACTTCTTTAAAACAAAATACATATCATATGTTCCACTCATTTCAAAATAATTTAGTTTTCTATTATTCTTCAAGTACATTATCATTATGCACGTTCTAATTAAAAAGTTTTTTTGTGTAGATGCTAAAAATGCTTGAAATATATGTTTTTTATTTACAGATAAGCATGTACAAAAAGTTATATTGTCTTCTATAAAATCAGAAATCGGAACATATGGTTCAATATCAATATCATAGTAAACTCCACCATAAACATACAATACACACAACCTCCAAAAATCTGATTTTATTGGTCCCCATTTTATTTGTTTGAAAAAATTAGCAAATTTTTTTGAGTAATGTTTCTCCAAAAAAGAAACACATTTATTGTCATCGTAAAAAAATATAGTATGTTCTGGATTTAATTTGGATAGATTACTTTTAACCTTTTTGGGAATATCATTATTTTTATAAGTAATAAAAATATTCTTTGGAATATTATTTAAAATATCATTATTAACTGTTTCAATTTCATAAAATATTCTTATTATTTTGTCCCATTCCTTCTTTTTCTTTTTTATGGTTAGTTCAATTTTTTTAGCAGAAAGTATTTTATATGATAAAAGATAATCAGTATCAAAATACTCAACCAAGTATAGATTAATAAGTGATTCCTTATTAATTTTTTTTTCTGTTTTAAAAATTACAGTTTTTACATTTTTATTATTGGTATTACATTTAATAACAATATAATTAAATTCTAACAACATATTCAATTATATTATTATTATATAACTAATAATTAATTTATATACGAAAAAAAAAGATAAGATATTATATAAAATGTCTTCTGTTCAAAATCTTAAAGTAAATGGCGATGCAAAAATCGCTGGTGATTCCACAATATCAGAGGATGCAAAGGTATGTGGATCCTATTGATACTGTTGTTTATGAGGTTACACTAACATCCACAAGTGGCTCTAGTTACATTCTTGATAACTTTATTTTATCAACATGCATTGAAAGTAATATTGATATATCCAGAGTTTTAATGTTAGAAGCAGGTGCATGGAATTTCACATTTACTATGTATGGTGTAGAAGATACTAGTTTAGTTATTGATGAGATGATTAATATAGAATCATATGTTACTCCTCTTTCAAATATTTTAAATACGATTTATGTAAAAAGACCTTTATATTTCACAAACGTTATTCCTATTACGACAGAACAAAAGGTATCATCAACATGTACAAAATCAGTTGTTGCTGGTTATAATTATCCTAGAAAATCTACAGTTGGTATTCCAGATACTAAAACAACAGGTGATTTTAATCCTTGTGGAATATCTAGGATATGGGACTCCTTAAAAACACCGGTATTGGATAGAAATACTTCATTTGAAATTAAGAAACCAGGTGATTATTATATTTATTCAACTTTTGATTCAGTTGAAGCAGTATATTTATCAACTCCAAGATCTATTGGAATTGAATTATATTTGGTTGGTCCAATTGCGGGAACTCCAACAACACCAAAAAGTTCTGGAACTTCTAGTCCAATACAAATATCATCTAGTGTTACAACAACTGGAACACTAAAAGTACTCTCTGATTTACGAAAAGTTACTTTACCCAATAGTGGTAGATATTATGTATATGCAAGATTTGTAACAAATGAAGCAAGTCCCGGAGATATAACTGTTAATTATGGAAAAGTATCTCTAGATGTTATACAAATTAATGAAAATCCTTAAATTTTACAAATCTTTTGTAATTATAATAATAATAAAATCATAAACTTATATTATTAAACTTTTTTGATAAATATTAATTATTTATCAAAAAAGTTTATTATTTTCATAAAAAATCCATATTATATTATTTTTTTTTTTAATTTTTCAATAAATAAATAATTATTAACATTTAATAATTTATTTTTATTCAACTTAAAATCATTTATTGTATCAAATGTAATATCAGAAAAATTATTAACAATAATACATGGAAACTTATCAAATAGATCATTTAAACAACTATTTTCAACTATTGGAATACTACCCATCAATAATATTTCCCAAAAACGATGAGTATCTATACCATATCCTCTTGGTGATAATACAAATTTATAATCACCAATATTGTTCATATAATCTTTAAATTCCATTTTTGAGATAAAATCCACATATTTTTTATCTTTAAATATTTCAAAAATATTGTTCCTTGAATTATGGGTATTACCTAAATATGTGACACATATTTTATTTTCCTTATTTTTAAATTCTTTTCTATTTTTAAACAATGAAACTAATAATTTTTGATTACCACCATTTCTTTCTGCTTCTTCAAAACCAATTGGAAGAATTTGTGTTTTTGGATGTTTCATTGTCATATTTGTACCAAACCATTTTATAATTTTATCATGTTCGACATATTTTTTATATTTTTCACCAACCTCTATATCACTAACACCTGATAATAAAATAAACTTGTTATCAATTAAATTAAAATAATACCCGAAAAAGTAATCCAACAAGTCGGTTTTAACAAATATTATGTCACCTTCTTCAACAAATAATGGTTCGAATGTTGGATAATCATGAACTGGTATAACCCCAGCAGATTTATATGCCCGAAGTGGAATGTCAATAATATGTTTTGCTAATTTAGGATAATAATTATAATATATAAAAATATCATCATTTTTTTCTAACATCTTTTCTAATAATTTTGTATATTTAGTATAAACATTCTTTTGGCGTATTTTATTCCACTCTTTCATTTTATTTGAAATATCTTCAGTATCAATAGTTTCCAGTTTTACAAGTAAGTCATCAATATCATCAAAATATTGTATATATTTCATATCATTATTATAATAATCTGCTTTATCTATCCAAAAATCAACCCAATTTTTCCCAAGTGCTTCATCTAAATAGTCAGGATGCTTAAATTTAAAATAGTTACTCCCAAACTTAATTTTGTTACTTTTAATTAATTCTTTTAAAAATGTTTTAGAAGGAAAAAACATAGGAATATTAGCACTATATTGTTCAAATATTGACATAGTACTAATTTCATATGGTATGTGAATAATCCCTTTATAAGAAAATAATTCAGACCATTTATAACCTTTTTTTAATGCGGTATCTCTGGAAATTATATTTTTTCCTTCTGGAATAATATTATTACTATCATATGTAATATATTTACTTTTATTACTATTATAATTTTCATTTGTATACAAACATAAACTTGGGATATATTTTGCTTTTATACTAGTTCCTAACTCTAAATATTTTAAATCAGCAATATTATTACAAATTGGTATCAAAATACCATTGTCACACATTAGTTTTAAGTTTTTTCGTAGATAATTAAACATAAACTCATTTTTTACCCAAGAAAATGGTTGTTCAAATCGGCAACTATTAATAAGATAAATAGGTTTATCATATTTCTGATATAACAAACAAAAAACAGGTGTATGTGTAACGATAAAACCATCAAATTGTTTTAAAAAACTATCATATTCTTCTTGAAACTTTTTAATTAGTTTTAAATTGATATTTTTCCAAGTATTTCCATTAATATGTTTAACATTCGCCGGATATTTATTAAATACCCATGTATGTCCACTTATACTCCAATTTGTAATTTCAATATTACTATTTATTTTTTTAAATATATTTTTAACATCTGCAATAACACTTATATGTAAATCTAAATTAAATAATTTGATTTTACCAGACATGTTATTTGTAATATGTTTACATTAATATAATATGTTATAAACGTATTTATAACATATCTTTCAGTTGTCATACCATTATTATAAATATCTGCACCATTCGTAAAAAATCCACCACCTTCTCCAATCCTTAATGTTTTATTACCATAAATAACACATATGATCACTGTGTAGCATCAAAAGTTTTACTATAAACACCTTCATATATGGTACTACATTTTGTTTTATTAATAATAAGATAAATGTTGCAGTTTATATTAGAAGACTAATCCAACACGATGATAGAATAACAAGAACAAATACTCCTGATAAATATCATACTACGGTTAAATAAAATAAATAAAATATAAATTATTTATATTAATGGAGAATATTACTATAATTGGAATAGGAAAATTAGGTTTAGGATTTTCTTTACTGTTGGAACAAAGTGGATATAATGTTTTAGGAGTTGATATAATTAGTGAATATGTTAATTTATTAAATAATAAAAAATTAAAATCTTTTGAACCTGATTATGAAAGATTATTAAAAATATCCAAAAATTTTAGAGCCACTCTTTCTTTAGAAGAAGGATTAAACCATTCTAATACAATATTTATTATTGTACAAACACCAAATTCCGGAGGAGAACGTTTTTATGACCATTCTATTCTATCAGATTTATTAACTAAAATAAATAAGCTAAGAATTTCAAATAAAGATTTAATTATAGGATGTACTGTTATGCCAGGATATATAAGTGAAATTGGAAAACATCTAATACCTGATTGTAAAAATTGTCACTTAAGTTATAATCCAGAATTTGTTGCACAGGGTGAAATAATAAGAGGTTTCAAAAAGCCAGATATTATATTAGTTGGAACAAATAATTTATCTTTAAAACCAAAAATAAAAAAATTTATAATAATTTATGCGATTCTTCGCCAAAATTTCATTTTATGACACCATTAGAATCTGAAATTGTAAAAATTGCTTTGAATGGCTATATCACCACAAAAATAAGTTATGCAAATATGATTTCTGATTTATGTGACACAATGGGTGCAAACAAATATACTGTTTTAAATGCTATAGGTAATGACAAACGAATTGGAAACAAATATTTTAATCCAGGATATTCTTTTGGAGGGCCATGTTTTCCGAGAGATACAAAAGCTCTTAATAAAATTATAAGCCAAAAATCTATAAACAGTGATTTATTAAGTGCTACAACAAAATATAATGAATATCATGTATTATTTCAAACAGAACAATTATTAAAACAAAATAAAAAATCATACATATTTGAAAATGTTTGTTATAAGAAAAATTCAATGGTCCCAATTATTAAAGAATCTGCAAAATTAAAAATAGCAAAAGAATTAAATAAACGTGGGAAAAAAGTGATAATAAGAGATACCAAAGAAATCATAAATGAAGTTAAAAAAGAATTTGGAATTATATTTATATATGAAATAAAAACAGAAACAAAAAATTTGATATCTGAAAAAAAATCAGATGAAAAATTGATGAATGATGTATATGAGTTTTGGAATAATAGACCATGTAATATAAAACATTCAAACAAAAAAATAGGATCTAAGGAATATTTTGAAGAAGTTACTAAAAGAAAATATATTGTTGAACCACATATTCTTACATTTGCTGACTTTGAAAAATATAATGGAAAAAATATATTAGAAGTTGGATGCGGAATTGGAACCGCTGCACAAAGTTTTATTGAAAACGGTGCAAATTATACAGGAATTGATTTATCAGATGTTTCTGTAGAATTAACAAAAAAAAGATTACAAGTTTTTAATTTAAAAGGCAATATATTTCAAGCAAACATTGAAAATACTATTAATTGTTTAAAAGATAAGCAATTCGATTTGGTTTATAGTTTTGGAGTTCTACATCATACCCCAAATGTAAAGATTGCAATAGATAACATATGGAAAATATTAAAACCAGAAGGTGAATTTAAATTAATGATGTATGCAAAAAATTCTTTAAAATATTTTGAAATAACAGAAGGTTTAGACCAATATGAAGCTCAATCTGGAGTTCCTGTTGCAAATGTATACACAAATGATGATATTTATGTATTATTAAATAAATTTAAAAATATACAAATAAAACAAGAACATATATTTCCTTATAAAATAAAAGAATATAAAAACTACAAATATGAAAAAAAAGAATGTTACAAATATATGCCAGAAAAAACATTTAAAATGTTAGAAAATAAACTCGGGTGGCATTTATGTATCACATGTACCAAATAAAACTAAGCATAATCAAACAAATAATTTCCTTCAAAATAATCATATATATTATTGCTAAATGTATCATTTACTATAGTATTTTCACTTTTTATTTTAAAAACATTTGTTTTTTCGTCCCATTTTTTTATAGTTCCATTTCTTAATAAATCATAACCAAAATATGGATACTGTATAATACTCGACGCTTTAGATAAAAACGCAGCCCAAAAACAAAATGTACTATTTGAAGTTATTATAATATCAGATGTAGCCATCAAATTCAAATCTTCATTCATTGTTCTTATTTCATATATCACATTTTTATTCAATTCTTTTATTTTTGAAATTAGTTTGTCCATGTATATCCTTTCCCATTTAAAACGTAATTTGTCACAAATGATATAAATATTTTTATATTCCTTACAAAACCTTTTTATACAGTCAATATAGTAGTTTATACTAATTACAACATGTCTAACATTAGATAAATAATCATCTAATCTAACATGCATAGTTGCTATATTTTTATTTTTAATATTAAGATCTATAAAACTTAATAATAATTGTTTATTTTCATAAAAATATTTTTCATATTGAAAAAATCCATCAAATATATAATTTCCTTTCCCACTATATTTTATTGTGTTATTAGAATCATTATATGAAGATTCATCTACTATTATTGTTTGTAATTCTGTAGGTTTTTGAAAAAACTTTATATTTTCTTTAATATTCAACCAATTTTGATCTATAGTGCTTTTTAGATTTAATTTATTCTTTTCAGCAAAAATTCTGGCTGCAAAATATATAAATAATTGATTTCCAAATCTTCCTTTATACTTGCAAACTACTGTCCCGTTAGATTTATCTCTTTTTTTTATAGTTTTTAACAATAATCCATCATGATTATTATATCTCCGACGGTGAACAAATATAACAGTGTCTTTATTACAATGTTTTATTGATCTCCATTCTCCATACTTATATAAATCTTGTACAGGACAATTATACCTTGAAGCCAATATCGCATATATTGATTGGTCCTGTCTATGTCCCTCGATTAATTGTCCATTAACAATATTATTTCCATAACAAAATGAATGTAACCCATTATTACACTCCTTATTATATTGAAATTCTAAAGCTTCATTCATTAATTTCTGATATTTTCCACCTTTCTTGTAACCAAAAATTCCACCACATATCTGATAATCTGCCACTTCTTCTTTTGTAGCATTCATTATCTCAATACATTTTGGATGTGTCCAAGTATAATTTTTTTGGTTAATATCTCTAATAATAAATATATCATCTTTTTCAATTAAATCAAATATCTCTTTTGTAGATTTTAATAAAACTGCCCCACAATCAATCCAGAAAGCGGAAGAACCATTTGGAATATTATCGCGACATATCGATTTATAAGAAAACTGTCTTGGTTCGTTATAAAAATCTTCTATTTTCATTTTTGGATATTTTTCTTGAATATCTTCAAATCTTTTTACTGTGACTTTTTCTAATTTATTTAACTTTTCTGAACTTTTTTCACTTAAACCAAGATTATATACATATATAGCATCAACTTCATCAATAGAAGTTCTGTGTATACTTGCAATTAATGTTAAACATGAATCCATAAATGGCTCATTACAAGCAGTCACTATTATTTTATTTGGAGGTTTTTCCTCAACAACTTCTTTAATAGTTATCGTAACGTTTGGCTCTTTTTGAAAACTATTCACTATTTTTTCAAGTGTCGGGAAAAACTGCAGCTCATTTAATATTTTCTGTTTTTCTTTTCTGATGACTTCTATCCTCTTACTCCATTCATCGTTTGATAACGCATCAATAATAATTTTATAAGACTTATCCCAATCATCTAAATCTAATACCACATAAGCTTTTTCATCTATAAAGTCTGAAATATTTGGACACCCCCAATAAAAACATAAACATTCACCTAGGATGGCATCTACAATTTTTTCTGTAAAATAATTTTTTTCTTGTGAGTTTTCACAGGCAATTGTATATCTATATGGAAATATACCATCATCTTTACTATTTTGTGGTAAAGACCCCTTATAATTTTTAAACTTAAATCGATTTGATTTTCCATATAAATCAAAAGTAAAATTCATATTTTCCAGGAACTGCAAAAAGTGAATTCTTTTTCGATGCCCAGGGTCCATATACAAATCTGTTGTTACAGAAGATATAAGTTTAGTTTTTTTAATGTCATCTAACATTAATTGAGAGTAAGTTTTACTTAAATGCCACTCAATATTATTCCTGTCAAGAACATGTAAAAATTTGCTTTTATCCAAATTAGTATGTCGCCACTCTTTTGGAAAATATCCAGAATTTATATGAATAATTGGCTCCATTGTCATATAAATAGTTTTTAATGGTTCATAATGTTCATCGTTTCTAGGATAATTAATAACACAATAATAATCTATATTTTTATCATCGCTTGTTATTTCAATATTGTTCCACTTCATATCGCCCTTGCTCATTCTGTTAAAAACATTACATACTTGTTCAGATGTCCCCCATTGCGAAATGATTTTAATTTTATATATTTTACTCATTGTATGTATAAAATTAAAATCACGTTTCTTTATATGTATTTACTTTTCAAGAGCCAACTTTTTTTGTTGTTCTTCAATTAACTTTGACATTTTATCAAAATAACTTTCCATTGTCAATTTGTTTTGTTCATCCTTTAACCCTCTATCATTTTTCAAAATATCCTTCATTTTACTTCTATTTTTTTCCATTTCTTTTTTCATTTCTCCAAACTTTTCCTTTTCTAATACCATTCTGTTTCGTACTTTTTCTAATTTCTTATTAAACAACCCTGTCATTGCTGCATTTTTGCCAGACACTAACCCAGACCTAATGAACAAATTCATAATTATTAACATGTAGTTAACATCTGGTAACTCTAGGTATTCAGAAGCAATCTTTATCTCCATATCATCATTCATTGTTATATTTATATACAAATATATTTTATTATAAATAAACGTATCAAATACGTTTAATTATAATTTTTATTCATCTTAGATATTTATATACTAAAATGAGCGTAACTGAAATTCCCAGAATATGTCTGAACATGATTGTCAAGGATGAAGAACATTGTATTCTTGAAACATTGGGAAACGTCTGTAAATATATTGACTATTATATTATTTCAGACACTGGTTCCACTGATGATACAAAAGAGATTATTGAAGAATTTTTTGAAGAAAAGGGCATTAAGGGCGAAATTCATGATGTTCCCTGGAAGAATTTTGGATACAATCGTTCTAAGGCTTTAGAACTATGTTCTGGTAAGGCTGAATATGCTTTTGTAATGGACGCAGATGATTTGGTACGAGGGAATTTAGTTCTACCGGAAAAAATGACTGCTGATGCATATAACTTTCAGTTTGGTGGAGGCGTTAAGTATAACAGACTACAAATTTTTAGGGTAAATGAAGATAAACCTTTATGGAGATACAAAGGTGTTTTACATGAACATCCTGAATTTATTCCAGACCATAACCCAACTATCGAAAAACTCACAGGTGATTATTACATTGAATCCAGAAGATTAGGGGCCAGAAACAAAGATATGCACAAGTATCTTCGTGATGCCAAGGTTTTAGAAGAAGAATATAAAAAAGACCAAACAAATTCAAGAACTGTTTTTTACTTAGCTCAAAGCTATTTTGACGCAAACGTTTTTGATAAAGCCAAGTTTTACTACAAAAAACGTGTTGAGATGCCTGGAAATATGGAAGAGCGGTTTTTCGCTGCTTACAGAATGTCCCAATGTACTGCAAGAATGTCACAAGACCCAAAAGAACTTGTAGCAGAACTAATTTATTGTTCTCATATCCATCCTCTTCGTGTAGAACCTTTTTATGATATTGCTCGTATTATGAACAAGTCCCAAAACTATAGAGAAGCGTTTGAGTTTGGCAAACTTGGTTTATCTCTGGAATATCACGAACGTTTTTTATTTTCTCAAAAAGTCATTTATGATTTCTTGTTACTAAAAGAAGTAATTGAAGCAGCCTATAATATTAAAGAGTATCAAGAATGTTTTAATTTATGTCAGATATTACTTCAGCGTTCTAGTGTACCCGATGATATTGTTAGTGATACTAAGAATAAGTCTAAACTGTGTAAAAGAAAGATAGATAAGGGAAAATATAAACACAAACCAACGATTGTTTGTTATTCTGGATATTCATCTCTTTATAGTGATAAACCATCTTATGGTAGTGAACTTGCATTTAAATATCTTATCAAGCAATTAGGAGACCACTACAGGATTATTGTTTTTAGTGAAACAAGTAAAACTATAGGATTTGTAGAAAATGCAATGTCTTTTCCAATTCACTATTACAAGCACTTTAAAGATAATAACAAAGTTGATAAATTAATTATCTCTAGGTACATCGCTTTCTTTATGATGCACGAAGTCACTGCAAAAGAAGTATATATCTGGATGCATGATATTGAATTACATACTCATGTTGTATTTCCAAAACAGGGAGAACCATCTGTTGAAAGAATTCCGTTTAAAGGGTACAATTTTATGAAAAACTTAGACCATAAAGTCACAAAGTATATCACTTTAACAGATTGGCATCGCAAGCATGTTATGAAAATGTATAAACTGGATCCAAACAAAGTAGAGGTTATTGGCAATGGTCTAAACGTAGAATTATTTGAAGAAAAAGTTGATAGAGTTCCACAAAGATTTATTTGGACATCTGCACCTGATAGAAATCTTGACACACTTTTAGATTATTTTGAAGATATTCATAAAGAATTTCCAAAGGCAGAACTTGTTATATGCAGAGGAAAAGAATTATTCACAGAAAAACAACTTGAAAAAGTTAAAGAACGAGATTACATAACTCACAAAGAATTCTTGTCGAATGAAAACACCGTTAAAGAAATTATGAAATCTGATGTATGGTTTTATCCTTCGTTATGGCCAGAAACATATTGTATTAGCGCATTAGAAGCGCAAATGGCGGGATGTATTTGCATTGCCACTGATTACGCAGCATTAACAGAAACAATTGGTCTCAGAGGTTTATTGATTAAGGATAATTATGCTACTGCATCATATAAAGAAAAAGCAATGAAATATGTGAGAATGGCGCTTAATGGTGAAATGGAACATTTAAGAAAGAAAGGTAAGAAATGGGCAAGTGAGCAATCTTGGAAAAAGGTTGGTCAAAAATGGATTAAAATGCTTGGTAAATAAATAAAATAATCTTACGTTTTTATAGTATATATTTTTTAACAAATGTTTTTATATTAAGTAATGGCTTTTAATATAAAAACATTTGTTATAAATCTTGACAGAAGACAAGATAGGTGGGAAAAAATGGAGAAAAAAATAAAAGAAATTAAAGAATTTAAATCGATTGAAAGATTTAGTGCAATTGATGGGAAACAATTAAAATGGAATGATATTCTTAAAAAGCAATTTCCGTTAAAAGTTAGCACACGGCGTGAAATATATGAAAGTCATCATCGAAAACTAGGAGTTATTGGATGCGCATTGTCTCATTATAATTTATGGAAAAAATGTTTAAAAGATAAAGATAACGATACATGGCTTATATTAGAAGATGATATAGTCTTTTCTGATAACTTTAATGAAAAATGGAAAGAGTTATATGGGAGAATAGAAAATAAAAAATGGGATATTTTGTATCTTGGACACTATGACACACATGTTTTATATAATGATTTCGAAATATTTGATGGTATTGTGAAATTAGGAGGAGATATTAAAAGAATTTATGGTGCTGGATTATACAGTTATTGTGTTAGACGTTCTGGTTTAGAATTATTGGTTAAAGAGTTTGAAAAGCGAGGTATGCGAAGACCAGTAGATTGGTTTATCACTGATTTATTTTCAGAGTTAACTGTTTACAGAACAAATCCATTACTCGTATCAGCGCCCGTATATCATCCTGTTAATAATCCAGATACAGATGTTCAAGTATAAAATATATGTATATACTATAGAAAATGCCATATCTAAGAAAATTAACTTTAGGGAAAAGTAGTTATAAAAGTTTACACAAGCCCAGTTCAGGAGGCTATTTAAGAAACAAAAAGACGTTTATTAAAAAATTACAAAAAAATAATCCACCACGAAGCAAACCAACAATTAATACGCCTTCAACAAACAACAGTATTTCAACTGTTGGTTATACACCAGGAGCTCGAAAAAAAAGAGGGTGTGGTGGTTGTGGTAAAAAAATAAAACAACAAAATATTGATTTAGATTTGAAAAATTTGGGTTTGGATTAATTTAAACGTTTATTTTGAAAAATAAAAATCATATGTATATAATAAAAAATGGAAGTACTAAAAGAAGAAGTAAATTTTTTCAATAATAATGTTGAGCCCCAAGACCTCAACTTTATGTGTAAACTAATCGATGCTTTTCTTGCATCTGGTGCTGTGAAGGCAAGTGATTGCACAGTTGTTGGTCTTTTTTATAATAAGATTGATAGAATTTACAAAAAACAACTTGAACAGAAGAAGTATGTTGAAGAAAAATACGGAGATGAAATTAAAGAATTAAAGGAAGAAATGACAAAAATTCTTGAAGAAGACAAAGAGTTAGAAAATAAAGAAAACCAAGAAAGAGTAAATGTAATTTACAAAAATCTTATCGAAATTACATCAAAAGGTGTAACCGAATATTTACAGGAACAAAAAGGTCAGAACGATAGTACTTCTGAAAAATTAGAAAGTATAGCTGAAGATACTACTGAAGATACTACTGAAGATACTACTGAAGATACTGAAAAATTAGAAGTTTAAACCTTTAGTTAGAAGTTTATACCCTTGAATATTTAAAATGGGACAGAATTCTGTCCTCTTTAAGCCATTTATAATTTATAAATGGACCTTCGGTCCAGCGCTTTGCGCTAGGAGATTTCTGTGATCTGTTTTAGTAAGATCAAATGAAGATATTGTAATATGTGCTAATTTTTGTAAAAAGTGTTTTGAAGATAAGCTTGGAATAGAAGTTTTAAAAGTTTATGATACTACCAAAGCTAATGCCCAAGAGTTTATTTCCCTTGGTTGCAGAGCTGTTAACATTAAATCTTGTTTACACAAATGAACTACATAAAAACAATTCCATTATAATAAATAATGAAGTACTTATATCAACCTAAAATATATGACATTTTGGTAAAAGCCCACGTTTTACCAAAAGAAATATGTTCTATCATCTTTATAAAATTATATGGACCATATAATCACCCCCAGCTTGATTTTGTATATTGTTCCAATTGTGATTATTGTTTTAAAAAAGTAAATCCAGATGTATTCCAAACATGTATTGATTGTGGAAACAAACAATGTTTTTCAGTTTCTTGTGGACACCAACGTCTTTTAAAAAAAGATTTTTATGTTTTTAATTAACTATTTAAATTTTTACCTTGGTAATTAGGAAAGATGTGCTTTTTGATATACTCATATTGTAATGGAATCTCCATCAAAACATGAGTTGCAAAAGCAACTTCTGGGTTTTCAGCACAACGACATTTCTCTCGTAGGCTAACAGCATCAACAAATTGCAAGTTATCAAACTTTCGCTTTGGTAGGTTGTCATCAAACTTTTTCATCTTTCGCCAACATTCACCATTGCATCATCTGGTGAGTCACCATCCCCAGCACCAATAATGATGATTGAAATGGGATGGTTACTCGCATTAATAATAGCATCCACGGTTGCCTTCTCACAATCCTCAGAAACACACCCATCTGTAATTATCAGACAAATATGATACTCCTTGGTCTCTTGGGCTACTCGGATTGCTTCATTGATAATAGGGGCAAATGAAGTTTCACCATACAGTTGAACACCAGGTGTCACTGTACGATAAGCAGAAAGAACGCCTTCAAGCTGACCCCAAGTCCTATAATTGTCTGGAATAAGCTTAAACTTATCCATGGAACTCTTGTTATTTGTTTCAGTGGAAGACATGCATCCCATTGTTGTTTTCCTATATATTTTTCCATGGCCTAAAATATCGATTTTTTCCATAAAATTGATTTAAAATCCTCAAGAAATTATTATGTTAAGTTTAAATGGACTCCAAACAGGTGTCAAGAAATAACGTAACGGTTACTGTAAAGCCCGAAGAGCCTGCAGAACTTGAATTACCCGAGCTTTCCGACGCCGCTCGGGAACAATTGTGTCTGATGGATGGAAAGTGGAAAAAGGCTGACAAAAACCTTCCGCGAACCATCAAATCTGCTAATTCTCTTGCTCGAACGTCCGAAAAGTCGTTCCAGGAAATGGTAAAAGCAATGGAAAGCGGATGCATCATTGTCGCGCTGAAATTTTGTTACAACGGATGGCGAACTGCTATTATGTCGGCCAAGCTCTATGAAGAACTCAAGGAGCGTCCCGACATTTCAAAGTTGCTCCATGGTGCAGCAAAATACGCAGAGACAACGTATGAGCGTTTCAAGAGAATTGAAACTCTCAAAGACAAAAGTATGATTCCCGACCGATGCATGGAATGGCATCGGATTTTCAAGAAGGTGACCACAGAAACCGTGAAATAAGGTATTTCGAATATTTAATAGTAAAAATTGACATAAATTTTCAAGCAATCAAGATAAAGTTTTTAAAATGGTGTGCAAAACCAAAAAAAGGAAATATATTACACTTGTTGAAAACACAAGTGGTGATTATGGTCGCAGATCCAATAGTGGTTCAACTTGGTTTGTCCGACTATCAAACAATCCTGACAATCTTATTTCACTTCCGAGGAAAAAGGCTCAGCGACTTATTACAGATGAAACAAAATTCCGAATTGAAAAATTTAGCGCTGTTTTTCGATTCGAAGTTGGTCAAAGACTTGTAAAAATTAAATACAAAGGGTTCAAGAATCCTGAAGTTGCAAATGCTTCAACTGTTCAAGAATACATTGATGAACGAAGAAGACGAAGCATTGAACTTCTTGAAAAATAATCCTGAATTATTATTAATAGTAACTATATTTTTTTTTTGTTTTTTTTTGATTTTATGCTTTTTATTTTGTTTTTCCTTTTTCGAATCCACTCCACTCCACTTAACCCCAATAAACCCAACAAACCCAAAATAGCACCTTCCCACTTACATAGTATTGTACAATTGTCCGAACTGCTTGAACGTCATGTGTGTGACACGGTCCTCATCATCGTCCGATTCTGGTTCCACGTCGTCTGCCGGAAAAAGCTTCCGGATCTCTTTGTCCTCAGACTCCTGGTACCAGCGAAACTCGCACCCCCACTTGTCATGAGCAAGCTCCATTCGGCGCCTATTCCTGGCATCGTAAAGAAGCTTGATCATCTGCGACATCATCGTAATGAACATCTTGCCATAGTGAATATCACCAGAGAACATAGCGCGCATCATACTACCATGCAGCGCGTCGACCTGGTCATTACCAAAGTTCATCGACTCCAGCATCACCTTGACAATCTCAGCCTCATAGTCATAGCCAGGGGTTTCGAACCGTGCCGCATAAGCGCGGTACTTATTGACAAACCGCACATGGAGATCCTCCCCATTTCCAATTGTGGGGCAATACATCATGATGCGTCGAAACGTGCCTCTGTCGCCGACAATGTCCGTCATCTGCTGGATTTGTGCCTTCGATGGCCACTTCGCCTCAGCGAGTTCGTCGATCGTATTCAGCTTAGTGGCACCGAGTTCCTTTGACGAAACTTTGACCTTCAACTGAGGATTCTTGACATCCCGTTCACGCCCAGCCTTGTCCAAACAGTAAAGGAGATAGCAGACTTCCTGGTGAAACTTGTTTCTCAAGTAGTCTGCATATTTCTCCTCCGTCGTTCGGTTGTCTTTCATGATGATACAATGACCACTCCCCTTTTTGTCCGAGAGTTTCTCAGACGCCTCGATGAGTTCCTGCACAGCTTTTCGGACAACCGCCCGGCCGATCAAGTCCTTCAGCTTCTGGATGTCGGTCGAGGAGAGCCGCACGAACGCCTTTTGGACGAACTTGCGGAACTCCAACTCGCGGTCACCACCAAAGAGGCACAGGTCGATGTACTTGAAAAACCGCGTTTTGAACACATCAAAATCCAAATTGGTTTCATTGTCCTTTTGAACGGCCACAAGCACCATGTCACCGTACATCTCCACAGCTTGAGCCGCAAACTTTGTCTCCTCGTCCTCGTCCTTGTCCTCGTCGTCGTCAGATTCGTCGCCATACTTCTCTTCGTTCGATTCTCCTGACCCATGACCCTTTTCATCCACGAACTGGAGAAAGATCGAGCTAATGCTCACTCCCTGGGCGGTGTCGGATTTCTCTTCCACCAAAGCTGGGGTGGCATTGCCCTCTTCTCCCTTCGTTCTAGTAGAACTACAGGCTCCCATTTCGCCTGTTCTTAAAGATAATGTTTCTCAAATAGTTTGGTTTACATTTTCTTGAAATTTTGTTGGATAATGGTCTGATAAATAAAAAATGTAAACCAAACCGGTAGAGAAAACCATAGTGACCCGATAGGAGTTATGTCTTCTTTCAATCTTACTGAAATGGCAAATGCCCTGGTGAGAGGCCTATATGACCATGAAAGAGGAAGCAGAGAGCAAAATGACGCGCTTCGTGCGCTCGTGGCGGAAGTGTTGGGCCCGATTATCGGGCCAGACGCGGTTGGTGCTTTGTGTCTACCTGGAGGCAGGACACAATGGACGAACTCTCCTTACAGCCCTTGGGCTAAGAGGAACAAGACGGACCCCATGTTGCTTGTCGACATTTTCGTTTCACGGATGCGGCTTCTGGGCGCAAAGATTACTGGTGAGACATTGTCTGCCAAAACCCTGGGAACCAACTGGCCTTCCAAGTCTTCGGTGGCCTCAAAAGCTTCCAAGTACGGAAAACATGTCAACACAGCTCTCAGGATGCTCAAGGACCTTGTCAAGCAATGCGATGGAGAAAAGAAGATGATGACATTGCTGGCCAACATCCGCAAAGGCAAGGAGGCAGTGCCGACAAAACCAAAGAAGGATGAAAAACCAAAGATGTCAAAGCCTCCAACCGATGAAGAAAAGAAGGCCATTGCGGCACACAAGGCGAAAATGAAAAACTACTCCAAGAGCCCCTACTTCATCATGCAGAGGTTCTTGAAGAAGTATCAGCCGGCCGCCACGTCTCTCGCATCCGCGCGATCTCACATCATCGTTGCTCGGGAACACCCCGTGCTTTGGGACTTTGTTGTGGCGTGCATCACCTTCAGGACAGCACAAAGCGGCTTGCCCGCAGAGTTGTTTTTGCAGATGCTGGACACCCCGACCATGTACCCGGACTACTCCGATATACTGGAACAGTTCAACAACGAGAACAAGAAGGACAAGAAGGCGCCCACGAAGTCCACGGTGGCTTCGACCAATGCGCCGTCTGATTCACACATGGTCAGCACACCCGTGCCTTTGACCATCAACCCAAGCAGTTCAAGCTCTTGTGTGGTCTCAACGGAGGACACCAACATGCCCATCGGCTCAGATTCGAATTCGGATTTGGAATTGCCGGACGAGAAGGAACCTGCAAAGGAGCTTGTGGAGGAAACACCTGTGATCATGGACCCGGTGCTCATGAAACAATACTTGGAGGCCCTAGAGGCGGAGACCAAGGAAGGACTGAAGGCAAAGCGGATTGGGGATGGAAATGAGGAGAAAATCCTCGAGTGTCTCCCCGAGTTTTGCCACCAGATGACAGGTCTCCCCGCGAAGAGCTTCAAGTATGAAGTCAGTGTGAACTACAAGTTCACAACAAAACTGGGCATTCCCCTCTACGGTGAGATCGACGTCATCGTTCTTTACAACGGCTTCGTCGTCTTCGTCATAGAGGCCAAGGCGGGGCTCGCAAACGGCATCTTCAAGGCTTTGTCGCAACATAAAAAACTGCGCGAGGCCCTGATCTCAAAAGTCGAATTCAACATCGGCGGAAAACCGTACGAAATGCCCCCGGTCGTATGGGATTGCCAATACTTCACAATGAGCGCCGGCTACAATGGTGACAACACTCTCAAGCCAAAGCCAAAGTTCGACGCTGACCCAATGATCCAATGCGCGATCTTGGACGGCCTCGGGCTTCACGTGCTGGGGAATGCTCTGGTGGAAAACAAGACAAACCCCATTCTGGCGAAATTCGTTGAGATCCAACAAAAGAGCATGGACTGGCTCCGCGAGATGACGAGCACCCGCGAGTTTACCGTGATGAAACTGGCCAACTTGTCATACATTGGTGACGACTGCCACAACCCACACAGCTTGCTGCTCGCCCTTCTCTCGGGACATCTGGGAGGAAACCTTTCTTCTCTTGTTCTCGGCTACGCGGTGACCTGGTAGGAACTCGCGTCGCTCTTTTGAGCACTTTAGTGTGTGTTTGTGTTTGTGTTGGTGGGTGCGCGTGTATGTGTAAAAAATCAAAAAAAAAACAAAAAAAAAAGATAGTCTAAAAAATTGATAAGCACTTGTCGAGATTTACATGGTACATCAACATCAAAATGAAGCTTTTTACGTTTGTAACAATCTCTATTTTACATATTACTTTTGTTCTCTGTAACCCTTCGAGGGAATACTTGACCTATTCCGTTGGTGGTTTACCAAAGTTAAATGACAAGGTCTATTGTTGGAAAGAAGGAACATATGTTACTATTTCTGGTGACACATGTAGCTCATACAAAAGCGGTATTGGAAAGACATCCGTCGGATTGACTAACCGGTTAAACGAAAAAGAGTTCGTAACAGCACTTGAACCTGCTACATATTTTGGTACTTGTAATAAGACGATTGTCGAATTCAAGTATATTAATATCGCAAAAGGCTGTGCTGTTGCAATTGAACTATCAGAATTAGACTTTAATGTGTCAAAAGAACTGTTTGACGAGATTTCAGCTTTGTATTCAAGTCACTCTGGAAAGTTTGTTTCCAGTTTTTCTGAAGGAGACAATGACCTCGCGTATCAATACGCATACAGTGGTCGTCCTTCTGTAAGTGACAAGGTATATTGCTGGGAATCAGGAACATACATATCTATCACCGGAGGTGTATGTGGAACTGTTCGTTCAGGAAGGGGAAAATTGTCTTACAGTGTGTCAGTTGTATACAACCCAACCACCTTTTTGGACTCTCTTAACCTTCCCAAATACTATGACACTTGCACCAAACCAATGCGGCGTTCCAGATATGTAAAGATATATGGAAGCTGTGCCATTGGCCTTGATGTTGAAGGCTTAAACAATGAAACGGCAAACGCTCTTCTACAAAAGGCATGGAAGTTTGCTGGGGTAACACCTGGTCAAAAATCTGGAGCCACTCGCCATGCAATTGAGCACGCGTTGCTCTCAATCACTATCATGCTTAGCATCTACTTGCAATCATGGTAACCATTGAACATGTAATAGTACAAAAACCGATGATTTCATATGAAGCATCATCAATAAGATGGTAACCATGGAAGAAAAAGACAAACGTGATAATGATGGATACTATTTCGTAAAGGTCCCTGAAATACAGGAGCTTTACCAAAGATTTAGGTCAAAAGACTTTGATTCAAAGGCTGAAGGAAAAAGCTTGTTTCAACAACGGGTGTCCGAAGAAGGTTGGGAAGAGATACTTGGGTCCAAAGGACAACGCGCATCCTGGCTCATTGATAATGACTGGGCAGGTCCATACGAAGAAGAGCTAAAGGACTTTATGAGTCTGATTGACCCTTTTTGGAAAGACTTTGTCAAACAAACACAGATTGACAGGCACTATGCAAACCCTTCCAATTACATCATCTCGATGGGTGTTCACCGATATAACCCTAACATTAAAGGAGAAGGTTTAAAAGAACATCATGACGATGGTATTTTGTCTGTCCTTTACAGCAATAAGCCTTTAGAAGGTTACATTAATGGAGAATGGGTGACTATATTAATTCCAGAAGACTCAGTTATGGTTATGACTGGATATGAAACCTTTCTTGCAACAAAGAAGCCTGCACTTTTTCACAGGGTTCCTCGCTGCACTAAAGAGAAGTTCTCGATAGCAGCTTTTATTGGTGCTCCGCGTGAAAGCAAATTAGTAGTTCATGAAGACATCATAATTACACCAGGCGTTGTAACAATTGGTGACTTCCAAGAGACATTGTTTGCTTCGAAGTTCCGGTGGGATTTCAAGGAGTAAACAGGTCATATTGCGTTAGTTAATTTATACCAAGTTAAAGTTATAGTTAAAGTTCAACAAAATTCAAAACATTTACTATTGACATTTGTGTCTGTATCTGTATCAATACCTTCTTCAAATGATTTAGCATCAATGGTTGTCCAAACCTCCCACTGGTTACCCCAATCTTTGTATGGAAATGTACAATATCCTTCATTTCCCCATCTAACACCCCAACTATTTCTTATTGTAAATCCCTTTGTATCATATCCAACAATTGTCATAGCATGACCACCTATTTGCTCGTCACCAATCTTATCTGGTTTCCACATTGTTGTTGAATAATTATATACAGGAACAGCGATATAACATGGGCCATTTTTAACCAATGCCTTTTTTAAAGCATCAATTGTGTTAATAGCAGATACCAAAAATCGCAATAATTCGCAAGTATTAAAATACTCGATACTAAATCGCAATAATTCTAAAGGGTCGTATCTAACCCTGTGAGATACTTTACCAAAATATTTCTGGCTCCATTCA
>Ga0180438_10003213_pt1 | contig 25062 bp, 47 predicted proteins | sample SS_ome_12_FD_132455 | JGI IMG/M metagenome (GOLD analysis project Ga0180438, IMG submission 132455) | Hypersaline lake sediment archaeal communities from the Salton Sea, California, USA - SS_3_D_2 metaG | ecosystem: Environmental > Aquatic > Non-marine Saline and Alkaline > Hypersaline >... | reverse complement strand
TATTGAGCGGCGAAGAGAGGCGCGCGGGGTTCGCTAGGATCTGGCTCTTCGGGGTCGGGGCTCTCGTTCTCGGGCTCGGCGTCGGGCTCCGCGGGCTCGACTTCCTCAAACTCGGCGAACTCTCCCTCGGGCTCGGGCTCTTCGTCGCTTGCGGGTCGGGGTTCGTCTTCGATGGCGCCAGCGAGCAAGAGCGCGGCGGCGTTCTGTTCGGGGCTCTCCGCGGTCGGGGTCACGTTGAGCGCCTCCCCGCGCTTCAAGCTCTCCCGGTGGCGCGCCTGTAGCTCTTCGAGGTCGAATCCGTGTTGCATCGCGTGTCTGCTCTCGACGTCCCCCATGAGAAATTTCTTCAAGCGGATCGCGAGGTTCAAATCCGTGATCGTGGATATGCGGAGCCGACCCGACTTGATCCCCTCCCAGGCGTCGAGAAGTGCGTCGTCAACCATCCGAAGCTCGTCGTCGATCGAGAGGGCGCGGGCCTCCGCCCTAAACTCGGCGAGATTCTTGTCGAACTTTTCATGCTTGCGTTTGAGGGCTTCCTCTCGTCTTTTCAGGCAGTTGTGTTTCTTCGCGTACTTATATATCGAGGTATGGGATATGTTCAACCGTTTGGCAAGTTCTCGGTAGGTTGGATAATGGAGCGTCACCTTTCCCGAGCCGGGGTCGATTTTTTCTTCGCCGTGAACGAGAAGACGGTCTAGATACGAGTAGTTAGGTTGTTTTTCGCCTTTGGCGGGTCGCCCTGATCGTCGAGGTTTACGATGTTCGGGCTTTGGTGCTTGGTCGGTATCGGTCAGCATGATCCTATTGTAACCGGGGGTTGACAGGGAAGCAAGAGGCAGGGGGGCGGGGATTCGAACCCCGAACAACCGGCACCAAAGGCCGATGCTCTACCGTTGAGCTACCCCCCTAGGGGGAGAGTGGGGGCGTCACCGGCGCCGCTTGCGCGGCTTGTGGGGCGTCTTGATAGTCTGAGTGTCCTCGGGGGAGGGGGGATCGTCTACCGGGGGTTGTGGGGCGTCCTCGACGTTCTCAGGGGTATCGGGGGCGGTGTCGCTGGTCTCCTCGGGCTCGGGCGGGCTTGGGGGCGCCGTCGGGGTCTTCGCGTTGGTCGCGATCCCCGCGGCGGAAACCCACGTTCCAGGGCGACCCGTAACGTACACCGGGACCGTCGGGACGCCTTTCTCTTCCTGCTCGGCGTACCAAGCGAGGAGAGCGTCGATCACGGCGGTCCGGCGATCGTTCATCGTGATCCCGAGCGGCTCCTCGATCCGCTGAACCGAGGGGCGGAGCCCCTTGTCGAAATGCGCCGCCGAGATCGTGATCTTGAACTCGGGGCCCGCGGTGATCTCCGCGGGGGAGATCGTGACGTTCGCGTTTTTCTCTTCGTGTGTCATGGTTTCACCTTTCGCGCGATCTTGAGTGCGCTCTCGAATGCTTCCGATCCTATCGGAGAGCGGGCCAGTGTTGCAAGCGCCTCGCGATATCGGGTCAACTGGCAACGCTCGCACTCGCGATCCCTGGTAGCCTTCGGACAGGCGAGGCACGGGTTGAAGCTCTTACGGGTCGGCTTGGTCATCGCTTGCCCCCTCCGTTGATCGCCCACTGGATCGCGGCGACCAGGGCGGCGACCGCTGCCCAAACGATCGCCGCGGCGGTGAGGGTCGCGCCTATCGCGAAGACCATGTGACCCCAAAAGGAGCGCGTCACCACCATCTCCGAGTCGGCGATCTCATTCCACGCGACCACGAACACGACCACAAGGAACGCCAGCGCGAGAACGACGACCGTAAATCGAAGCGGGCGGCTCATGGCTTGCCCCCTGAACAGTGAAGCGCGCCCTCGAACTCGACGCACTCTCCGCGGCTCCGCTGTAACCAATCCTCGAACCACCGATCCCACTGGTCGCTTCCGATCTGGACCATCGCGCCGCCTCCGTGCGCCTCGAAGCTGTAGCTCGACGGCTCGCACGGGGGACAAGCGCAGTCACATTGACACGGGGGAGCCGCGATCGGGATCGGTGTCGGCGACTCCGTTAGAATGTTTGCGGCGATCGCACCGAACGCGACGAGGAGCGACGCGACGAGCGCGAACAAGAGAACGCCAAACTTCGAGTCTTCGTTCATCCCGCCCTCCGTGCTCCCTCGGCGATCCGAGCGTTTTCCTTTTCCGCGATCCATTCGTTCCACTTCGCGATCGCGAGATCCTCCGAGTGGTGATAGGCGGTGAACGCATACGGGCAAGTCGGCGTCATGTGCTCGACCCTCACGCGGTATGTGCGATCGCCCTTCGAGGTGATCGGAGCCTCTCCGCAATTAAAACAGGGGCGCGCCTTCATGCCTTCACCCCCCACTCGTGATCGCTCGCGTCGCTCGCCTTGCAATCGCAACAGAGCCCGCCCGAGTGCAAGAGACAACATTCCTCGTGAACCTCGGGAGGTCCGAACGGCCAACGCGCACCGGGGACCGGCACGAGAAGCACCGGCGCGAAGGCGTCGGGGTCGAGGTCGGATTCGTCGGGCCCGATCCAGTGTTGGATATCGGTCATCGCTCCGCTCCCCCTTCCCGCTCCGCGCGCCACTGGTAGAACCTCGCGAGAAAGTAAACGCTCGACTCCGCCTCCGACCCGTAACGGATCAACGAATCCTCCGAACAGAACTCCGACCCGCAATAGACGCGAATCCATGCGACGACGTAGGCGTCGAGCTTCGCCCCCTCGTAATAACCGGGCTCCCCGTAGTAGCTTCGAAGGAACGCGCGGATCTCGTTGTGGACCGCCTCGCGTTGGGGCTCCCTGTACTTGACGTCGATCAGCGTGTCGCCAGCGAAGAGAACACCGGCGAGCGCGAGCGCGACAACCGCGAACACAAGGAACACCTTCCCAAGATAGGCGGCGTCCGCAAAGATCTCTCGAATGAAACCCCTCATGCGACGCCCCCTTTCTCAATCCTCGACATCGCCTTGAGCGCCGCCCACCTTCCCCCCGTCGTAACGAGGCGCCGATAGAAGATCGGGAACGTGGGCCAGAACATGAGGAAGTCTCGCTCGGGCGCTTCGCGTTGCATGTCGACGAAGAGCAAGAGGAACGGGTTCACTCTGATCAATGCGGACCGAACGCCCGTGATCCTGTTCTGGACCACGCCGGGGACTAAGCCGAAAGAGACCGCGAGGAATCCGAGGAGCTTTCTCATGTGCTGATCCTCCGCTCCCTGTCCACGCGATCGATCTCCGCCGCAACGAGCGCGCCAGCGATCGCGAGCGCGCGCATTCGACCGAGGGCCCCCCCCGTCGCCTTGAAACCGTGCTTCTCTACCAACCCCCACCGATCGAACCCCTCGGGGTGATCGACCTTTGCGTCGGTTCCGTCGGTTAGTAGCTCCGCCGCGGCGATCGCAAGCTCGGCGTGTGTGTGTCCGTCGTCGTGCTCCGCTGTCCGCCCTTCCTCGAAGACTTGGCGGCGCCGCTCCGCATCTATCGCGCGGAGACCGCGGAAGAGATTCGCGGGCGTTCCCTTCCCTCCACTGAACCCGAGGTTTCGCTCGCGCGAAAGCAGATCGACGAGATACTCGAACGCGTCGAACGCGTCGGGGTTTAGCGACGCCGTCGCCATCTTCAATGTCGTTTCGAGCGCGTCGCGCTCTTCGTCGGCTTCGGTTGGGGGTTTCGCCTTCGAGGATGGGGCGAGCCGCTCGTCGGGCGAGTCGTGAAGCTCGCCGTTCTCTTCGAGTAGATCTCGAACCATGTCCGCGAGCGGGGCGTCGGTGTAGTCGGCGAAGAGCGCGCGCGCCTCGTCGAGTTCCGCCTTCGCGCGATCGTAGTTGCCGCGCAACTCGCGCACCGCGCGGAACGACTCCGAGTAACCGTATGAACCGGGCTCGGCGTCGTTCTTCCCTGTCGCGTTCCCCTCCGCCGCAACGAGACAACCGGCAAGCTGTACGCGGAGCCGCTCGACGCTGTCCCCGCTTCCCTCGGGGTCGGCGTAGCGCATCGCGTCGAGTTCGGAAGAGAGCCTGTCGACCCTGTCGCGGAGCGCGTTGTTCTCCGCGTAAAGCCGATCGATCCTTTTCTGTGCTTCCGTGGGCCCGAGAACGACACCGTCGGAGAACCCGTTCGCGTCCGCCGTCGACCATACGATCTCACCGTCGTCGCGCTTCCGAACGACCCCGCCTTGAGGGATCGCGCACACCTCGCGGAGCAAGTCCACCTCCGCCGCGGTCCGCCGCCACAAGTCCCGCGGAACCGAGTTCTCGATGATTAGGTTCTTCTCGGTGAGCAACGCGTTCAGATCCATGACCTCGTCGCGATACTTCTCGACCGCGCGAGCCGCTTCCCTCCGCCGCTCCGCGATGATCGAAAGCTCCTCGCCGATCTCCGCGTTCCGCTTCGCGAGTTCGTCGAGGGCGACCCGTAAGCGCGCGATCACCTCGTCGCTCTCCTCGGGCTCGACCTCGTCGTCGCTCGGTTCGATCGGATCGACATAGCGCACCGGGAGATCGAACTCGTCGGCGATCGCAAGCTCGGCCATGAGCCCCTTCGAGTCACGCCATCCCGCCTCGCGCAACACTACCATTTCAGAGGAGCACGCGAGATAAGCGCGATCGAACTCGCGCCAGAACTCGAAGTCGGTCGGGAGACCATGCGCCGCGGCGAGCGGGTGACAGTGCGAGATCGGCGAGAACACGATCGCGCCGGTCCGCATGAGATTGACCGCGACCCTATTCACCGAGCGGAAGCGCGCCTCGCGCACCGCGGGATCGGGATCGCTGTACGGACATCCGAGATAGACGAGCGGGCGATCAATCGTCATGACTCACCCCCCTCGGGCCAGGGCTCGACCTTGTTCACGGGGCGCGGAATCACCGCGAGCGATGTCCGGTGATACCGAACGCGCCTCGGGTGAAGCGTCACGGAGTCGAGCACGACCCGATCCTCCATTGCGTCGTGCGGAGCCGTGCGGACCCTCGACACCTTGCACCGATCCAGAACGATCACGCGTCCCGCCTGACCCTCTCGCGTCAACTCGACGAGCTTGACCGTCGGGCGGCTCTTCGGTTGCGCGGAGAGCGCACCGGCGAGCCCCTCCGTTCCCGCCTTCGGCGCCGCCTCGATCGTGACCGGCTTCGTGTAGGTTCGACCGTGAGGGCCGAACATGACCTCGACGTCGGAGATCCTCGCGACGCCGACCGAGCGCCCCCCGATCTCCACCGAGAACTTGAACGCCTTCAAGAACTCGGCGGCTCTCATGACTCCACCTCGAACAAGGTCTCGTCGCCAGCCTCGACCCCGAGGGGACCGTCGAACTCGAACGAGAGATCCATCGTGTAGCTCGACGGCACCGAGACGAGCTTCGCCTCGAACGGGATCTTCGAGTCCTCTTCGACCTGCGCGACCGCGAACGTCCAAACGCCGGGGTTACGGTAGAGCGCGATCACTTTCGCGATCGGCTTCACCGGGCCCACCGTGCCGCACGTCGGGCACTTCTCCGCGGGACCGACGATCGTAACCTCCGCGTTGATCTCGCCGTTCGAGTAGGCGCTCACCTCGTCTTGTTGCTCGACGCCGTCCACCGTGCGAGTGACCACGACAACATCGTCGGAGTGACCTCGGAATGAAATCTTCGTCTTCATGGCTTCACCTTTCTTTACCTGTTCGCAACGCTCGGATTAAACGATCGAGCGTGCGGAGTTCCCTTTTCGGGATGGCGTGCGACGGGCAACTCTCGCCGCGCACGCGGTCGGGGACGTCGACGATCTTCGAGCGCGATATCAGCGCGCCGGGGATCGCGCGGATCTGGACGTCCTCGCGGAACACTATCACCATCGCGAACGGCTTCGGATTGATCGCCGCCCACTTGTCGACCGAGGAAACGAACAACGGATCGAACGCGCTGGCAAGCGCCATCTTGCGGGTCTTCACCTCGATCACTCGACCCGCAACGACCAGATCCTTCGAGCCACGGAAGCGACCACGATCGGCGACGTCCTCGCGGATCTCTTGCTCGGGTAGCTCCACGTCGAGACCGTGAAGCGCGAACAGTTGAGCGATCCACCGCTCCCACGCGTGACCCTCCGCGCACTCCGACCGGAAGAGCGCGTCGTTCTGTAGCCAGGGGAGCGGGGTTACCGTTGCGCTCATCGGTACACCTCCGCGAGCGCCAGCACAACGAACGCTTTGTCGATCCCATAGGCGCCACCGGGGAGAATGTAGCTCACGCGACGGATACACGCGCGCCCCGTCCATTTGTGCGTATCGGGGTCGTGCTCTTGAAGGTGCAACAAATCGCCGACCTTGAACCCGCGATCGTCTCGCCTCACCTCGAACGTCTTGTCGCCTCGAACGACGGCGTCGAAGAACTCGGGCGCGATCTTGAGTTCGTGCGTCTTCACCGTTCACCCTCCGCACCGTCGAAGAACGAACCGACCACCAAGATCAAAACCGCGATAGGCCAAAGAGCGACGACACTCGCGAGCCCCGCGGGGTTGTAACGCTCGCGCAGGTTGATCCCCGAGCGCTTCGACCCGACCACGGCAAGCATCGAAATGAACGCACCGATCGACCAGTAGGCACCGCCAAACACGGCGCCCGGTATCCCGCCGATCGCGAAGTAGGCGATCGCGACAATGCCGAGCGAACAGAACGCCAGCATGAACGCGAACCCATTGTTCCACCTTGCGCGCTCCTCTTTGGTCATCGCTTGCGTCCCCCTCTCGCCCTTACGGGTCGGATCGCGCGAGGCTCGCTCGCGATCATGCGGCGAAAGTCCGCTTCCGCGTCCTCGTCGCCGACGCCCGCCGCGTCGAACCGTCGCTTGCACCCTGGACACTTCGCGTCGAAGTAGACGACCGTCGCGAGTTCCTTGTCGCCGGGGCGGAGAACCTTCGCCTTGACCCGTCGCACCGATGGCGTGACCAGCGACCCGCAACGACAACGAAATTCGGAGCCGCTACTCATCGCCGCCCTCCGTCTTCGCGTCGGTCGCCTTCGCCTTCACGCGGATTCGAATCGGTGTCGCCGCGCGAGCCTTCGCGAACTCCGCCGCGAGAACTACGACCGCGGGCTCGCAGAGTTCCCCGAGGTCGACCGGGTAGCCGGGGCGCGTACATTTCCCGTCGCGCGTTATGAACTCGCACGTCTGCGCGCACCACGGAACACCTCGCTCATCCCATGACGGGTTGACACCCTCGGGGAGCGGGAGGGCCCGCGGCGCGTCTTCGGCGAACCTGCGAATCGCTTCCTCTATTCTCGCGATCCCGTCTTCGAGAAAGCCCACGCGATTCTGATCGCGCTCGCGAACCTCCGCGTTGACAGCGGCGAGTCTATTCAGCTTTTTCGAAAGGTTGCTCATTGCTCGAACATTGTTCCTATCATTGATCCGATCATTGATCGGAACATTGTTATCCTACGCGGTCCGCCCTGAAATCGGGATCGTCCTTGTCGGTGCTCAAGAGAACCCAACCCCCGCCGAGCAAACCGAGAATCCAAGCACTCGTTCCCTGGATCACCTTCGAGGCGCGCCCGTCGAACTTGCGAAAGGTTCCCGCCGTGATCGAATCTCCGCCTCCTCCTGCCATGCTACACCGCCGCCTTTCTGATCTCAGCTATCGAGAACGACGCCGCGGGGACGAACTCCGACCACATGAGATCGGGCTCTTCGTCGAACCGTTCCGACTTCGCGAGATCCTTGTTCGTGTCAACGGTCATGACCGCGGGGTTCGCGACGCCGCCCTTCGCGGGCTTGCCGTACCGCTCGTTATGCCACGCCTTCAACTCGTCGCCCCACTTCCAAACCTTCGAGAGAATGAGCACCCCGAGCCCGTACATGAACCCAGTGATCCCGATCCCCTTGTTGGCTTCCTTCGACACGGACCGCGCGCACGCCTTGAGGGTCTCCCCTCCCTTCATGCGCTTCTCGATCCCGTTCGCCCAACGCTCGGCGAACTTCAAGACCGCCTCCCCGTATTCGTCGCCCTTGTTGGCGTCGACGTATTTCTTCCACTCGCTCGCGCTCTTGAGTTCCATCCTACAGTCTCCCGAGTTGCGAGGCGGGCAACGGGCACAACATCCCGACGTCGTATTCCCAACGCCCCGCGGTCTCGTTCCATGATATCGCGCGAACCTTGCGGACGTTGGCGCCCTTGCCTATCACCGCGACGGCGACGCGCTCGCCTTCGCTGAACAATTTGCGCGGCCTGTTGTTCATGTTCGTGTCGTTCATTGAACCCGTTGCTCCATGAGCCCCGCGAGATCGGGCGGTAGCTCTACACCTCCCGCCTCGACGGGATCTTCGAGCGGCTCGGGAGCGGGATCTTGATCCCCTTCCCACGCCTCGCCGCCCGGTTCGGTTATGGTTTCGATCAAGAGGTCTTCGGCGATGGACCGGGCCGGTGTAGCCGCCACCCGAGGAGAGGGGCGACCCGCACGGACCGCCCGCCTAGCTTCCGCTTCCGCTTGACGCCTCTCCGCGGCGGCGAGCGCGTCGGCATAGTCCCGAAGAGCGGAGCGGAGATCGCTCACGTCGGCGCGCGTCGCCGTCGTTTGCTGTGCGAGATACTCAATTCGGTCGCGCATGATCTGAAACGCGAGATCGTCGCGCTTCGCGTTCGCCTCGTCGGTTACCTTGACTTCCTTGTGTGCGCTCTCGGCGTGCTCTCCCGCGTCGAGCGCCGCAACGAGACCAGCGATCGCGGTGACCAATGTCGCGACACCGCCAAGGATAGCGGTAACCAGCGCGACCCGTTTCGACCTACCGTTTCCGTTTACAGGTTCGGCCATCCGGCTTGTCTCCTCGGGGACACGGCGACGGGCGTCAACTCCGCCACCGGCTCGACGCTCGCCACCGGCTCGGGAGTTTGCCCGAGCCCTCGGACTGCGATCTCGTCGGTGCCTATGTACGCGGTGAAATCCTGTCGATAATCAGAGGGGACACAAACGGAAAATTGCCACTCGGTTCGCAACGATCGGATTGAGTTCATGTGCCTCGTTCCCCCTATTGAATCAATAGATCGATCTTACGATCATCGATCACGCGAGTCAAGCGGAAGTCCAGTAACGGCGCGGGTCGCAGCGTTTTAGAATATATTCGCGCGATCGTTTTTCAGGCGTCGAAGTGCTACCCTTCGCCGTCGCCCTCGTCGCCCTCGTCACCGAGGGGCAACTCTCTTTGAGCGGGCCCGATCTTGAGCGCGAATTCGTGACCGAGTTGTCCGATGATCCAGATCAGATCGTCGGATCTGATCGCGGGCAACTTCATGTTGAACACGAGGTCGGGGCGCGTCGGTTGCTCCTCACTCTTGAGGAGCTTGAGCTTGTTGACCGTTACCCCCTTGACCTCGAAACGAACGCGCGCCTCGGGATCGGACACGGCGCCAGCGAACGCGGTGAGAACCTGATCCGAATAATCCTGATCGAGTTCCGCGTTCTTGAACGGCAAGACGTGGTGATCGCCAGCGTTCCGCGCCTCGACCATCGCGAGCACGTCGGACCCGAGGTCGACGAGTTGCGAGTCGGTGATCGACCCCTTGAGGACTATCTCCGAGACGATGTTCCCCGAGTCGTCGTCGCGCTTGAGGCTGATCTTCGTTACCCTGCTAACAAATTTCTCCCTGAACATCTCTTTACCTCTCGATTGTTGAAGCGCGGAAACCCGCGCGGTTACTACTTAGCAGCGGCGTACACACCAACGACGCCGAACGCGATCGACTCCACAACTACCAGCGCCCACGGAATCCACTCGCGCACCGCGGCGGCGTTCCGAGCTTCGAGTCGAAGGCGCCTCTCGTCGGTCCATGCGACCCGTAAGAGATCGCGATCCTTCACGGCTAGGTCAAGAGACTCTTTGCAGATCGAGAGCCTCGACTCCCGGTTCTCAACTTCGGCGAGTGCTTTTGACTTCGCGGCGATCGCGAGTTTCCAGTTGTCGAAGAACCAAAGATAATCGTCTTCGAGCTTGACAAGCTCGGCGAGTTCCTTCGGCGTGAAGGCGCGCAACTGCTCGCCGTCGACCTCTACCGTTCGCCCTTCGGGAAGCTCCCGCCTAGTCGTCGGCGCTCCCGTGTCCTCGTCGCCGATCACGCGCGGCGAGAATGCCGTCAATGTCACCACGATCAGCGGCACGATCAAGCTCTTCATGAAATTCATTTCGACCCTCTCCCGCGTTGTCGATCCTGTCCTCGATCTCTTCTCGCTCCTCTCGGAGCCTGTCGCCCTCCGCCGCGAGTTCCCGATCCCTCGCCTCGTTTGCGTCGAGCATGTCGTCGACGAGGTCGCCGCGCCCGACCGCGAGGTCGACGGCGGGGTCGTGCTCTTGCGGGTCGGATCTGCGCCCGAGGAAGAACACCGCCGTTGCAACGACACCGATCGCGACGAACACGATCGCGATCCCTATCAGGATCTTTTTCCACCAAGGCGCACCGCGCCAAGAGGCGACGAGCTTGTCGAATAATTCCTTCATAGCAATTCACCCTGAGAGGCTCTAGCCCGCTCTATAAGCGGCTCGGAGCCGTCCTCTGCTTGGAGCCTTCGCTTTGCAATAGCGTAGAACTCGGGGTCGATCTCATGCCCCACAAACGAACGACCGAGACGGAGCGCCGCGACCCCTGTCGAACCTGAACCCATGAACGGATCAAGAACAACCCCCCCGACGGGAGCGACGAGGCGAACGATCCATTGCATGACCTTGAGCGGCTTTTCCGCGGGGTGTCCCGTGCTCTCGGCGCCTATCGACGGACACTCGAAGAGATTGGGGGTCGCTCCGCCGCCGCCCCAATGGATCACCTTCCCGCGCTTGCGCGCGAAGATCATTGCCTCGACCGCGCTCGTGAAATTCTTTCGCGGGTTAGGCGTCGGGTTCGACTTGATCCAGTAAGCCACTTGCAACGGACGAACGCCAGCGTCCGCAATGGCGCGCCACAAGTCGGTAACTCGCTTTGTGTCGGTGAACGCGACGAGTGACGCGCCGGGTTTCATTACGCGCGCCGCCTCCGAGATCCACGCGAGCGGGAGATCCTGATCCCATCCGTAATCGAACGCCACCGTCGAAGACCCCCGCTTTTGACGCTTGCTTTCCGACGCCGTCCCGTAAGGTGGATCGCAGATCACCGCGTCGATCGTCGCGGAGTCCATTGCTTCTAGTAGCTCGGAGCAATCCCCGAGAGTCGTTCCCCACGTAGTCACGGCGCGCCCTACTCGACGATCACGCCGGTCCCGGCAACGACGATCGCGACGGTGTCCGCGGGGAGTTCCGTCCGCTCTCGCTTCCCTCCCTCGGTGCGCGGCTTCGTTATCACGACGGCGCCGCGAAGCGCGAGGTTGCCGCGACAATGCGGACACACCAAGAGATCGCCGTCGTTCGGCGGACCCTTGAGCTTGTAGCGCTCCTCGTTGGGGACGTAGCCGCGCCAGATAACGCCGCCGTCGATCGCGACACGGTCGCCCCTCTTGACCGTCGGGGGCAACTCGATCACCGCGACCTCGCGGCGCTCTTGCGGACAGTAAACGGGGATCTCGATTCGCGTGTTTGTCTCGTTGCTCATCTTAACCTTGTCCTTTGTCGTTGTTCCTAGACGAACAAAAAAACGACGCCTCGGCTTCTCTCGGGGGAACGGGGAGGGCCGAGGCGTCAAGGGCTTCGCGCGCGTTGCCCGTAGCAGGAGCGGCGCCAGCGAGAAGCGATCTGATCATAACCAAGCCATCGACGCTGGTCAACGCGTCGTGACCCTCTCCCTCGGTTGGGATTCGCACGCCGCGAAATACCCCGAACGAGGAAGCGAGGATCACGACCCCCCGCGCTTGACCGCTGTCGACCGGGAACCACTCGGCGCCGCCGCAAAGAGGACAGTCCGCCGCGGCGCTCTCGTTGAAGCGAATGAAGTCGCCGAGCCCCCGCTCCGCCACCTTGCGACGCAACTCGGCGAACCGATCGCGCACCTTCGGATGTGAGCCGTGCGATCCGTGAGGACACGCCAGCGCCAAGAGGTTGACCGCGCGATCCTCTCCGACAACGGCGACCGCGAACTTGACACCCTCGGAGGTCACCAAGAACGGCACGCCAGCGGGCGGAGCGTCAACGAGGCATAGGGGAACCCCTTTGACAATCGTCCACGCCTCAACGCCGTTGAGGGCGCGCTCCTCGCGAACCTCTTTCGGATCAACCTTCGACATGCTTCTCGTATAGGGCGCGAATCCACGCCTCTTGTTTTTCGGTTGGGAACCAAAACTCGGAGACATTGTCGACCATGTCCGCGACGAACTCTTGTTCGAGGATCGTGAGCGGGCAATCGGGCTCGTCGAGTAGCTCTCCCAAGTGATCGATCATGTCGTCGACTTCAAGGCTCATCGTTGCCTCCCGTGCTTTGTTGGTCGCTTCTCGTTGTGCTCCATTTTCTCGGCGTAAATGGTGGGCCAGTATTCCCCGAGCGCCGCGATCGCTTGCGCGCATACGTCGAGCACGTCGAACAGGTGTCCCGCCAAGATCTCGATCGAATCGCCCTGTCCTACGAATGGAGCGACGCCGTTCTCGGGCGTGCTACCGAGCTTGACGTCGCGGAAGACTTCCATCGCGGCGGTCAACGATCGGATCGCCTCGTTTTGAAATGTAAGAAAACCGCCCGAGATAGCCATATCAAGCGGCGCCTCCGAGCCTTCGAAAGCGAAGGGTTTGAAGAGCGCGCGCAACGATTCACGCCAGCGCAACGGGGGGGCCAGATCGCACGCTTGGATCAGATCGAACAAGCGAACCATGACGTCGACCCATTCCTCGACGTAGTTGTTCACCGCCGCATGAAAGAGTTGAACGAGAACCCTCGTGTCGCTCCGCCTCCCCTCGATGAAACCGCGCCAGCACTTGCGAGCCGCCTCCGCCGCCTCGCTTGCCTCGCCGATCTCGGTAACGACCAACATGAGCTTCTCGGAAAAATTCCCCCATCCGGTCTCCCACTTTTTCGAACGACGCCACGCGCCCGTTGCTTGAGCGATAGCGTCAACGTCGATGGGCTCGGGCGCCCCGCCTACACGATAAGCCTCTACGCTAGAAACCCCCTCGCCGACTATCTCGAACCAATTTCTATCAGACATCTTTACCTCACAGGTTGAGCGCCCAATGGTCGCACCATTCCTCGTCGTTGAGCCGTCTCACGCGGATCAGATTCAATTCCCCGCGAAGCGTTTCTAGCCGCGCGATATCGCCCGCGTCCGTAGCGCACAGCGCAACGAAGAGCGGGTCGCCCATCGCGCGACCTAGCTCGCAACCCGCCTTCATGTTCTGCTCGATACGCTCGATCTCTTCGAGTATCTGTTCCTCTCGGCTCATCGCGGGAACCTCCGCGGCCAATGCTCCCCGAGATCAAGCTCGCGCATGTTGCGCTTGACGAATACCGGGATGCCTTGCTCGTTTGCGAACACCAAGATCCGCCGCGCCGCCTCGGTGAGCGCGAGAGCTTCCGACGCGGAGCGAGGAGACCGCCGCCCGGTCTCGGCACCTATCACGATCCAACCGGGGACGCGACCCGCAACGACCAGCGCCGACGGATCGAAGTCCTCGTCGAGAAGCGGCTCGACGGAAACCCAAAGACAACCGCTCGAAACGTGCGCGAGAAGAGCGGGAACGCGGAGCGACGCCGCCCTCGTCGACTCTACGCTAACGCCGATCCACGCGTTGCGGGGCCATGAGCCCGCGAGCCCCTCGGGGTTCTTCGTCAAGATCTGGAACGTGTGATAGGGGTGGGAAGAGATCAGCTTCTTTACCCTGCTATGTACCAGCGCGGGCGTCACGCTTGAAGATACCGACGCAACGCCGACATCGCAGTCGGTGATCTTCCAGTGAGAGCGACAACCTAAATCCGCCATGCTACCGAGGAAGATCTTTCTCGACCTTCGGGAGCGGCTCAACTCGTCGTCGAGGGCGCGGAGCGCGTCCAAGTGAATAGCGGGAGTGAACGGATCGACGCCGCTCTCCGCGAGTCGGTGATAGACCGTTCCCGCTTTGCCCGCGAGCCGCTTCGAGAACTTCCTCGCGTAACAGTAGGGGCAACCATGAACGCACCCGGTAAAGGGGTTTGCCGTCTTGTCTGTCCACTCGATTTTATGAGCCACGTTTCACCCCCGAGAAATACCACCCGATCGCGTCGAGCGGCGAGTGTGCGTTCGCACCTTGGAGTTGAGGACATGGTCCCTCGGGAGGGAACCGCGTCCCGCGCCACGTCGCGAGGATAGCGTCGAGGTCGAGGAGCCCGCGTCGAAGCTCGTCGCTCAACACCTCGCACAAGAGTTCAAGCGGCGCGCGTTGCCGGTTGTCGTCTTCGCGGAACCCGTCGACGCGGACATGGACCGCGCGCCCCTCCACATAGCCGACGTGAGCGTATACGTCGACACCTCCGACCGTGAGCTTCACTGTTCGCGAGGTGATCGCGCCTTCCTCCATTCGGCGGAGATCCTCGAAGGCGTAGCGATCTTGGATCGACCTAGCCTCCGAGAGATCGGTATCGCGCTCGATTGCGATCTCCCCCTCGCGGATCATCCATTCCTCGATCCCCGTCGGTTGTTTCTTTTCAGACTCCACCGATCGAAACCCCTTGTCTGATCTTTGTCGCCAACTCGATCGCACGATACCGACCAATCAAGACGGCGTCGGCGGCGTCTTGCGGTATCGACTTGAGACCGAAGACCCCCTTCACCTTTTCGGCGCATTGTTTCTTGAGCGCGTCGCGCCCTTTCTTCGATCCCGTTCCGAGTTCTCTCGATTGCCACGATTGCGGGTGAACGTCGTCGTCGCCTTCGACGTAAGGGATATCGTGAGACATGAACGCCTCTTGCCAGCGACCCGCAACGCGCGCGACCTTTTTCATCGACTGCGGGATCGCGGTGTTGGTCTTTACGGGTCGACCGTTGACGACCTTCGGCTTCGCGAACCCGAGAAACTGATCCTCGATCACGCCCCGCTCGATCCGCGTAACGTCGGGATGTTCCCGAACCAACGTCGCGATCACGTCGCCGAGAACGCGGCTCACGCTGGTCTCTTTCGCCTTGACCACCCCGAAGTAAAGAAGCCGCGGCGATGGCTCTACCGTTAGGATCGCATATCCCGACTTGGCGCCGGGGTCGACCGCTATGACAACGGCTTTCCCGCTCATGGTTTGCCCGCTCTCTTCGAGGGCTCTCCGCCGCTGCGATAAAGCGAGAGGTGACCGAGCCCGAGATCGTGGAGCCACCTTCGCAACGTGCGCGGCGCCACGTCGAGCAAGTCCGCCGCCTCGGGGACAAACCCATCGCTCGCTTCGAGCGCTTCGGTGATCGCACGGATCTTCGTCTCGCGCAGTCGCTTAGACCACGCGATGAACTTCTTTTTCCGCATGTGGATTGCTCCTTACTCCGTCGTTACGATTTCCTTGACGAGTCGATAGGCGGGAGACACCGACAAAATCCTGTCGCCCGCTATCCGCGAAACGTACCGATCGATCCGACGAGCGGCTCGATGCCGCCCCCATACCATTTTCCAATACAGGAACGAGGTCATAGCGCCGATCACGTAGCCGCGCCGGTCCTCCTCCTCTCGCCCGGTCCAGTGATCGATCGCGAACCCCATCGCATATGCGCGCGCTTCCGCGTCCGCCCTCCACGGGGAGGGGAGCGGGGCAACCGCTACCAACGCCAGCACCGCGGGGAGAATCCAGAACAGCGACCCGCAAGCGCCAACAATGATCGCCGCAACGATGAACACGAGGGCGAAAACTTGCGGCGACAAGTAGCCGATCCCGAACCCGACCTTCGCCTTCGCAAAGTCGAACGCGTGAACCGCTTCGTGCGCCAGCGTGTAGAACGCGGCGCGCGGGCTCTTCTCTACATACTCGCGACGCGGAAACCAGATCGTAGATCCGACCGTGGTCGCCGCGTCTTCGTCCCAAAACAGATCGATCCGCGCGATCTTGTCGGGGAGATCCTTCCACGGAAACGAGTCCGCCTTGTAACGGATCTCGAAGCCGGGGATCGTCTGTTTCAGAACGTGACAAAGCTCGTCGAACCTTTCCTTCCATACCTGATCGCTCATGGGGACACCTCACGCGGCGCTGTGCGCCCGTTGTCGGTCTTGTGTTGTGTTCCCCCTTGCCCTTTCTTCGGGGGCGCCACGGGGCGCCCTAGTAGCCTCTACAGGGTTTCGCCGGATAGTCTCGCCGCCGACTCTCGGGAGAGCATCGAAACGCGGAAGGCGCGATCCATTGCTCCGCCGAGAGCGTTGACAAGTCGCTCTCCGCTCAAACCGTTTATGCGAATCGCGTGAACGAGAAGAGACCATCCCCCCTCGGTCGCGATCCATGTGTCGCCGTCGCTGGTCGGCGGGATTTGGTTTTCTATGTCCCCCCACATGCTTTCGAACTTGGGCCCGAACTCTTCGATGAATGCGCTTACGGGTCGCTCGGGCAACGCGACGAGCAACGCGATCGCGTCGACGAACACGTCGCCGACGGAGGGCGCTAGAATCTCGACAACCTTCGAGCCGGGGTTGAGGATCGACCACAAGAGGAGATCCGCGGGCGTGTCCGAGAGAGGGGGCGGCACCTGATCGCCATGCTCCGATAGCGTAACATTCACCGCCCGACCGCCTTCGTCCTCGACGAACTTCGCCACAATGATCATGACGTCCCCTCCGACATCCCGACTCTCTTCAACGCTTGCCGCGCCACGAATCGCGCGCTCTCTATATCGGGCGTCACCGTCGCGATCTCGCGAAGCGGCTCGGCTAGAAAGTCGATCACGTAGCGGGCGCGCTTGTCCGCCCACGCGAGCAACCATTCGATCGTCGCGTCGAGGTCGGAACCGTCGAGCCTATCCAACACGAACACCGCGATCTCTTCGCGGGCGCACTGGTCGATCTCTTTCGGGAAGCGCCGCAAGATGTAGTCGATCAACTCCTCGCGTGACAGCTTCTCTATGTTCCCCGCGCTCTCGCTCATCGCTACTTCCCTTCGAGGCTCGCGACATATGCCGCGAGTAACGCGACGTTGTCCGCTTCGAGTGCTTCGAGAATGTTGATCTCCCCCGCCCTCTCAAAACCGATCCGCCGCTTCCCCTGGATCTTCTCGTGGTGTCGGTGACAGACTCTCGCGACCAAAAGGTCGCTCGACTTTTGCCCCATCCCCTTCGGTCCGTAGTGGTGCAACTCCGCCGCGGGTGTCTGCTCGTTGTCGACGTAGTGACAAACGCAACACGCGCCGCCGAGCGCCTTCGCAAACGAGAGGAACTCCCGCGATCGATATGGGGTTCGTCTGCTCATGGCAACGGGTCGACCTCTTGCGCCGTCGTAGGAACGACGCCGTTGTTGTAGTCGTCGCGAAGCTGATCGTATTCGCCGATCAACTCATTCAGCTTCGACTTGATCGCTCCCACGTCGCCGACCCCCGCATTGTCGAGCCAATTCGCGAGCCCCTCGACTACTACCGACCAAACCTTCGGCTCGGGCTCCCAACCGGCGCCCGTCTTTCTCTCGGACCCCGCGATCTCGACATAGCTCCCAGGCGTCCCGAGGGAGGACCGAATCGCGTCCGCTCCGCTCGCGTCGGCGACTGCTTGAATGTCGGCTATGATCTCGGTCTTAGTGCTCATCCCGAACCCTCCATTCGGCGCTCTCCATGTCCTCGACAATCTCTCGATACAGGCGATCGAGGATTCGGAAGTCGGTCGCCTTCAACCCCTTGAGGGGTCCGAACTTGTCGCGGAGATATGCAACCCTCGACTCGCTAGGGATACCGCGACACATGAGCCCCGGCTCCCACCGACCAGCGCACGAGCCGACAACGAGACCGGCGCCGTTGTGAGCTTGGAGGGTTACCACTTCGCGCCCGCCTTTGGTCACCGTAACGATCACCCTATGGCTCGGACTGATATCGCCGTCGCCGACAAACGCCCGCGTGTAAGAATCCTCGACTACCGCCTTGCCCTTTCCCCTCGTCATCTAATCCCCCTCTACACAATGGGAGTGATAAGCCACTCCGTCGAGAATCACCGCCTCGCCCGACGGGATCTTTCTCCCGCACGCTTCGCACGCGACAACCTCGACGCCTTGCTTGATAGCAGACTTCGCCAACACTTCACGACCGAACTCGACCTCGGTCCCGTTCTCCAATATCGCAACGAGGCGCCCCACGTAGAACGATTCTCGGCGCTCCGAGAAGTCGCCGCTCGCCTCGACTTCCATCGTCTGATATTCGAGCTTCTCGATCGGCGTAGTCATTGAAGCGACGAGACTCAAGTCGGGGAACGGGGCGGCGCCGGGGTAGATGGTCCCCGGCTCGTCGCCGCGTTCGAACAGATAGGGACCGGACCGATCCCCGATCATGGCTCGCCACTTCTCGCTCATCCCTTGCGGTTCCTGTTGATCGTCTTCGCCGTCCGCTTCCCAACGTTACGCCCGAGCGGGCCCCCTTGTGGACCGTCCCGGCGAACCGGCTTCGCGCGGGACATGATCGCCTTGAGACCTTGCCCACGATCGTTGACGTAGGCGGCGACGTGAATGTCGGTCGCGTCGTGAACCGCGCTCACAGTGCGGAGCTTGTAGCCGCGTTGCTCGACCTCGCGCTTGACTGCGTCCTTGACGTCATCCCACCTATGCCGCGCCTTGACGCGACCGTCTAGCGCGAACGTGTCGACCAGCTTCGCACCGCCACGCGAGCCCCGCGCCGCCGTGAGGTACACGCCGACCGTGAGAGGATCTCTTTCATACCAGTTAGTCACGGCTCTTCCTCCGTTGCCTCGCTCGTTGCGGGGCGTCTATGGGGGTTCCTACTTCCTCGGGCGTCGCGCCCAAGGCGCGCGCGTAACGAGTAACCTTCGCGTCCTTCCACGCCGCGCGGTAACCGGGCCAGAACGCCCACGGGCGTTTTGTTTGGTGCCTCACCGCTAGACCGTGAAGGTAGGTTGCTTGCCAGTAGAACCCCGACCATTCGATCAGATCTTCGCTCTTCCCCTCTTTGTTCTCGAAGCGCAGGTATGCGCGATAGTGCGAGTCGAGGGTTTGCCCCATGCCTAGATCGAATCGAGGGAAGAGCGAGGACAGCTTCGGATCATTGATAGCGCGGATCACTTCCTCTCGGGTATGCGAGATCGTGCGCTTGCGCGGCTTGAGCACGCCGAGCCGATACGCCGCGCGCCTCGGGTTCAGTCCAAGCGTACAGAGATCGAAACCGCTCTCGGTCGATATGAGCCCGGCCCAAAGCCACGGGGAAAGCTCGAAGCGATCGTCGCTGGCTTCCCACGCGGAGCGAACCACATGCCACGCGATAGTCATCGAGAGTTCCCGAGCGGCGTCGCCCTCGTATGGTTCGCCGCAATACCACATCGGGACGGACCCTTTGACGGTTCGCACCTTGTAGATCCCGTCGGCAAGGCGCCCGATCGTCTTGAGTTGATCGTCGCTTGGGAAATATCGACCGTGAGCCTTGAGCGCGCCGATCGGATCGAACTCGGTCACCGGCAACGGGTCGACGTCTAGCGGCTCCACGAACTCGGTCGTCGGCTCTAGCGCCGCGCGCAACTCCGCGCCTCGAATGGATTGTTCCTCGACCGCGCGCGACATCGCACTTCCGATCGCGAACGTGGCGAGGATCAGAATCAGGAAAAGAAAAGGTAAGCGCCTCAACATTGTCGCCCCCTATCCCCGAACCTTCGCGCGGAACGAGTAGAAGATTTCCGCAACGCGCGCCTCGAACTCTTCCCACGGGAAGCCCGCGGGATCGACCTTGCGGCGCGTCGCTTGAAGGTGACCGATCATCCCGGTCCACTTGAGCGGGTTCGCGATCACGGTGCGAGGAATCTCGCCCGACTCGTCACGGAAGAACCGCGGCGGTTCGTCTGGAATCTTGGTGTCACCTTCGAGCTTGAGCGCGAGCCACATCCCCGCCGCGAGGCGCGCGAGCGCCTCGACTTGTGCGTCGGTGAACTTGAACACCTCCCACTTGCGACCGTGAATTCGATCCTCCATGACCTCGTGAGGCGCCATCCCTAGCCGCTTGCAACGAGCCTCACTGTAGTAGTCGGGATTACGATCCGCGGACGGGTAAAGACAACACTCGACGCCAACCGAGATCGGGTTGTGCTTGCCAGCTTGCCACGCCTTTTCAATCGCGTCGAGGGTCTGATAGGTAACGCCAACGTCGGAGAGAATGAAGGGAACCGAGAGCTTTCGATTGTTGTGGAGGGTCTCGAAGGCACGCTCGGCGAGAGGGCCCCCCGTATGGTGAATGAAGAACTGCGAGATCTTGTTGAGCCCGTCGCCGACCACGGCTCGCTTTGAGTAGCGCGCCCCCTTGATCACCTTGCGGGTCACCCTCCCGGTCTTGCGGTTCTCTACCTCGACAACCGCGCGTTTTTTTTCGTAGCCGTTGAAGCCTGTCGGATCAGTCCAACGAATGACCCTTGTTCCGATGTCGTAGAGGTTGCCGCGCAACGCGAACGCGTTGTTCGAGTCGAAGGGCTTCCCCGTGAAAGAGACTTGTTTTCCGATCATAGCTATCACCTCCGCGACCGATTCTACCACGTCCGAATCGCTCGATCAGTCTTGCGGACCTTCACCGATCTCGCTCTCCCCTTCGCTCGCCTTCGCCGGTTGATCGTTGTCCTTGCGGGTCGGCGCCATGCCGCCGAGAAGTTTTCCGATCCCCGCGCCAGCGCGAGCGCGAGCCGAGTCCATCGCGACCATTGAGCGCACCGCCGACACGACCTTGATATCTGCCTCGACGATCAGCGCCGCGACGTAAGCCTTGAGACGGGCGCGCGCCTCGACGCAAGCTATCTTTGACGGCACATCCGGCGCCGCCTCTTCCCACTTGTTGAGCGTCGCGATCTCTTCCTCGATAGCCTTGAGGATCTCTTCCGAAACGTCCGGCAAGGCTCTCCCTTTTTTCCTGTCCGTGTCCGTGCTCATAGCACCTCCCTTGTATCCGCCACCATTGGCGCGTCCCAATCGGGATGGGGGACGTCTACCAATTCGATAACCCCAAGCTCGCCACCGGGAACCAGTTTCGCGTATTCCTCGGAGAGTTCGATCTCCTCGTCGCCCTCCATCCAAACGTAGACGCGAGGAACCTCTCCGTCTTCGGTCGCCGTGTCGGGGTCTCCGATAATCGAAAGGAGATATCCCCCCGAGGCGTCCCAATGAGAGCGGGCCTTTTCGAGCCCGGTCTCTCCCACGCTCACGAGAAAGCCGCCAGCCGCCGATCTGAACGCCGCGGTTACCGCCGCGTACAGTCTCCCCCCGTCGTCGTTGTCCGAGGATTCGAGCGCGTCCTCGTCGCTGTCGTAGTAATCCCCCGAGTCTTCCCCAACCTCGATCACTTCCTCGCCATCGCCTGAGAGATCGACCTCTTTTGCAGATACCGATCCGCCGTCCCGTTGCTCTCCCCCTCCGACCCGTAAGGGAACGACGTCGAGTTCGTCGGGCTCATCCTCGGGTTCTTGCGGGTCGGCGGGTTCGTCCTCTTCCACGGCTCCGTCGAACCGCTTTGTTACTTCCTCCGCCAACTCGTCACGACTCGCCGCTCTCATTCGGCGAACCTTCCACGCACTCAGCGGCTCGCCCCTCTCTTCCGCCGCCTGGATCTCTTCGTCGATCCGCTCCTCCGCCGCCGCCATGAGATCCAAGATCAGCGGGGGAACACCTCCGAGGAAATCCGCCGCGAGGTATTCGATCGCGTGAGCCTGATATGTTTGGGCGCGGAATTTCTCGTCGCGCAAATTGAGAAGCCGGATCGCTTCGAGCGCGCGATGGACGGTCTCCGCTTGTTCCGCGGTGACAAGAAATCGAAACGTCTTCATGCCTCGCTCGGACAGCGATCCCGAGGCTCCCCCCTGGTCGCCTTCCTTCGGTTTCTTTTTCTTAGGGCTCGGCACTCCGCACGTAACGACGCCGCTCCGCGACGCGCGCTCCGCGATCCTCTGCTCGATGGGTGTCGAGTTGACGCCCGCCGCCTTGACCGACGCGGGAAGCCCGCACTTGGCGCACTTGAGATCGATCGAGTTCTTGCGGGCCTTAACAACCTCGAAGGAAAGCGATCGGCACTGACAAACCAGCACCGTTGCGTTTGAGTCATTGTTGACGTCGGTCAATAGTCATCTCCGTTGCTGCCGGGAAACATGTCCCGCGTTTCACCCTCAAAGGGATCGGAGGGTGTCGTTCCAATCCCGGCCCAAGGTAAGAAGCGCATCTCGCTCATGGAGCACCACAATTTGATCGTGCCGATAGATCCGTGATTGCTCTTCGACACGATCAACTCGGCTTCGTGCTCGTCGGCATCTCGGTCGTAAACCCACGGTCGATACAGGAACCAAATCGCGCGAGCGTCCTCTTCGATTGTTCCCGACTCCCGCAAGTCCGAGGCGCGCGGGCGCTTGTCCTCTCTCTCTTCGAGCTTGCGGTTCAACTGTGCGAGGAGCACGACCGGGATGCCGAGATCCTTCGCCATGTCCGCGCACCGTTGCACCGAATCAGAAACCCTGTCGTAACGGCTTTGACCGCGCCCTCTCATTCTCCGCAAGTGATCGATTATCAGAAGATCGAGCGACCCGTGCTTCGCACGATAGGCGACCGCCTTCGAATAGATCTCGGGAGCGGAAAGCCCCGGTGTTTCGTTGAGCCCGATCTTCACCTCACGCAAACGCTCCGCGGCGCTCAAGAGCTTCTCGGGATCTTGAACAGCGCGCCGCCTGATTCGGTTCATGGTTGCGCGCGAGCGAATGGCGAGCGCCCGTTGCTGAAAATTTTCGATCCCGTCTTCGAGCGTGAAGATCAACGACCGGCGACCCGCAAGATCCGCATTGATAGCGAGGTTCAGCGCGAACGCACTCTTCCCCATGCCGGGGCGCCCACCGATGACCGTCAACTCTTTGGGCCAAAGACCGCCCACGGATTGATCTATCGCCGAGATACCCGTCTTGATCAGCGTAGTGGGATCGCGCCCCTCGATTGCTCTTCGTGCGGTTTCAACAATGCCGTCGCCGAGTTCCTTCACAGTGTCGCCGCGCTCGGCAAACGCCGACGCCGCTTTCGAGATCGCGCTCTGTGATTCGATCAGGTAGTCTTCGGCGTCCCAGGTATCAGCGAACCCGTCGGCGACTATGCCTTGCGCCGCATGTATCACACGACGCACCGCGGATTTCTCCGCAACGATCCGAGCGTAGTGTTCCACGTTTGCGACTGTCGCAACGCTATCGAGGAGACCGTCGAAGACCATCGGACCGCCGACGCGAGCGAGTTCACCTTTGCGAGTAAGTAGGCTCCCGAGGGTCACAGTGTCAATCCCGACGCCGTCCTCTTGCAATTCCAACATGCCCGAAAAGATCGTCGAGTGTGCAACCACGTAGAAGTCGCGCTCGGTTATCCAGTGACGGACCAGCGCGAGCGCGTCGTTGTTGAGTAACACCGAGCCAAGGATCGCGCGCTCGGCGTCCATGTCGAAAGGTGGCTTACGAGGTTCGTCGCTCAATCTTGATTCTCCGATAGTGGTCGAAGCGACGGCGACTTGTAATTCGGATCGCCTCCGCTTTTTGTATTTGTCTTTTGATCCTGTCGCGCCCCTCCGCTCGCACGCCCGAGCCACCCTCGAAGAAAGCGTCCAAGTCCCGCCGCGGTTTTTTTCTGGCGCTGTCCCCTCTCCCATGATCCCGCCTTCGAGATCTGCTCAAGAGGATTGACGCCGGGATAGGCAACCGGATCGTTGAGGTCTCTCACTAGGTCGGCGATCGCCTTGGTCTTCATGTCTGCTAGGCGATCACCAAACTGTCGTTCGAGCAAAGCGAGGATCTCCCTCTCCCCTTCACTCAAAAGGGAAGTGGCAATTGCGCTTGTTCCTTTCTCGCGATCCCCAAATTCCTGAACACGTTCTTCGCCCAACAACGAAGACGTTGATCGATCATCGCTTGTATGTCGCGGGCGCACGCACCGATCTTTCCCTTTCCCTTTCCCTTTCCCTTGTTCGTGCAATGTTGGGTTCATTGTCCGATCATTGTTGCCATCATTGTTCGGAACATTGTTCTCGGGGCCCTCTTCGACTCGTAGCGCCTCCGCAAACTTTGACTTGAAAGTGGCAACGCGGGGATCGTTAGACCCAAACTCTTGACGCAAAATGCGGAGCGCCTCGACCGCCCAAACAGACATAAGATCCGTTTTCGGGATCTCGCGAATAGAGTTGAACCAGCCGATCACGTTCTTGCTTGAGATCGGAAGTCGGCGCCGAACCGCTTTCGGCAACATGACGACACGCGCCGATCGATCCTCTCGGGCCCATCCCATTTCGACAATGGGTTCGAACGCCGCCACGAAACGAGAGAGAGCGTCGGGGAGAGCGTCGGGATCGTCCTCGCTCCACCATCCAAGGTCGAGCACAATGTCGATACGGGTCGCCGTGATCCAGCCGGGGATCGGGAGCGAGTGCGGCGAGGTCAACAAGTAGAGCCACAAGATTTTTGAATCTACCGAGAGAGAAGCAAACCGCGGATCTCTCCACAGAAAGCACTCGACCGGCCTGTAAATTCTACCAGTGGAATTCGTCTTCATGGGTCACCCCGCGGAGGGAAGCCCTCAGACATGCCCGTGAGCGCGCCTGAGAGCCTCTCTCGTCGCCGTTCTACTTATCTTCGGGGTTTCCCTTGTCCTCGGCTCCCTCGCCGCCCTCGGTAGCCTGAGAGCCTTCCTTGACCTTGTCGGCGCGGCTCCGCAAGTTGTCCAGTTTGGAAGCGGTGCCGGTCGGCTCCGCCTCTCCGTCGATCACTTCGCCGTCGATCTCGGGGAACAACGACTCGGTAGCGTGTCCGAGTTCGATCGCCTCGTCGAGAGCCGCGGCGCGTTGGAACTCCGAGGAGAGCGGGAGATACTTCGCGAGCTTGCGAACCGCGGTCTTCCTCGCCATCTCATCCCAGTGGTCGCGCCACGGTCCGACGATATCGCCCTTCGAGTTCTTCGCGTTCCCCATGTCGCGGATCTTGTTGACGTCGGAAACGCTCATTACCTCGAACGCGCGCCCGCCGTCCTTGAGTGCGGCTTTCGCCCATACCGCGATCGGCTCCCCCCTGTCCTCGATACCGAGGG
>Ga0180438_10003212_pt1 | contig 25066 bp, 39 predicted proteins | sample SS_ome_12_FD_132455 | JGI IMG/M metagenome (GOLD analysis project Ga0180438, IMG submission 132455) | Hypersaline lake sediment archaeal communities from the Salton Sea, California, USA - SS_3_D_2 metaG | ecosystem: Environmental > Aquatic > Non-marine Saline and Alkaline > Hypersaline >... | reverse complement strand
GCCTTGAGTTTTCCGACTGCTGCGTCGAATTCTGTATGAGCGTTAGGATCCACAGTCTCCTCGCCTTCACTTTCTGCTATATGCTCCGGGATCTCTGTTAGCCCCTTTACTCCATCGTCCGGGGAAATCTCTGCATCGGTATAGAGATTCTGGAATTCATCTGGCCAGCATTTCCTCAGACCTTGGACCTCTGCAACCTTGGCAATCTGGCCAGGCTGATTGTCGGGCTCCCAAAATCGGGTAAGATTGCCGTCCTGCCTTCGCTTCAGATAGCTTTTCAGGGGAACAGTCCACTTGATAGGTTCATCCCAACCAGCGGGTTTCGCCTGAAACCAACCGCCCACCAGCTTTTCGCCATCCAGGATGAGAGTTCCTTCCCGGTATTCGAGCTGCCCGTTTTTCTGTAAAATGATCCCAGCATTCCAGCCTTTGCAATCAGGCTGCGCCTTTGCCCGGCTCCTCAAAAAACCAATGGCGCTTATGATCGCGGCTGAATCCTTCTGAGTGTATTTGATCAGGTAACAATCCTTCTTAAAAGGATTCATTCCCTGAGATTGACAGACACCCATGAAGTACATAAACTCCTGCACTGTCACAAATTCAGGATGTCCCTGGACGAGATACCGCTTAACCGTGTCAAAGGTAAGCTCTATCTGCTGTCCGTCCCTTGCCTCGTACCGCACGACTGCGGCTTTCGTTTCTGCCATGCTTTCTCTCCTTTGGTTAAAGTGTGGTGCCCGGTCAGGCTGTAGCGCACTCTACAATGAAGGTCGTAGAGACAGCCTGGCCGAGCTATTATTAAGCGCCGTGCGCTTAATCATCTATCGAAATTCTATGTCGTCCTCCCAATCCAGCTTTAGACCGGGGATCTCCGTCACTCCCTGGCGCATAGCATCTTGCACCGCTTTTAGTCTTATTTCGATTTTGAGATATTCACGCGGGACCTTTTCAAGATCCACAACCTCGACTACAGGTTTCTTCTTGCCGAAAGAAGTTCCGCTCTCTGCTCGAGTGATATTATCCACGCCGGGGGTTGCAATCGGATCCACCTTAATGTTCTCTTGGATCCCGGAGGCCTTGGCTTCCTCGTTGAGTTTCTTTTCCAATTCTTCGGTAGCTTTCCGGGCTGCTTCTCTGCGCTGTGCCGCTGCCAATTCTTCCCGCGCCTTGTGCTGTTTGAGTTCGCCCTTGAGATAATCTTTACTTTCCTCAAAAGGCTTCTTGACCTTTTTACGGATATTGTTAGCAGTATTCAGAAAGTTTTTCGGTGCTGCTATAATATCGTCTGCCTTGGCATCAATCTCTTTTATGAACTTGTGGATCCTGGCGCCGAGGTCCGTGGCTGTTTCTTTCGTCTTATCATCTTTCACTTTGATCTTGAGGGCCTGCGCCTTGATCTCCTCTCCCTGCGCGATAAAAGCATTAAGCTGGTTTACCAGGGCTGTATTCAGTGTAATGATCTGATCGTTTTGGGGTGGGGGGGCTTTGGTTGTTTGTTTTGTCTTTTTGCTTTCCCCGATCGTTGCGAAGTTTACTGGCATTTTGATTATCTCCTTTCTGTAAAATATCGATATGCTGACAAAGCATGAAGGAATTGCGCGTAGTCCTCTGCACTTTCCTTATACCAATTCATCCGGGCATTCTTGCCGTGGGGATCCAGTTGCAGGGATCCACCTTTATCAATAATGAGGAGTTGATGGGGGTATCCACTGTAAGCTAACCGTTCCTCTGGCTTTGCTATTTCCAAGTTCAGGTAAGCGGCAAGCTGCCCCGCCCAGGTTGGATAGTGAGTCTGCGGGGTTTTCTCATCGATCAATACAATCCCCTCGCTTCTCATTTCCAGGATGAAATCCGGTTGCCCGGCATAGAAATAGACGTTGTTATAGAATCGCTCCTCGACATAGATCACTCTGACTACATGCTTATCAAACCATCCGGTGAAACTGTCGAAATAGCCTTTACAGTATTCGGGGATCTCCGGTATCCAAACATCCTGAGCATAGCCCGCTGTCAAAGCGTGTACTCTGCTGCCCCGGTCCGTGGCGAAATCAAGAACATCCGGCTTGATCTTGGAGAAATCGACATAAATACCGAGGACTTCTGTCACCCGGATGTAGTTAGCCTTGTCCATTTCTCCCTATGATCAGCCTTTTGATGTTCGCGCAAGTCAACCGCGCCATTTTTGCTCCTAAGCAATCCAGGCTTTTCCCATTCCTCGGGAAAATATCGACCGGATAGCGTTTGGCCACTTCATCACAGATCAAAGCGCACCTTTCGCGCTCGAGTCCCTGGATCTCCTGAAAAATTGTGAATATCTTATCTTCAGTCGCCATAGAACCCCCTTTCTCTAGGCTTTTTATGTGGGGCCACTATCGCAGGCCTCGTTGCGCCCTTTCGGGATTAACAATAAATGCCGTTTCTGCAATTCCTAAGAAGAGCTGGATATGAACCTCTCAGGTTATTGCCTTTAGGGGTGGGGCTAGGAGGTCGGTTTAATTTGGCGTCCGTTGACCGCCGACCTAACCCAATGCAATTAACGATGCTCGCCTAGCCCCTTCATCTGCCCCTCTATTCGGGGCATCGGTTTGGTGCTAATGGCCAGGGAGCGCGACCTTCTGATTCTGTATTTGAAAGGCCCTGGCTCATTAGCATTGTTGGGCGCTGGCATTGCATGGATTAACCCTCTCGGGAACCTCAGATCTTTTTTCCCACCTTTACCCTACTGCACCGGAGGGTTTCTCATGGGTGCCAGCATTTCAAAGAGCAAATCGAAAATCCCCTGGTGCCGTCCGAAACGCTACCTCTGTTTTAACGCCTTTTGGCATTCTTTACTGTAGATAGACTTTTCGGCGCACACCGGAGACTTTTATATCCTGTCCAAAGCCGTCCCTAATAACTCAACCCCATCCTCGCCAATTGAAATCACGACATTCATATCAGCGGATATTTTGTATAGATCTTCAAATTCAGATTCACCTATGGTAATTCGAAAACCATAAATACCTGCAGGATACTGATAACTCACTTGATGGCTGTCTCCTTTTTGAACCTCTCCCCCGCAAATATTCATTGGTCCGAGAATCTCCTTATGGGGATGATCTACCCACCAGGCCCAATAATAAGCTGTTTGATTCGAGTGGTTTTCAAAGGTGAAAATTACGGCTCCCGCACTCATAGGCAGGAGAAGAATTAAGGGAATTAAGATTACAAAGAGTTTCTTCATGTGCTTACCTCCTCTCTACTGGCCCTCCCCGGAGGAAAGAGTCAAAGGGTGGGGAGAGCCAGGGGGACAAGAGGTTAGTCGAGCAATGACATTGTAGAAGCCGGGGCTTTTAGCCATTTTTGAAATCTACTCTTAGAAAGAAAAATCTTGAAATCTCCTTCCGGCAACCTCGCCACAAGAGCCCACTTGAAATCCTGATAGTGATTCATTGCCTGTTCTGGAGCTAGTTCAAGCATCAATGCCAATGCTAGTTGTGAAGGGCCCGAGCCACCATATCCCCAATTAAAACCATCGGGGCTGTGATTGTAGGCTTTCTGAGATCGCCTCGGGGATAGAAGTTTTCCGTTAAGATGAACTGCCCTTGTGTCGAAGTTTCCTTCAATAAAAATTGTGTTATTCATCCTGCCCTCCCCTTTAGTTAAGCTCTTACGGCTACCCAGGACCGGAGCCCTGAGCACCGTAAAGGCTTAGGCGTGTAACACCGTTACGAACCAACCAGTATCAGTGTTTTCGATTTCATACGAAGCACCATGAAAAACGAGCTCGAGTATAAATCGAGCCATAGCTTCAATGCTGCTTTCTCCAAACCATACTCTCTTGCCTGTTTTCATCTTGTCCCCCCTTCTCTAAACTTGATAACGTCTTTGGCAACCGTGCCGGGATCCTTACCAAATAGATCAGCCAAAAGTAACACGCTGATATAACCGGCGATCGTTTCCACATCGTCATTGTCACCAGCATTGTCATTTCTGGCGATCCAACGGATCCCAAAACGATAACTAGGTTTCATGTTGCCTCTCCTAACTACATCGAGGAACGAAACAATCTTGAAGTTCCCCCGTTTGCCGATTGATATGGCTCCTGATCCCAGCAATATCGTGGGCGAAGTTGAAATCATCAAACTTCAACAGTTTTTGAAGATCCAGCTTGCAGCCGCTGATATGCACTGCGCTCACATCCATGTGGATAGACAGTCTGTCGAGTTGCGGGAACATATTTACTGCCCGATCCGTGACATGATTTATAAGATTCATGTCGCCCCTAGTTAGTTTCTCCCAATTGATCATCTTGCCCCCCTGTTAAATTATTGTTTGGTCTTATTTTAGCACTAATGCAAAAGAAGTCAAGCATTTTTTTGCATTAACGCCAAAAAAAAGTGAAAAAAAGGGGTATGAGGCAGGAAAACCAGGCGGGGCTTATATACCCAGAACTTTGTCGTGGAGAGTGATGCTCTCGTCCGGTTTGGCTAAAACTGCTTTCAATATGCTGATAAGCATTTCTTTTCTCTCATGGCTTAATTCCTCAAACCGCAGCAATTCTTCCTCGGTGAAATACCGGCCGATTGAAAAGGTGCGGTATCTCCTGGGATTCACGGTTAGAATTAGCTCAATCAATGATAGTTCAAGGCCGTAAAAGATTTTAAGGAATGTCTCGAGGGGAGGATCTTCTTTCTCCGGATCCCTGTTCTTAAACCTCGTAAGATCCCCCGGAGAGAACCCGAGCCTTTTTGCAAGAGCACTCTCGTTTCCTTCCTTTTCTAAGGCTATTTCCAGTTCCCCCCGAATCCATTCCATCATTTTTTTCCGCGCCGCTTCTGCTCTTTCGATTGTACTCATGTGGCTCCTTTTTTGCAATCGAACAAAATAGCTTGACAAATATTTGCATTAGTGCTAAAAGCGCCTTCATGAACTATAAGGCAGAAATTACCGCTTTTTTGCAGCGGACAGGGTGGAGCATTCACAAACTGGCTCAAAGGGCCGGGATTACCCCGAGCAATCTTTATCGCTGGCTCAATGGGCAGAGTGAATCCATGCACCTGCGAAATATCGAAAAAGTGATGCAGGTGATCTCCGCTAATTAAACCTTGTCTTTTGCAAATTGGCAACAAAAAAATGGAGGCGCCATGACCCAGCAAAACTTTGATTTCCGCAATTCTCATATTGAGAAACAGCTAATCAAAGGTTCTCCTGAGGTTATCCCCGAGCAATCCAAAGACTCCCGCATTCAATTCCGCATTGAACCTAACCGCGAGGAAGAAGTTAAAGACTTCTGTTTTGAAAACAATCTCACAAAGACTGATCTTGCCCGCGAGGGTATGTATTTCTACATGGCTCATTACGCATACAAAGATAAGCTCCGGGATCATTGGAAAACCGTTAAGGCCGTGTTGGACACCTTACCATAGTTTTTTTGTGGTGTCTGTCTGACACTCGGCTGACAGGTGTAGGACAAAGCCCATGATTCAAACTCTTTTCATCAAAGGCCGCTTTCCTGACCTTAATAAGATGATTGCCGCATCAAACTCTTCTCGTTATCTATACAACCGCATGAAACAGGAATGGACCGGCATCGTTTATTACGAAATTCTCCAGGCAGATCTCCGCAAGGTGAAGCAGGCCTTTATTAAGCTGACCTGGTATGAAAAGGACCGGCGCCGGGATCCTGATAACGTGGTAGCGGCAAAGAAATTTATTTTCGATGGCCTTGTTAAGTCGGGGATCCTGGAAACCGATTCTCATAAGGCTATCGTTGCCTGGCAGGAGCAAGTTATCTATGGCGCCGAACAGCAAGGGGTAAAAGTGGAGATCGAGGGGGAATGAGAATCCGCATCTCCTTTGACTATCTCCGTCACGATTCGAGCCCGTATGACTTCCTTATCGATCGCGCCGGCATCCTAATCAGGGTGCCTCGAGATGTTGGCGAGATAGTGGGCGAGGGCGTAATGATGGTCGAGGATTGGTTCGCGGAGAGGGAGGGGTTGTGTGGCCCACATTGACCTCTTCACGGGAATAGGCGGCTTCACCCTTGCCTGTCATTGGGCAGGCATACAAACGGATGTGATGTGTGAAAATGACAAACGATGCAGACACTTTCTTGAACGAACATGGCCTGGAATCCCAATTGTGCCTGACGTTCGAGAGTTCGACGGAACCAGATGGCGGGGAAGATTCTTGCTTACTGCCGGCGTACCCTGCCAGCCTGCGAGTCGTGCCGGGAAGCAGGGAGGCAAGAAAGACGACCGCTGGCTCTGGGGTGAAGCTCTTAGAGTCGTTTCCGAGGCAAGGCCCGATTGGTGTCTTTTTGAAAACCCTCCTGGGATCGACGACGTGGGGCTCGGAGGAATACTTGTTGACCTGGAAGCCCAAGGTTACGAAGTCGCACCGCCGCTTATCATTCCAGCTTGCGCCGTCAATGCCCCGCAACTCAGGGCGAGGTATTGGATCGTGGCTCACGCCCTCGGCAAAGGATCAGGTAGTGTCGGATGGGCCGAAAGCAATCCAGGCATATCACAATGGGAATCCGACAACCTCACAACAAAGACTCCGGAATCAAGTCAAGGCGACTTGGCCGACACCGCAGAGCATGAGTCCAAATCCAGCGGCACACAATCAAGTCAACGGGGAATGGCAAAAACCAATACGTGGGATAACTCCCTCTGGCTCTCTTGCGCTGACGGAAAAGTTCGCAGAGCGCCTGATGACACTTTCGGCGTGGTTGATGGGTTACACCGTAGCTTACTTAGCGGGCTGGGAAACAGCATCGTCCCGCAAGTCGCACATAAAATAATAATGGCGATAAAGGAAACGAAGTTTTGATAGAAGCATCCTTTGATCTTGAATCCAACCCGGAAGATGAGAACAAGCGCATTCTGTGTTTTTATAAAGGTAAAGAGCGCCGGATAAGGCCCGAGGTTTGTTTTTGGCATCGGTGGACAGAGAAAGATCCGGAATGTATAGGATGTAAGGCCTGGAAGTATCCGATTGAGGAAATAAGGGAGGGATGAGTGCCTGAAGGTCGGATGTTGAAAAAGAAAATCTCAGATAGTAGGCGGGTAAACAAACTGTCCTCAGATTCAGCCCGGTTGCTTTATACCTGGTTGATACCTCACCTTGATATTGAAGGCCGGTTCTCTGCGGATCCTTATGTAGTAAAAGGCAATATCTTTCCTCGATTAAAACACATGACTCCGGGAAAGATAGATAAAATGCTTCTGGAATTGGCGGAAAAGGAACTCATTGTTTTATATCAAAATGACGGTGATCGGTATCTTCAGTTACGGAGATTCAAAGACGAGCAAATTCTTAGAAAGGATAGAGAGAAGCCTTCTGGAATTCCCGCCCCTACTGGAATTCAGCCTAGTCCTGGACCTACTCCAGGAGTAACGCCGGGATCTACTCCCGCACAAGTTAAGTTAAGTAAAGATAAGATAAGAGAGTATGTTTTAATGACTAATGAGGAAATAGAGAAGCTGAGGGAAGAGATGCCCGAGGATCAATTGGAGTGGGCTCTCGATTTTCTCAACAACAAAATCGAAACCAAAGGCTACTCGTATAAATCTCATTACGCTCTCTTCAAAAAAGGATCCTGGCTTTTGGATGAGATCGAAAAGCATTTTAAGGGATTCAAGTTCGATCCTAAGAAGTATCAGCAAATAGGGGCTCATGTGTTCGGGCCCTGTAAAGAATGCGGCAAAGACAAAGAGCTTGCCGGTTGGGATAACTTAATCTGTGAGAAATGTAAGGAGGGTTTATGAAAGCATTATTAGCAATTCTATGTGTTATTGGGTTTTTCCTGTTTTTGGGAGCAGATACAGCAGATCTGCAGTGTCCCTCTCAGGACACAGTAATCAAGTACACTTGCCCTTACTGCAAAAAAACCCTGTCTATCAAGATCGATCAGGGCCTATTTGCAGATGAGAACAAGGGCAAGACGTGGATGAGCCACAGGGATTTTCTCGAGGGGCAAAAGAAAGCGGCTGAGGAAAGTATCGAGCTGCTAAAAAAACAGGTTAAGCAATTGGATAAAAACATCAAGGAGATGGAGGATGCCGGGGAAGAAAAAGGACTACCAGTTCAACCAGGGCCGCATAATTGAGGAATTCGGCATTCAAAAGCTATTGATTGCCTACAATACTGGCCGGAAAATCTGTGCCTTTATCGTTGCGAAGAAGAAGAAAGTTAATGATGTGAGGATCCTGCAGCGGTGGGCATGGGATTTTAGGAAGAAGCGTATTCCTTACTGTATTGCGGAGATTGATGAAACCTGGTTGTTATGGAAGATCGATGAGACTGAAGATAGGCGGCAGTACAGGATGGGAGTGCATCAAAGATAATTTTCCGACACTAAAAAAATGACAGACCTTATGCTTGACAGCTACACGATAGAAACTTGGTTGGAGATTGCGCGACGCTGCACTCCGTGGTGCGCTGACTACGTGAGAAAGCAATACGGTAAGGAAATGCTCGAGAAAGGTATTGTGTTCGGTCCTCACTGGAAAGGGAAAGGAAAGAGCCGCCGACGCGTTGTGTGGGGATATGAGTTTAAGATCAGAGAGTTTTTCTCAAAAAAAATGAATCCCTCAAAAAAAGATGAAAATACCCGTTCTTGAGACCCGCCCTTGACACCCGCCCCATTAACCCGTTCTTGAGACCCGTTTAGCAAACCTTTTGTTTCTTTTGTATCCTCTAGTCTACAACACAACATCCTCATCCTGCGGCAAGCCCGGTTGGGTTTAGCCTCCTTTTCCCAGCCGGGCAAACCAAAAAGAGGAGCTAATGAAAAGTGAGCAGATAAAGGACCTGGTACGAAACCGTACAATGATAATGGGGCATTTGCTCCGGCAGCTCACTCATGAAGTCATGGAAATTGAAAAACAACTCAATGAAATGGCAGATCAGGATTTCCCGACCTATATCCTTCTCCATCACAGTCTGACTCACGACAGCCAAACAGTCTCCTGGGATGCCATACGGCGGTATCATGTCGGAACCCTCGGCTGGAATGATATCGGCTATCACTATGGCATAGAACTCATTGGCGATAGATATGAGATCCTGCATGGCCGTTTCGTCCCGGAGCCTGGGGCCCACTGCAAACAGAACGGTATGAATCAGAAATCAGTAGGGATCTGCTTTATCGGCAATTTCGATAAGATCCCACCCCCAAAGGAACAATGGGATCTCGGCGTCAAGCTCGTCAAATCCCTGCTCTACATGCTCGAGATCCCTGTCAACCGCGTGAGGGGTCACAGGGAGTATGCAGCATATAAGAGCTGTCCGGGAAACAAGTTTGATCTGGCTGCTTTTCGGAAGGCATTAACCCTTTAACAGAGGCAAAACCATGATGTTTTTAGCTACCATTTGGAAGCACACCGGCTGGAAAGCCGTGGTGACTCTTCTGGTGATCATAGGCATTGCCTTACTCTTTTTGCTGCAGGGCTGCGCGACTACGCAATCACGTAAAGATGCACCGGAAGAAGTTATTTCTGAGGATCCCGATTACACCTGGGATGGTGAGCTGGATCCCCACGAATTCAATAATGAGACAAAATGGACATACGCGGGCACCCTACAGCAAGATTATTCAACTGTATGGGTAATACTCGCAAATGTGGATACAGCCTCGCCCATCGATCATGTGGCCTTGCTAACAGATGCCTATGGCAATGTTTTGGCATACCGGTATTTTAAACTCAATGAGCCTCATGTGTTCTCCTTCGATACAGACAAACTGCATTATCGCGAATACACCTATACCGAGGCCCAAAAACAAGAATGCTTTACCTGTCATGCTGACAGGGTAGCAGAGGAGGTAAAGCCGATATGAAAGCATATACCTGGCTTTTTATCATCATTGTCTCTTTCTTTTTCGTTTCCGGCTGCGTCCCAGCCCTTAAATCTGTTCCTCAAGAGATCGTGCTGACTGTTAAGGCCATTGATCAGCCGGTCACTGTCTCCGAGGAAAGCGAAGAGGACCAGGATATTGTTCGTAAGAGCATGCAGGTTCGCAATCCGGGCGGTGAACTTTCAAACCTGTCTTTCATCTGCAAGGATGAGGCATACATAAAAATATTTAGTGCGCTTACCGTGGCAGACGTCACGAATATGTGGAATGACATTTGTGTGCTTACCAAGACCACGGACATTCGAAAACTGAACATTTTCATCAATTCCCCCGGTGGAGATGCCTTTTCCGGGCTGGCCCTCGCTGATCAGATGGAGAGAGCTAAAAAAGCAGGCTTTCACATTGTTGCCCATGCCTCCGGTATCGTGGCCAGTGCTGCTGTGCCTGTTTTTGCTGTATGCAATGAGCGTCTAGCTGCTCCCGGTACGATCTTCATGGTTCATGAAACCTCAATATGGAAGTGGCCCGGAAGGGAAACCGCTAGTGATATTAGATCGCAGAACAGGCTCATGGAGCTGCTTCGCAATCGCTACATTTCCAAATTGGTTCAGTACAGCAACCTCACCGAAGAGGAGTGGGGAGAGCTCGAGCATCAAACCACCTGGTTCTCGGCTGAGAAAGCACTGAGCTATGGCCTGGTGGATAGGATAGAGTAGCAATCCAATAACCTTCAAGTGTAGGAGAAACCATGTTTACAGCGGATCCGTACATCATTGAGTTTGTGGGAGGCAATAGCTTGGCAATCATTCTTTTCCTCGGATTGCTCAAAGGCATTGCCAAAATGACCCCGAGTGTACTCGATGATAAGATCAGTACGCTAGTCGGTGAGCTTTTCGGTCTCATTCCAAAAAAGGGCGAGTGATATGTGGAAGGCTCTGGCCTGGCTTATAGCCGAAAAGGTCGTAACAAAAATCTTAGATAGGGCGCTATCAAATGAAAAGAAACCTATTGATACTCGCCATAGTGATACCCTTCTTGATAGGGTGCGCAGGCGTGTCGATCAAGAAAGACGCAACGACTGAGACCGGCGCAGACATTAGCGCGACTACGATTGGTTACTATGTGGGCAGGAATAATGTCGATAAGATTGAGCAATGGAATAAATGGCTCGATCCTATTCTTGCTTTGCAGCAGGGAGATACGGTTTTTTCCTATGAGGAACTGCTTAAAAAGGGATTTGACCTTGTTCTTGATGAGCCTTTCCTCGAGCTACAACTAAAGAAATTGATCAATCTCCTCGAATTCCCGGAGCTGCAACCCCCTGAAATGCCATTTCTGACCGGCGATTACATTGATATGCTGAAAATCGTCCTGGGCGGCTTTAGAGATGGCTTGGAAGCAGCCCTGAAGGAAAGCCAAAAGAAGTGAGTTTATGGGCCGTGGCAGACCTACCGATTTCAAAGAAGAATTCATTGAGCAGGCGCGAGTAGCGTGTGCCGACCTGGGGGCTACTGACGAAAAACTGGCCAAACTGTTCGGGGTTCACAGAGATACGATTTACGAGTGGCGAAAGCAGCATCCGAAATTTGAGGAAGCCATACGCAAGGGCAAGGATGAGTTTGACAGCGGCAAGGTAGAGAAAGCGCTTTATAAACGCGCTACCGGGATCCGGTTCACGGAAACTACCAGGGAACCTTGTATCATTCGCAAAAAGAATGAAACTGCTGAATTGGTTGATCTGGAAATGTCGGTCACTAAGAAGATTTCCAAACTTATCCCGGCTGATCCGACAAGCATGATTTTCTGGCTGAAGAACCGACAGCCGGAACGCTGGAAGGACGTTAAAGCAATCGAAGCCTCCGGGCCTAGTGGCGGGCCTATTTCTATCGAGGGAGGCCTGACAAACCTCGAGGCAGCAACCAAGTTAGCGTTTTTACTCGAGCAAGCACTGAAACGGAAGAAAGCAGATGCCGACAGCAGCGCAAAAGATCAGTGAGATAGCGGATTTGCTCAACTACCTGAGCGATGATGAACGGGAAGAAGTCACCGGCATTATAGCTGAGGAGTCTCCCATTTGGGTGCCTTTGATCGGTCCTCAAAGTGATGCCTACTACTGCCCGGCAGATATTCTTTTCTTTGGCGGCGCTGCGGGTGGATCCAAAAGCGATTTACTCCTTGGCCTGGGCTTGACAGCTCATGAGCGTACTATCATCTATCGCCGGGAAGCTACCCAGCACCTTGCTCTCCAGGACCGCTTGCTTAATGAGATCCTGAAAAGCCGGGAAGGATGGAATGGCAAGGATAACGTATGGCGGGGGGATGGCCGACAGATCGAGTTTGGTTCTTGCAAGGATCCGGGCAGTGAAATCAAATACCAGGGACGTCCTCATGATCTCAAGGGTTTCGATGAGATTACTCACTTCCTGGAAGCTCAATTTCGCTTTCTTATTGGCTGGCTTCGTGGTCCTAATCCTCGAAAGCGCGTGGTATGTACCGGCAATCCCCCAACCAATGAAGAGGGCCAATGGGTGACGAGGTTTTGGGGGCCCTGGCTGGATCCCCAGCATCCTCACCCTGCAGAGCCCGGCGAATTGCGCTGGTACACCACGATTGACGGCAAGGATATCGAATGTGAAAACGGGGATCCCTTTCTGCATAAAGGAATGTGGGTGCAACCGCTTTCCCGTACCTTTATCCCTTCCAAAGTGCAAGACAATCCTTTCATGATTGAATCCGGTTATGAGGCCATACTCCAGGCCCTTCCGGAACCCCTACGCTCTCAAATGCTCCTCGGTGACTTCCGGGCCGGTGTGGAGGACAGCATTTGGCAGGTGATACCTACTGGATGGGTTGAGGCTGCGATGAAACGCTGGTCTGAGGACGGCAAGAAAGGGGAAATGGATTCTATAGGCGCCGATATTGCCAGGGGTGGCCGTGCTCAAACCATCGTGGCAACACGCTATGGCAATTGGTATGCGCCACTCCAGGCTTTTCCGGGCACCGTTACTCCTGATGGGGGTACGGCTGCTGGTATCATCTTTTCCTGTGTGAGAAACGGGGCACCTGTCCATGTGGACGTGATAGGGGTAGGCGGTTCGGTCGTGGATCATCTCAAGAGCAACGAGGTTCAGGTGGTGGCCATAAACGGAGCTGAGGCTGCGGATCCCGGTTTCACGGATAAGGCAAGCAAGACATTGAAGGCCAGGAACAAACGAGCAGAGCTTTGGTGGAGATTTCGGGAGGCCCTGGATCCGAAAACCGGAGATAATATCGCCCTTCCCCCGGATTCTGAATTGAAGGCTGATCTCTGCGCTCCTCATTGGGCCTTAACGCCTCAAGGAATACAGATTGAATCAAAGGAGCAATTGATACATGGGCCCAGGCTCCATAAAACTGCGATACCGCTGGGCAGATCACCGGACAAGGGCGATGCAGTGATTTACTGCTCTGTCAATACCCTGAAGCTGGTCACGCTCCGCAAGAACATAGCAAACAAAGTAAACGAGGATTACGATCCTTTGACCTTTGGACTTCAAGGAGAAAACTGATGGCTGCATTATTCTCAAAGCCAAAGATTTCATATCCGGCGCCTGCTCAACAAGCGACGACTGAGGACGAAGCCGCTGCTGCTCAAGCAGCTAAAGCAGAGGCAGAGAGACTGAGGAAACGCCGGGGAATGAGAGGAACCATTCTCACCGGAGCTCAAGGACTGAGTAACACGGCTTCGGTGCTTAAAACCTCGTTAGGATAAGAAATGGCTGATAAACGCTCAGATGAAGAAAAAGGAAAGGATTGCCTGAATATCCTCAAGGTTCTCAAGCAGATCCGGCAACCATACGAGGGCATGATAGACGATATTCTGACCTATATCCACCATGGCCGACGTACTGTTAGCGGAAAGACCGGACAGAAGGGGAACAAAACAGGGAGACAGGTCTATGACAGCACTGCTCTAGGTGCGGTCAACCTTTCTTCCGATGGCCTTGCAGGATACTCCTTTTCGCGCTCCTTCCGCTGGTTTGAATACACCCTTCCGGGCAAGTTCAACTTTCCTCGCTGGTCCGGCATGAGAGCATGGTCCGGCAAGCGCATGGATGAATACCCGGACGTTAAGAACTGGCTGGAATCCTGCGAGGAAGTCATGTATGCAGCGTTTCTTCGCTCTAATTTCTACGATATCAGTCCTGAGAAGGTCAAGGATGCTATTACCATTGGAACCGTGAATGTGGATATCGAGGAAGATATGGACGCCGGCCGAATTATCTTCACACTACCTCATTTCCGTGAGTGCTACATCGCGGAAAACGCTTTCGGTGAAGTGGATACAAGATATCGACAATACAAGCTCACCTTGCGGCAGCTCGTCAAGAAGTTCGGCGCTGAGACAATGCAAAATGCCATGACCGATTTTGAGGACAGGTACAATAAGAACCGGCATGAGGAGCTCGAGGTTCTCCATGCTATCTTTCCTCGGGATGAATACGATCCCTACAAAGTGGATAAGCTCAATAAGCCCTATGCTTCCATGTGGTTTCTTCTAACGGGCACCAAGGGCAGATCAAACGTAAATCTTCTCCTGGAATCCGGGTATGATGAGCGTCCCTTTATTTGCTGGAGATGGCGCAAGAACAATGATGAGTGGTATGGCCGATCGCCCTGCTGGGATGCTTTTGCAGAGGTAATGAGGGGAAACCAGGCCGCTAGAACAAATCTCATTGCAGCTCAGAAGATGGCTGAGCCTCCCATGATCGGTCCTGAAGATCTGAGGGGATTAGTCCAGACCGGGCCGAAGGGCTGGACGTTTATGCAGAATTACAACAAAGACAAGATCCCTCAGATGCTTAACACTGTCTCAGCTCTGCCCTTTGCGATTGATGAGCAAGAGCGGATAGATCAGAAGATCCGGGAACATCTCTTTGTGGACTTCTTTCTTTTGCTTTCTCAGACCGCACAGGAAAATCGCAATATCACTGCGACACAAGTGGTTGAAATGATGGGCGAGAAGGCGGCTGTCTTAGGACCCCGGATAGGCAGAATGGAATCCGAGGACGCAAACCCTATTCATGACCGGATGTTCGCCATAGAACAGAGGGCAGGAAGAATCCCCGAGCCCCCCGATATTCTCCTGGAATACACGGAAAGCGGCATTGAGATTGACTACATGGGCCCTTTGAGTCAGGCGCAAAAGAAACTCTTTAAATCCCAGGGTATCAATGCAGGAATCGAGGCACTTGGACCCCTGGCAGAGATACAACCACAAGTAATAGACGTTATCGATCCCGATGAAACCGCCCGGATCCTCTTGGAATCGGTAGGATTTCCGAGCAAGGCAACTAGGGATGATGCAGCAATCGCCAAGATTCGGAAGATACGAGAACAGCAGCAGCAAGTAGCGCAAACGATAGAGGCCGGTTCTGAGATAGCAAAGGCACTTCCGGCAGCAGGAAAGGCACCGGAGCCGGGAAGTCCTCTTGAGAGCCTTATGGCAGAGGGAGAGGCGTAATGCCCAAAAGCAAGAAAGAACTTGAGGAATTGACAGCTAAATTCCGCCTTACTTTGCTCGAGAGCGATGTTGGGCGAGATGTTTTGAATACTATTTTGCGCGATTTCTGTCATTTTGGGCAGGCCTTAAATCCCCATGATCCGGCAGAAATCGGAAGATATGACGTTGGGATGGCGATACTGCATTATTGCGGTATCTTTGTTGATAACACTTTAGAACAGGTAGTCAGGGCGCTGGCGAGTGTCGCGCCTAAAACAACAACACAGGAGGAAGAAAGATGAAGAAGAGAATTCTAGGTTGGGTGATTGTCGCTATCTTGATGGTAGCTATTCCCTTTGCTTGGGCTACGCGTATAGACGATCCAATGACTTTTACCAAACCCATAACCACCGATGTAGGGCAACCTGATAGCCATGGCGCCGGTGCCTTGGGAACCGCTTTTTCGCCGCGTGTATTCCAAAGGACCTTTAATGATCACATAATCACAACGATTCATGTGGATATTACAGGGTTGGCATGTAAAGGCGATGCCGCGAATGATGTTATTGGTCTTGCTGCTGGCGGCGCTGCTTATTTATGCCAATATACCACGGCCAGTTTCGGTGTTGTCTATCGCGTGGAAGTGATCTGCCTCGAAACACCGGGCCAAGGTACGGCCACTATCACCACAGATATTGATTTAGCTGGGAATTCCTCGGGTACTCTCGAATACGATGGTGCTGCGGGGGAGGCTGAATGCAATCTCGGTGGAGTAGCAGCCGGAAATAGTTACGTGGTCGATGCGCCTGGGTTGACAGCCGACGACTATATTTATCTGGTTGAAGGCGATACGGCCGCTACAACCGGCGTTTACAATGCCGGGCAGCTTATCATCATATTTTACGGGCATCCTGTTCTTTCGTAATGGGTAAAAAACCACAGCGGGGCAGGCCAACTAGCGCCCTTGAGATCGAACGGACGCAACTTGCCGGGGCCGTGGAAGATGTTGAAGGTAAGCCAACACGCCTGAAGGCAGATGAAAAAACGGGAGCTCTGAGAGTATGCCTTCTTACGTGGGACACCAAAGAACTCGAATGGGTAAGGCAACCATTTATGGATATAAGAGCTTTGACAGAGGCCATAAATACCCTCACAAGTGCTGTCAATGATCTCAAGACTGCAATCGAGGCTATGTGATGCCTGGGCTTGAATTTGCGATATTACAGCATATCGACACCGAGAAATTCCGGCTGATTAGGCGCTGGAATGAGGAGACATTGCGAGCCAAACTGCAAGAGCATTTTGCAATGCAAACAGATGCAGCAGAGTATGATGTAGGCATTGCTTTAGACTTAGCTCTTACCCATGTTATCCAAGAATTCAAGGACGAAACCATAAGGATTGTGTGATGATTCGGTCAGTAGGCAGAGGAAAATACAAAGTCTATTCGGAGAGTGGGAAGGCATTAAGCAAACCTCTCTCCTATAAAGCAGCCAAGAAAAGGTTGCGGCAAATTGAATATTTCAAACATAAACATTAAACAATGGAGGATTTATGGCGGGTGAATGGATAGCTCAGTTGAGCGACGACCTGAAAGAACATGAGGCCTTTACCTCGTTTGAGACCTTGAGCGACTTCGCTAAGGCTCATATCGATACGTTAGGGAAAGTCTCTAATCTGGAAGGGGAGAAGTCAACGCTCGAAGGGAAGGCAACCGACCTGGAGGGGAAACTTGCTAATTCCATCCCGAAACTAGGGGAATCGGCAACCGACGAGGAGAAGGCAGCTTACAGAAAGGCTATGGGCATTCCCGAGAAACCGGAAGAGTATGAATTTCCGGCGATCGAGGGACAGGAAAACGATGCCAACATGGTCGCCTGGGCGCAACGCGTCTTTTTCGAGGCCAATCTGCCAAAGGAAACAGCGGCTTATATCGGCAAGCAATGGAACACCTTTCTTGCCGGGCTGATCCAGGCGGAGGAAGAGGCCAACGAAAAGGCAAGAACCGATGCCGAAACTGCTCTGAAAACCAAGTGGGGAACCGACTTTGACAAGAACGTGGAATTTATCAAACGCGGCTGGAAGAAGTTTGCCAATTCCGAATTCGACGAATGGACCGCAAAGCACGGAGTTGGCCACGACGACGTTTTGATGGAATTCCTTTTGAGCGTCGGCAAGGCGATGGGCGAGGATTTCAGCCCTCAAGGAACACCACTGAAGGGAGACCAGGTAAAGGAGGGCATTATCTACGATAAGAGCCCGACGCCGCCGAATAACGCATGATTCGGAGGTAACAGAAGATGGGAACAACGGCTGTTTTAGGTTACGACACCATTATGGACGTCGTAAATGAATATAGCTCCATGGATGCCAAGGGCCAGTATCTCTTTGCGGCCAAGGTTTTGAACCGCAAGTGCCCTCTCACGGAGCGGTTGCCGATGGTAGCATCCAATCAGATCATGAGCAACATCGGTACTAGGGAATCGTACTTGCCTACACCGGGCACCAGGCGATTCAATGAGTACATTTCGCCCACGACTTCGCATGTGACTCCTTTCACGGATCCGATTGCGATGGTCGAGGATTACTCCAAGGTTGATTATAACCTCTGGAAGATCCAGAACGATCCGAACGCATGGAGACAGCAGAAGGACAGCAGGAAGATCGAGGCAATGACTCAGAAAATGGAAAATCTTGTGCTCTATGGCAATCTTGCCACGGATCCGGGGGCCTTCAATGGGCTTATTACCCGGTTCAATTCATTAACCTCTGCGCCTAACGGCGACAGCTCATGGCCCTATAATGTGATCGATGGCGGCGGCGGCGGTGGAGACACCACAAGCATTCTCGTCCTGCAGCTCGGGCCTGATGGGGTTTACGGTATCTACCCGAAAAACCTTCCGGCTGGCGGTCTGAACATTGAGGATAAGGGTCAGATCACGGATATGTTGACAGAGGTAGCAAATACCAATGTCAAGTACATGGAAGTGCTCATGACTCATTTTCAGTGGTTTATGGGCCTGGTGGTTGAAGATGAGCGGTGTGTCCAGAGGATATGCAATATCGAAGTTTCTGGAGAGGCCAATATCTTCAGCGACGACGACCTGATCACGGCTATCAACAACCTGCCTGATCGCGGGGCCGCTCCTGGAACCGTTATTCTTGCGGGACGGAAGATCTGTACGCAGATGGATATCCGGGTGAAGGATAAGAACAACGTGGAATACTCCTTTGATGAGGCGTTCGGAAGGAATGTTACCAAATTCAGAGGAATCCCGGTGCTCTTGGCCGAAAAGCTCCTGGAGACCGAGACAGAGCTGTCCTAACGGTTCTTTGGTAAGGAAAGAGGGTAACGTAACAGATTCATAGCAATTTAGAAGGAGAAACACCATGCCTATGTATGATTATTTACATCTGCTTTGCGAAGATCAGGTGTTGGGAAATGCTGGTGATGAATATACCGATGATGAAGTAAATTTCGGTGTAACTACGCCAGCAGTGAATAAAAGCGGCAATTTCGGCCTTCACATGGTCGTAAAGACAGCCTACACCGGTTTAGATAGTGGCTGTATTCTATGGATTGCCCATGGAGCAGCTACAGCTCCGACGACAAAGCACACCGGTATGTTTATTCCGGTGGCAAGCCTAACGCTTGGGGCTCATTTCTTCATTCCATGCGGATCGACGCCACTCTTGCAGTATGCGAGGGCTCTTTTTGAGGTTGTTTCTGAAAACGCAACAGCCGGAGCATCCGATATCTGGTTCGGTCCTGGGCCTCACGGCGCGGCTGATTAAGCCGGATAACCTGTAACCATTGAGCGGGGGCTTATTGCCCCCCTCAATACAAATCAAGAGGTATATCATGCCAGAGATAGAACAGTTCAAAGTCAAATGTATTCGGGAATGCTGGGATTCAAAGACCAAAATTCACTATGTTCCCGGCGATGAGGCATTGATCAACCCGATAGATCCCGTTGCCAAATATTTTAAGGGATTTCCGCCCGGAACTGAGGTTTATTACAAGACCTCAGCGGATAGGCACAGAACTGGTAAGATACAACAGGGATTTAAGAAGGTTCCTGAAGTGGTTGCGGTAGAGCCGGAAACAGAGAAAAAAGATCTCGATGATTTGAAAATGCAGGAACTCAGGGAGATCGCCAAGCATTTCCCTGAAATCAATATCGCACCCGGGGTAAGCAAGAAGGATTTGGTTGCGTCCATTAAAAAGGCTCAAAATCCCGAGGAAACCGAGGCAGAAACAGAGGAAACCGCTGTAAGCTAACGTTTCCCTAACAAAACGGAGGAAGCAATGGCTTACACTGAACTCGGTGTCGTCAATTTCGGGCTTCAGCGGCTCGGAGAGAAACTGCTCACATCGGCGGAGTGGATTGCACGCACAAAGCCTTCTGCTGCGGCTGCTTATGCTGCATGGGAATACGTGCGTGATGAGGTTCTCGAGGCGGGGAACTGGAATTTCGCCAAGACGAGAACCACGCTCTCCAAGGTTGCTCCACGGATAGATCTGAATTGCGGCAATGGGAAGCATCTCTATTTTGCCGCCGATAAGTATCTTGCTGATACCTTGGATATATCAATCGAAGTCTATTCAAACAGCGCTGATGCTCTTTCCGTTGTCGTGGATCCCGATGATTCGCAAAACATCCTTGTCAAGCTGGCCAATGCTACGCCAGGTAACAATGATGCCAGTGATATTCAAACAGCTTTACAGGCTCTCGGGACCGTAAACGGTGTATCGGTAGCAGCCTGGACTGTGACGGCGAATGCTGAATACACGGCTACACCTTGCACAGCGGATATCGACCTGGATGCGGTGAACATGGCATCTGTGCTGACAGGCCAGTATTACTTCGCCTATCTCCTGCCCGATAATTTCCTGAAGGTTGCTAAACAGAGGGATTTCGATGCCGCGATCAAAGGAATTGGTGGATACAATACCAATTTCAACGAATACCAGCTCTTGAAGCTCCGGGGCAATGTGTATTCCTATGTTGTGGAGACTTTATCGGATGATAGCAAGGTGCTTCTCATCAATTACGACGATGGGAATTATCCCCTTGAATTGGTCTATATTAAGAGGCTAACGGATGTTGCGAAGTACAGCGCTCATTTCATTTCCGCCCTGGCCTACAGGCTGGCCGCTGAATTGGCACCTATCATTCCAAAAGATGATAAAAAATTCGTCGCCATGATGAAAGAATATGACGGTGCTTTAAAACGAGCTGAGGGCCTGAATCAATCCTCTGATTACGTCAGAAATGAAACAGGTTCTAGCGATTGGGTAGATGCAGGATGGTAAAGCGAATTAGCTACATAGTTCTTTGTCTTTTCGCCCTTGTTTTCCTCGGGGCGCAAGCCACTCCTTTGATCTCTTCATTCAATGCCGGTGAGCTTTCCCCGAAACTGGATGTAAGAAGCGATCTCGAAAAATACTATTCCGGTTGTCGAACTTTAGAAAACATGATCCCGCTCGTCGAGGGCGGGGCAACGAGGATGCCGGGCACCTATTTTGCCCTGGAAACAAAGGATTCGAGCAAGCAATCCCGACTTATTCCCTTCCAATTCTCCACGATTCAATCTTATGTGATCGAGGCCGGAGATCAGTATTTCAGGTTCTTCAAAGAAGATGGGTTAGTTTGTACCGTCGATAGCTATACAAAAATGCTCCTGCATTGTGACGGCACGGATGAAAGCACCACCATCACAGATAGTGGATATACCGGACATGCCCCATCTGCTGAAGGCGATGCTCAGATAGATACTGCTCAATCTGTATTCGGCACAGGCTCAATCCTATTTGACGGAACGGGAGACTATGTCAGTATTGCCGATCATGCCGATTTTAACATGAGCACCGGGGCCGTAACGATTGATTTCTGGTATCGGCAAAATTCAGGTGATGGGGGGTTATTTACACAACGGGCAGATGACGATAATTTAGTCAATTTATATTACGATGACAGTGAAGATACACTTACCTTCACCATTCAATCCGGCGGCGGTGCCGATGAGGTAACTCTGACGGGAACCGCCAGTATATCCGCTGGTATTTGGTATCACATTGCTGTGATTAGGGGATGGGGCGGTGCTGGTAATGGCTGGGCTCTTTGTATCAATGGAACCGCAATTGATACCGAAACCGTCTCTGCTACATGGCCCAATATAGCGGGTGATTTTTGGGTTGGCGCAGCCTGGTATCGAAGTGTTCATCCCGATACTACTACGCACACAAACGGCTGGATCGATGAATTCCGAGTTTCAAAAGGCGTAGCCCGCTGGACGAGCAATTTCACCCCTCCCACGCAAGAATATCCTTTCGCCGATACCGGAGCCTTAACCGGGGGCGGTGCAACTGCCTATGAGGTAACTACGCCCTACGCCGCTGAAGATGTTTTCGGGATCAAAACCGTTCAAAGTGCTGATTATCTTTATATTTTTCACCCCGATTATCCCCCGAAAGAATTAACCCGGACGGATCATACGTCTTGGACCCTCTCGGATATGTTTACCCTAATCGGCGATCAAATGGAGATTACCGGCATTACCAAAGCAAATCCGGCTGTCGTCACCTGTACCACTGTTCCGACCTCATTGACAGTAGGCGATACCGTTTATATCGACAATGTTGCAGGAATGACGGAAGTAAATGAACGGTATTTCATGGTCACGACCATTACTACCGGAGCTGGAGGAAACTTTCGATTATTTGAAGAGGATTCAAGCGAATATGCTGCTTATACATCGGGTGGATATGCTCAGGAAAATCTTTACGGGGCACCGGCAAATTCATTGATAGAGAACAAATATCCCTCATGCGGCACGTTTTTCGAACAGCGTCTATGCCTTGCCGGTTCAGATGAAGATCCGCAAACGCTGAATTGCAGTGTTTCCGCTGATTTTGATAATTTCGATTTAGGCACAGACGACGACGATGCTATCCAATACACAATCCTTTCCCAGCGGATAGACCGGATCTATTGGCTCCTGGGTTTGGATTATCTCATGGCGGGAACTGTCGGCGGTATTTGGAAAATGGGCGCTACTTCTCCCGGAGATCCCCTTACTCCAACCGATATCAATACAAAACAGCAGCTTAGTATGAGCTGCAAAGACCTGGAGCCGGAAATTGTAACCGATTCTATCTTATGGGTAACTCGCGCCGGAACCAGCGTGAGGCAGCTTCTTTATTCCTTTGAAGTGGATAAATACATCGCTCCTGATATGACCCGGATTGCAAAGCATATCGCCTTGGGCAGCACAAGAGCCTTATCCGGCATCACTCAGATTGATTTCCAGAGAGAACCTTTGCCTATCTTGTGGGCAATTCGCGCAGACGGTCAGCTCTTGGGCATGACTTATGAGACGCAGGAAAATATCTATGCCTGGTTTCGCGTAGTAACAGACGGAACCTTTGAATCAATCGCCGTTATCTCAGAGGAAGGTGTCGAGGATGAGATTTGGCTAATCGTGAACCGAACTATAGGCGGAAATACGAAACGATATGTCGAGTATTTCAAGCCCATAGAGTTTTTCGGGCAGATAGAGGACGGTTTCTTTGTGCATTCAGGCCTAACCTGGGATGGTGGGGATGCCGTGACCATAACGGGAATAACTAAGGCAAATCCCGCTGTAGTGACAGCATCCGGCCATACCTTAAATAACGGTGACAAGGTACGGATCCAAGGCGTCTTAGGTATGACTGAGATCAATATCGGCACCGATACGGCTTATACCGTGGCTTCTTCGGATCCAAATGCCGGAACTTTTGCCCTCTCCGGTGTGAATTCATCCGAATATACAGCCTATACGAGCGGGGGCACGGTTACGAAAGTCACCAATAGCTTATCGAATTTGACCCATCTCGAGGGGGAATCGGTAGCTATCCTGATCGATGGAGTAAAGCACGATGCCGAAACCGTTTCATCCGGTGTAGTGAGCCTTGATTGGTATGGCAACAAAATTCATGTGGGATTGCCCTATACGAGCATTGTGGAGCCCATGAAATTGAATGCAGGCGCTCAGTTGGGAACCGCCAGGGGTAAGAAACAAAAGATTAGTCGGATCACAGTCGGTTTCTATCAGACCGGCGATGGTGTTCAATACGGGCCGGATCAAACCAATTTGCAGGATTTCACCGATTTAACGTCTGGATCCCTAACCACGGATGATCTTGAGGTCATTTTTGACGCAGAGTGGGCCGATGAAGCCACGATTTCCATACTGCAGGAAGATCCATTGCCTATGACGATTTTGGGGATCGTACCATGGGTGACGGTCAATGAAAGTTGAAGTAGTGCCTTATGAGCCGATACACGGTGTTAAGATTATTGAACGCAATGTCAGGGAACGAGGCATTAAGCCTTATTCCGAATGGAGAACATTTGCACAGGGCTGGAAAGACGGCGGCCCGGCTTATACTCTTTTTATCGATAGTGAAATTGTTCTTTCTGCTGGCATTATTCTTTTGGATTGGAAGCGCGGCGAAGCATGGGCTTTACTTTCAGGTTCATTCTATAGGTACAAGAAAACATGCTTCAAATTGTTTCGGGAGCACCTGGAAAAGATCGTGAAAGCCCACAAGCTCATACGGATTCAAGCGGTGATCTACCCGGATTTCGATGCAGCAAAGCGATTCATGGAGCATTTGGGCTTTCAGGAAGAAGGGCTCATGAGGGCATACGGACCAAGCAACGAAAATATGATTATGTACTCGAGGATATTTAGCCATGGCTGATCCAGTTACTTTATTCGCTGTTATGGCTGGGGTAGGTGCCTTGACCAGCGGGCTTTCTGCTGTTCAGGAAGGCCGGGCGGCTGGGGTTGCCCATGAATACAGCGCCCGGATTGTAGAGCGGAAATCTGCTCAGGAAGAAAAGGCCTCCAGGGAAAAGACGAGAAAATTGCTCGGAACGCAACGGGCCCTCTTTGCCAAGGCAGGGGTCGATATTTCAGAGGGAAGTCCCTTGCTTATCATGGCAGAGACAGCGCGGGAAGGTGAAGAAGAAGCACTGGCCATAAGGCGCGGCGGCAAGGAAGAAGCACGGCTTGAGAGATTTTATGGCAGACAGGCCAAGAAAGCAGGCAGGATGAGAGGGATTAGCACGTTTCTAACGGGGCTCGGGCAGACCGGCTTAGGCTTTTATGCGGCGAGGAAATAAATGCCACGTATTCCACGGATACAAGCAGATAAGGTAATCAGATCCCCGAAAATGTCACCGGGGATTGCGGCTGCTCCTTATTCCGCACTTGCAAGGGCAGGGGCACAGATAGAACAGACAGGCCAGTACGGGATGCGGGTTTTTGATGTGATCGACGAAGCGGAGCGCCGGGTAAAAGCATCCGAGCTCGAATCTCAAATGAGAAGTGACCTGGAGGATGCCGCTGAATCCTTCAGGATGCGAACGGATTTTGAGAACTTCGACAAAGAAGCTGATGAATTCATAAAAAGCATTCGCACGAACTATAACGAAGCGATCGGGGATGATCACAAGCTGCAGGAGGCCGTGGATAGGGCCTATGAATGGCGATCCTCGGAGTTCATGAGGACAATCCAGGCGAAAAAGGCGCAGGTTATTACGAACCGGGGCCGCGGTCAGCTCGAAAAGATGGTCAATCAGGCCATGGAGGATTATGCAGCCGAGCAGACCGATGAGGGAAAAATCCGTATTGGAGAAAAGATCGCTGCTACTGCCAAAGCATTCGCGGAAAGCAGCATTATC
>Ga0180438_10003210_pt1 | contig 25097 bp, 18 predicted proteins | sample SS_ome_12_FD_132455 | JGI IMG/M metagenome (GOLD analysis project Ga0180438, IMG submission 132455) | Hypersaline lake sediment archaeal communities from the Salton Sea, California, USA - SS_3_D_2 metaG | ecosystem: Environmental > Aquatic > Non-marine Saline and Alkaline > Hypersaline >... | reverse complement strand
GAACCCGTTGTCGAATGTAATGGTCAACACATTCGCTCGGTAGGCCGACGTCAAGCGATGGAGGACATACGCGCTGTCCTTCCCGCCGCTCAGGCCGACCGCGGCGTCGTAGTGGAACCGACCGCGGTAGCGCTTCAGCCGATCGACGAGCAGGGGACGATTGCGTTCGAAGTCGAGGAGAGCCGACTTGGTTTCGTCCCAGTGTCGGCAGTAGTTGCAGAGCCCGGAGTCGTCCAGGCAGACGTGGAACTTCCCGGCCGGGAGGAGACAGCGACGGCAGTGGGTCTGCTTCGAGCTCACGGGGCTCCTTTCCGTTCCGCGAAGCGCGCGAGCCAGCCTATCGCACCACCGTCTCTCAGGGCAAGAGGCGGGTGAGCGACGAGCCGCGAGGATGCAGGGTCTCACGAACGGACCGAGACCAGGACGACGCCGGCCAGGACGAGGCGCACACTCAGAGGAGCTTGTCTTGCTGGCCCAGACATGGAGTGAAGGTCGACGGCGATGCCAAACTCGACAGACTAGCTCCAGAAGTGGGCCGAACGTTCGCGCAAACTGACTACGGGGCTGGACAAGGAGCCCACGCTGTGGCAGCCTGAGTGTGCGGCGCACAGCCTGCTGGGAATGCACCGAGCGGAGGGGTGCTGCAGTTGGCATGCATCGAAGCACTCCCCGTGGGGAGACTACCTATTCCATTCGCGATCAATCTCTCGCGCTGAGCGTTCTGCCCGCCTACACAATCCTATCGCCAAGCACACAATCCCAACAGATCCTGCCTCAGCGATGGCAGTGGATCGTTCTCCGCACGAGCTGCATTCAGAGGTCAACTTGAACTATCTCATCGACTCCCTATGATGTCCGTGCCTCAGCGGTGGTCCTCAGTGCTGCAACCGTGAGTCGGGATCGAGGGGAGTAGAGTGTGGAACTGAGACGGCGGATCGGGTTGCTTGTGCCTTCGAGTGATACGGCAATTGAGGTGGACCTCTATCGCCGATTGCCGGAGCAGTTTCCTTTGCATACGGCGAGAATGCATCTGGAAGCAACCACGGTAGTCGGGGAAGAGAAGATGTTGGAAGAGGAGCTGGTCCCGGCGGCTCGCCGACTGGCTGCGATTCGCCCTGAGCTTGTGATTTTCGGTTGCACTTCCGCGACAGCGCTGCATGGTGTTGAAGGAGACGCGGCAGTGGCTCGCCACGTGGAGTCCGTTGTCGGCTCTCCTTGCATGACGGTGATTCAAGCAGTCATGGAGCGAATCCAGAGTCTGTCCCCGAAGAGTGTGCTGCTTGTCACCCCCTACATAGAGGAGCTCAATCGCCGACTTCGAGATACGTTCCTGGAAGCGGGACTGCCGGTTTCAGGTGTCGTTGGCATGGGATTGGACAGCGACTTGGAGATTGGAGGAGTCACACCGGAGGAGATCCGGCGGTTTGTGGTTCGCGTAACACGGAAGGCAACGCCGCTGCCGGACTGTGTCTTCGTGTCTTGCACTACACTCCGCGCATTTGAGGTGGCGGAGCGGTTGGAACGGGAGCTTGCGATTCCGCTTGTTACCAGCAATCAGTGCGTATTCCGGGCCGTTCTTCGATCTCTGCAAGCCACACAGAGCCCGCATGAAGGGCAAGGACAACTGGAGGTAGCGGCATGAACGACATCGCAGGATTGCTGGAAAAGGTGGAAGAAGCCTCGGTGGTTGAGCTTCTGCAGAGTGTCCTCCGTATTGAGAGCACAAACCCCCCGGGGAACGAACTTGAACTCGCTCGTTGGTTGGCGGACTACTTCGCACAAGCGGGGCTCCACACGGAAATCGTGAAACGCGAAGGGAATCGAGCCAACCTGATTGCGCGTTTGAAAGGTGCTCAAGAACGCCCTGCTCTTGTCTTCAGCGCACACATGGATACTGTCCCTGCAGGAGAGGTCCCGTGGGTTTTTCCCCCTTTCTCCGGGACGCTACACGATGGCAAGGTGTACGGTCGAGGGGCAGCGGATATGAAGGGAGGACTGGCGGCTCTTGCTGAAGCTGCAGTAATCCTCGCTCGTTCGGGCGTCTCCTTGGATGGAGACCTGATCATCGCGTTTACCTATGACGAAACGCATGGCCTGCAGGGGGCAAAACAGATCTTGGAGGGTGGCTACCTGGAGGGTGCGGGAGCCGTACTCGTTGCCGAGCCGAGCACTCTGGACGTTCTGATCGCCGAGAAAGGTGCCCTCTGGCTCCGGTGCCAAGCCAAGGGGAAGACGGCCCACACCTCGATGCCCCACCTTGGAGAAAACGCGATTCTTGAGATGGTCCACTTCCTCAGCCGAGTCGAGGAGTCTCTTGATCTTCGCGTCGAAGCGCATCCTCTCTTGGGGGAACCGACCTTCACAGTCGGAACGATCCAGGGAGGCGTGACCATCAATGTGATTCCTGATACTTGCGAAGCTCAACTGGACATCCGGCTCCTCCCTGGGATGGATCACCAGACGGTTGCGGAGCAAGTCCGCGAGTTGGGGGGAGATCGGGTTGAAGTTACTCTGATCGACTGGAAAGCACCTGTGGAAACAAGGCCGGATTCACAGATCGTCAGCGTGTCGCTCGAGGCCGTCGAGGAGATTACGGGGATCCACCGAGAGCCTATGGGAGTGTCTTATTTCACAGATGGCAGTGTGATCGCGAATGCTCTCGATATTCCGATGGTTATCATCGGCCCCGCTGATACGGGCATGACACATCAGCCCAACGAGTACGTTGAGGTTTCTCGGCTGGTAGAAGCGGTGAGGATCTACCTGGCCATCGCTGTCCGCTATCTGAATCCAGCGAAGGGAAACGCGCATACAACGACGCGGGTCATCTCGGACATGGGGTGAGTGCCTGCTGCGGCCATAATGGCATCCCTATATGGAGTATCTCCCAACGTATGGTAGGCGGAAGTGCATTAACTCAGGCGAACGACTATCCCGGTCGCTCTATGGGAGGCAAACGTCTGAGCATCTCTTCTCGTAGCTTGTGACCGCCTGCTCGAGCGAGAATGTGTTACAGTTCGTTAACGATCGGGGATGCCCTGATGCGCTCCGATTGGGGGAGGTGTGCATGCAGGCGGATAGTCATGTTGGGCAGAAGCTGTGCGATTTCGCCGGAGAGCGAAACGCCTCCATCCAGACCAGATCTTCCATCTCCATCCCCCTCTACCACCAGCTTTCTCGGATTCTCCAGGAATTCCTTCGCCAAGCCGATCTTCAGGAAGGAGATCGTTTCCCTTCAGAAGGGGCCATTGCGAAATGCTTCGGCGTAAGCCGTCCGACGGCAAACAAAGCCGTGCAAGAACTCGTGAAGCTAGGATGGCTTCTCCGCGAATCCGGCCGAGGTTCGTTTGTCAGGACCCCCCCCAGCAGGGTTCTGACAGTCTTGAGCCACAATCTCCAACTATTCGACTCACGATTCCCCGACGCGCGGCTTGTCATGAGCTCTATCCGGACGGAAGAGCAGTGCGCCAATAGGGAGATGGCAAATCTGCTGAAGATAGGCGTTGGCGATCCGATAATCTACATACGTCGGTTGTTCACTGTCACCGAATTCCCAACGTTGGTCGTTGACTCATGGCTCTCGGCGACGCGCTTCCCAGGGTTTCTAGACGAACCACTGTTGGAGGACAGCGTGTTCACAACCCTCATCCAGAAGTACCACTGTGACATCCACCATTCAGAATGGTCCGTGGACGCTCACGAGGTTCTCGACGAGGAACTTGCTCTCATGCTGGGAATCACCCCGTTCTCTCCCGTTCTCCTGCTCACGGGCATCCGCTACACGAAGCAGGAAGAGCCGATTGGACACTTCCGATGGTACGTCAACCAAGGGATCAGCTTGAAGGACATCATCTATCACGAACCTGAGTAGGAGGCAGATGGCGCGCTGATTCGTTGCCAAAACCGTTCTTGGGAAACCTGTCACAACTCGCCCGAGGCGTTGTCTTTCTCCTTCAGGTGCAGTGCAGACGGCGGGCACACTTCGACGCACAGGCCGCAACCATCGCAATTCTCGGTCAGGATTCTGACGGTCTTGTCCTCCATGATCCGGACGGCATCGTACCCGCAGACAGTCTTGCACATGCCACAACCGACACACGCGGAGGGGTTCAATTCTGGTACCATTGGCGGACGTTTCGCCATTTCTTCCGTGGTAACCAGGTGCTTCAATGCAATGCCGATGAAGTCTTCCGGGCGTCGATACCCTTGCAGTTCCATGAAGGCGTCGATTCCGGCAATGATCTCGCCGATGACTTCATACCCACTCCAGAGGACGGCGGTCCCGATCTGAACGGTGGTCGCACCGAGCATCATCATCTCGACAGCGTGCTCCCACGTCGAGACGCCGCCGACACCCGAGATGGGGAGTGACACAGCTTGAGCGATCTGGGCAACGCACCGCAGCATGATTGGACGAACCGCGGGTCCCGTGTACCCACCGAACGCCGGTAGGATCGGCCGCCCCGTTTGTACGTCAACGCCTACCAGTGCTTGCACGGAATTCGTCGCCGCGATGGCGTCGGCACCAGCGTCCTCACAAGCTACTGCGATTTCTGCGATGTCTGAGACATTGGGAGTGAGTTTCGGCATCAGCGGGATATCGGGACAAGCAGCCTTCACCGCCTTGACCTGTTCTGCGACGAGCTTCGGGTCTTTCCCGATGTTCATCCCCACACCCTCCGCTGGCATGGGGCAGGATACGTTGAGCTCCAATACATCGACTAGACCCGTCGCAGCGACCTGTTCCGCGATGGTTGCAGTAGCAGCAGGGGACCTGTTTGCCACGATGCTCACTACCATCTTGGCGCCCCCCTCCACCGCTCTCGGGAATTCGGTATCCAGCCACTTCTCCAACGAGACCGTGGAGAAGATTTCGTTGTTCTGCATGCCGATGGGGATGCCTTTGTGTCGGTACAACGCCATTCGACCACACCGTGGGTGCTGGAACGTCTCCTCGGGCGATCCGATCGATTTTGGCACCACTCCGCTGGCCCCGGCCTCGCCAGCCCGTCTTAGGGCCTCTCCGCTCCAGCCGAAGGTCATCGACGCTGTCCAGATCGGATTCCGGAACGTCACACCGGCAAACCCCACACGCAGATTGGCCATACGTCACTCCTTTTCCAACAGCCGATTGGCTGACTCTCGACCTACCCGTGACCTCTAGAGATCCCTAGTCACAACCGCACCAATCGACGATTGTCAATGCGAGAACCTTGGTGGCAGTAATCACATCGTTAATGTCTACCCATTCATCGTTGGCGTGCATCTGTTCGGTTGCTCCCGGTCCGAAGATCACCGTCGGGATACCCGCGTCCTTGATCAGATACCGTATGTCGGCAGCACCTTCCCGCCCCGTGATTCGGGGTTCCTTCCCTGAGACTTGTCTGAACTGTGTGCTGACACTCTGCACGATAGGATGGTCTGAAGGGATTTCCGCAGGATCGCCACAATACCCTCTGAACCGGACCTCGGGGGGATGATCTGCCAGCCATGGATCCTGCTGGGCGAATTCCGTTATGTAGTCTACGAACGCCTGCTTCACGTCCTCGGTACTCTCCCCGGGGAGAGTAGCAAGGCTTCCTTTGAGAGTGCAGGTGTCCGGGAACGCGCTGGGAAAAGACCCCGATTCGAACACTCCTACCATGCAAGGGATCGCCCCGCGTGTGTCTGGGTAGAGAGGATGCGACAACACCTGGGCGCGATTCTGACCCAAGGTGGCGACCGCTTCCACCAGCAAGTACCCCTTCTCGATCGCGTTTACTCCCTCCCAGCTTCTCTGGATCCCCGTTGGCTTGCCGTGGATCTCGATCTCGAACCAAATCCTGCCAATACAGGCCGGTTGGACGCGCAGGCTACTCGTTTCGCAGCAGATCCCCGCGTCCGCTCTGTATCCTCTGATGACGCATGCCAGCGTCCCGTTTCCGGTTGCTTCCTCGTCCACTGTGTATTCGAGGATCACATCCCCGTCTAGCTGGACACCGAGGCCTTGTACGCACTCGAGGGCCATCGTCATTGCTGTCAGCCCGCTCTTCATGTCCGAAGCGCCTCGCCCGTACAGCCGCTCTCCCTCGATTACGCCTCCCCACGGCGGGTGATTCCACGCTTGCAGGGGGCCTGGGGGAATGACGTCGACATGGCCATTGAACAGCAGGGATCGTCCGTTTCTTTTTCCCTTGGATCGTGCCACGACGATGGGTCTGTCCTTGTAGTCCTGTTCTGCAGGAACATAAGATGGGTGTCTTTCTAGTTCGCGCACATCCGGCTCCCATATATCGAGCTCAAGCTTCATATTCTCAAGCCTATGGGCAATGAACTGCTGGATCTTGAATTCGTTTCCCGTCACGCTGGGGAACGAAATCAGCTTCTGCAAGAATCGGACGATCTCGTCTCGCTGTTCCTCGACACGGAGCAGTATCGCTTCATACGGCATCGAGTTCACTTGACCACCCTTCTGCACTGCTTAGGATAGCAGGCAGCGCATCTGCCGCACAGTCTTGACGGGGTTCATGCCACAGACTATACTGCTAACTTGTAATGATTTGTTTATTAGTTGTCAAGCAGTGCGTGCGAGGGAGTCGGGGTCCATGACGATGCAGCCTACTGTGGACCTACTCGAAGCGCCGTGCCAAGCCACCTCTGGAGCCAGCGGATTCACTGCGTTCCTCAATCAACGCTTCTGCACGCGAGGACTCAGCATTCGGGAGGGGCAATGAAGTGCATCAAGACGATCTGCCAGATGTGCTATTTCTACTGCGGTCTTGACGTCTACTGCGAGGACGGGCGAATCGCAAAGATTGAAGGGATGAAGGAACACCCAGCCAATCGAGGCTCCATTTGCCCCAAGGGGCTCGCCGCACAGCAACTGGTCACCGACCCCAATCGCTTGCGGACTCCTCTCCTCCGGGAGGGACATCGTGGACACGGGCAATGGCAGGAGATCTCATGGGAAGAGGCTCTGGCCATCATAGCGGAGCGCCTGAGTGAGGTCCGCGAGCAACATGGCCCGGAGGCAGTTGCGTATCATCGCGGTCAAGCGCCCGGCTGGGTGACGGCAATGAACTACGTCACTCGCTTCATGAACACCTTCGGATCCCCGAACCTCGTTACGCATTCCCACCTGTGCTTCCAGCCCCGTGGAATCGCCCACGTCTCGACCTACGGCGGGGTGCCTGAACCGGACTTCGACCGAGCGCGTTGCATCCTCCTGTGGGGATTCAATCCCGTGTACACCGCCTTGCCCAACTACGCACGCCGCATCATGGCGACGAAGGCCAAGGGTGCAAAGCTGATTGTCGTCGATCCCCGCTTCAGCCAAACAGCTGCGAAGGCCGATCTTTGGCTCCAGCCAAAGCCTGGGACCGACCTTGCTGTTGCCCTGGCAATGGCCAAGGCGCTGATCGAAGAACGGCTCTATGATGAGGCGTTCGTCCGTGACTGGACCGTGGGCTTTGAGCAGCTGAGGGAGCACCTGGATGCCGTAGCCCCGGACGCGATTGCCCAATTGACCGGAGTCCCGTTTGCCCAGATTCAGCGAGCGGCTCGTCTGTTTGCCGAGAATGCGCCGGCGGTGGTGAAGGAAGGCAACGGCCTCGATCAACACGTGAACGTCGTTCAGACTGTCCGTGCGATAGCCCTTCTTCCTGCACTGACGGGAAACCTGAACGTCGAGGGCGGGAACATCTTCGTCCCTCCTCTGCCGTTTGTGGACGTGCAAGGTCGGGGCACGTTGCCTGAGGATTGGGAACAGCGTTCGATCTCAACACATCCGCTGTACTTCCGACAAGGGAACGCCCTACACGACGAAGAACTCCTTGGAGCGCTGGAAACAGGAGAGCCGTATCCGATTCGATGCTTGCTCATACAAGGCGGGGATCCCGTGGCGGCGAACTCCAACACGGCACGAACCAAGGAGTTACTCGATCGGCTGGATTTCATCGCGGTCCACGATCTCTACTTGACGGCAAGCGCGCAGATTGCCGATCTCGTTCTCCCCGCAGCGAGCTTCCTTGAACGAAATCATCTGGTCTACTACCGCTATCGGCCGAGTCCACGCAGCAACATGGTGGCCCTACAACAGCAAGTTGTCCCACCTGTGGGAGAGAGTCGCTCGGACGTTGATTTCGTTTTTGACCTTGCTCGCAAGCTAGGCATGTCCGAGGCCTTCCCGTGGGCTTCCAAGGAGGAGGCCTTCGACTGGGAGCTGGAACCCCTTGGGATCGCAGTGGATGACCTTCGCGGGCGACCGGAAGGCTACCAGCGGGACTACTCCCCGGAAGAGCTATATAGAACGCACGGAAGGGAAGGGTTCGGAACAGCGTCAGGCAAGGCCGAGTTGTACTCGACGAGACTGGAGCAATTCGGGTACGACCCACTTCCGAAAACCGAGCCGGCGCCGGATTCTCTTCAACCGAGCAAGGAGTACCCACTGCTGTGTGGTACAGGGCTGAAGCTTGGTATTCACACCCATACACAGTTTCACTCGCTGCCGTGGATTTGCGAGGTCGAACCGGATCGGTTCCTCGAGATCCATCCAGAGCAAGCCAGAGATCTCGGGATATGTAGCGGCGATAGGATAGCGCTGGAGTCGCCGTGGGGACGCGTATCAGCAATCGCTCGGATCAGTGAAGGCGTCGATCCTCAGGTAGTGATGCTTGCCTACGGCTATGGACAGCCCTACGCGCGAAGTGGATGGAAATCAGCAAATGACATGACTCCTCATGCTCTCGCCGATCCGATCTCCGGGACGACGAGCAACCGACGCGTTCCATGTCGCATCGTTCGGGAGCAGAGGACGGAAGAACGAAAGCAGAGGCAAACCCTGGGATTGTTGGTCGACGTAGATCGGTGTGTTGGGTGCTACACCTGCGAACTGGCATGCAAGCAGGAGCACGGGGAGAAGCGTATCCGTTTGCACGTGCTTGGCCCCACGCGCGACGAGGACGGGAAAACCGGATTGGAGTCTGTCCCTCTGGGCCTGGAAACGTGCGATTTGTGTCAGAGGAGAATCCAGGCAGCGGATGAGCCCGCCTGTGTGGCCGCGTGTCCAACACGGGCGCTTTCAGTCAGCTCCGAGCCGGAGATCCTCAGGCGGGTTCATGATCAAGGCACGCAGATCTGTTCGCTACACACAATCGACTCAGAGAGGAGCGCGTACGGTGTCTGACTTAGCACACGAGGCGCACAGGAAGGCATGGGAGGGACTCCTCGACCAAGCCAAGGTCGACCCGTACGCCAAGTACGGGATCTATGCCAGCCGCACGCTGGCGGTGAAGCATCCGGAGGCGTACTTGGTTGGGGACAACTGGTTCTGTGAAGAGGCCAAGACGCTCAAAGGATTCAAGGAGTGCTACGAGGAGCCGACTGCACTCGGCTGGTGTCACATGGACTACGGGTTCAAGTTCTTCAGCGGTGGTCCGGGCTATCGAGGCATACCGGATGGGCATGTCCTTGCCCTGTCCGACTTGAAGCTGGAGAAGTATCGTCCAGCCCCAGCATGGCGGATCTATCCGCAACCCTATCTTCCGGCACTCGACCGCCGGCTTGGTCCAGTCGCGCTCACACTGAAGACTGAAGGCAAGGTGGTGACTACCCTGGAGTTAGCAGTGATTGCCTACTTCCGAGCCAAGGAGCGGGGGGCAGATCCACAGCAGCTATTCGTTGTCTGTTGCGACAACGAGCAGGCCTACCTTCTGGAGGCGGAAACGCTTTCCTGCGTTCAGGAGAACGCCGTTGTCCCTAAACCAGCGGGGAATCCCATCTTGATCTTCAATGAAGGGAGCGTTTGGTACCCACTGATGGATAGAGACGATCGGCAGAGAAGCAGCGCGCTGAAGAGTGCAGTCGATCGCCTCGCCACCGATGTAGTCGCTGTCTACATCGCTGATGAATGGGAACGGAAGATGATCGATCGCTTGAGAGAGATCACTGCTCTCCGCGGGGACAACAGGCTGAATCTAGCAGCCATCGCCTCAGTCCGTGGCAAGGGTTGGCCCAATCATACCTACCACACGGTTTGGCAGTCCATTCTGCCGGATCCGGATGTCGAGTACTCTATCTCGCGACACATGTGTGCCATCCGCGAGTTCGACCGGCACGCCAATGCAGTCAGCCCGGCCACGGCCTACCTCTACGGTGCGATGGGAGCGGAGGGCTCCCTGGAGGAGCGGATGAGGCGTCTCAGTCGCGAGTACCTCATCAATACGGCGGTGGTTCGTGAAGCCGAGGCGCGAGGCTGGAAGCCCGCGTGGAGATTGGAGTCGTGGGGACATCTGTGGCCTTGCAGTCTGATGGAACACACCATCGACGATGCATTTCGAAGTCGAACCGCACATTGCATCAGCCAAGCCTACATCATCGCCTCGGTTCTCGAGATGGCGGAGATTCCTCATGTCATGGTGCACTTCGACCGCGGGGGAATCACCAAACAGATCAGTCATCACTTCGTGCTCTCCCAGGAAGGGTCATTCCTGTTCGACGACGGGATCGTCAACTTTCGTGGCATCGATCCACCGACCGAGGACTACGGCCCGCTTCACTCCTTCTCGGTTTGCGGCGAATGGTCGCGTCCAGTTGGCGATGGGCCCTATGGGAACGTCTCTTCCGAGCGGATGGCTGAGTTGATCGAACGGGTTGACAACGCCTTGGCCGGGCGGTTTGAGCTCCGGTTCTTCGCGAACAAGAAGGCGGGGAGCGTAGGCGCCACCGAGGAGGAACGTCACAGCGTGGGAAAGGACGAATTCCTTCGATATTTGGAAGAGCAGGCTACTGAGCAGATCTCATTGTCGTGACTTTCGCTTCTCCACTAGAGCCATGGCAATCGGGAGGTGATGGCGTAGAGGACATCCGCGATCGGAATACTCAGTCAGAGTAAAAGGGGAGGTAGCGAATGAAGAGGAGTCTCTGTTTCTTGCTGGTTCTACTGCAGATCGGACTGCTCGGAGCTGCGGTCCTTGGGCAGTCGATCACGAACCCGGATACGTTTGTGAAGGTGGCCATCCACACGATTGAGAGCCTCGACCCTCAATTTCACACCGGCTCGACGTCCGCTGAGATCACGGGCAACATCTACGACACGCTGTTTGACCACGTGGAGGGGGACATCAACAGTGTTGCTCCCGCGCTGGCAACTGTTGTGCCCACGATAGCGAATGGTCTGATCACTGAAGCCGCAGATGGTACGACGTTCATCGTTTGCCCCATTCGCCAGGATGTGAAGTTCCACAACGGTGCTGTGCTTACTCCTGAAGACGTTGAATACACGTTCGAGCGAGCAGCTTTGGTTGGAGGCATCTACACGACGCTCTCGATGATCTACAAGCCACTCCTTGGGATGGGTGTGTTCAGTGACTTGGTCGATGATGTCGGCTATGACGCAGCGTTTGACATACTCGATCGCGCCATTGAGGTCCAAGGAAACTCCATCGTGTTCCGGCTGATTGAACCGTTTGGGCCATTCCTTAACTTGATCACGGGCGACATCAGCGGGATGGTGATCTTCAACAAGGCTTGGTGCGTCGAGCAAGGATGCTGGCCAGGCACCAAGGAAACGGGACAGGAGCATATGAACCTTGTCCTGGAAGACGATCCTCTCTTCGACAAGGCAATGGGAACGGGTCCGTTCAAACTCCTCTCGTGGGAGCAGGGGGAGCGGATCGTGCTGGAGCGATTCGACGACTACTGGAAGGGACCAGCCAAACTGGCCCGTGTGATCCGCGAGGTCGTGCCTGACAACATGACCGGCCTGCTCATGGTCAAGGCAGGAGACGCAGATCTCATCGAGGTTGACGTGGCCGATCTCGGCTTGGCCGAGGGATCGCCCGGCGTGACTGTACTGACAGATCTGGCCACTCCCTGGCTGATGAAGATGAACTTCAATTTCGACATCGCCGAGGGCAGCCAGTACATCGGGGATGGACAACTGGGCGAAACGGGGATACCGACAGACTTCTTCACGGATCTCGATCTTCGCAAAGCGTTCCAATACTCATTCGATTGGGACGCATACATCAACGATGTGTTCCTGGGGCATGCAAAGACGCCGTACGGACCGGTCTTGGTCGGCATGCCGACGGCCAATCCTGACAATCCGAAGTACTACTACGACGCCGACAAGGCTACGGAGCATTTCAAGAAAGCGTGGGCTGGGGCCGTGTGGGAGAACGGGTTCAAGATGACCCTTCTCTACTCGGCGGGCTCCACACATCGACAGAGAGCGATCGAGGTCCTTAAGGCACGTGTGGAAGCACTTAATCCGAAGTTCCACATCGAGCTGGCCTCACTGCCGTGGGCGTCGTTCCTGGGCACGATGAAGAACCACGAGATGCCAATCTCGCTGTTTGGATTGGTTCCCTCGGCGTTCGACCCGTGGGTTGTCCTGTACAGGCACATGCACTCGGAGGCAAGCTTCGCCATCGATCACGGATACACCGAGCTGGCGAAGGAGAAGTACGACGCTCTGATCGATGAGCTGGCTACCGCCATGGATGTCGGCCGGCGCACCGAATTATCGTACGAACTCCAGCGCCTCTCTTACGAGGACAGCCTGTCGATCTTCCACTTCCAGGCAGTCTTGCACCTCGCGTTGCGGGATTGGGTACAGGGTTTCTACGTTGGAGTACACCCCTTCAATACCGATTTCTGGCCGCTCTACAAGGCCTACGAGTAGCGCGCCAGGAAGACTCAGGACAGTGGGAGGGACGCATGATGTAGCTCAGGCGGGAAGGCAACTTCCTGCCTGGGCCTTTTGCTGAACGAGCTGTGGACGTGGACCGCTTGGCCCATGGGCAGATTCGGCCTGTGTGTTGCGTGAAGCACAAGCGGCAATGGCACAGAGCACTACAGCGAAGCGTCGAGCAATGGTTCTCGAAGAGAGAGTCGCGCCATCAGGTAGCACTGTGACGACGGAGATTGCCCTCTGATGCAGAAGTGCAGACAGTAAACCACTAGTCAGGGGGAGGGAAGCCGGGGAGGAGACGGGAAATGAATCGCATGAACAGGCTGAACGGACCGCTTTTCCTAACAGAGCCCATGTCCCCCATGTCGGTCCACGTTGACAGTTGGAAGAACAGGGCAGAAGGTGCTGGAACCGATCCGTTCGATCGCTATGCGTTCTACACTGCGCGAAGCCTTTTTGTGAAACATCCGGAGATCTACCTGCGGGCGGATCGGCATTTCTACACCCACATCTCCAGCATCCCCGGCTATGCGAATGCCTTTCTGGAAAATGATCGCGAGAGCATGGAGTACCTTCCGAATGCTCAGTACTATCGATCGGCTCCATTCTCATTCGATCTGTTCCCTTGGAGGGAGACGAAGACAACCAGCTCGTCGCATTCGCTCTACCCGGATCGCTATCCGTTTCTTGCCTATGCAGATCGCAGAATGCTGCCGCTCGCCACCACTCTGAAAACGACGGGGAAGCAGATTACTGAGCTCGAAATGGCGTCGATGAGGTTCCTAGTCGCCGTGGAAGAAGAGGGATCATCTGACGAAGTATTTGTGGTGTATACGGAAGAGGGAAACGCTCGGGTCGCCATCAAGGGCCGCATGATCGACGCAGCGACAGGAGAGGAGCGAAGCGATCCTCAAAGGGGCGTCATCCTCATCTTCAACGACCAAGTCGCATGGTACCCACTGATGGAGCGGGATGACACGGCGCAGTCGCCCGCACTGGCCACCTTGGCAAAGCGCCTAGCAGGCCCATCGCCTATCCCTGAATTGGCCTCCGCGGAAAGGGGCTTGCTGGAGAAGGTGAAAGAGGCAACTGGATTGCGGGGAGAGGAGCAGCAGGCGGCGGCGACGATTGCCGCGGTTCGCTGCACCGGAGGCTACACCCGCTGGTTCAAGCTCCATGACCTCTGGAAGACTGCGATGCCAACGGAGCGAGAGAGAGGATGGCAGTACTACGGTTTCGTGGAGCAGTTCATGATTCGCGCAAACACCCTGAGTCCAATTGCTGCCTACATGGCAGCTTGCTCTCTCAATGCGACCGGCTATGACAAGATCCTGTGTGTGGACCGGGAATGGATTGACTTGACGGCGTTGCCCAATCACAACTTCGTCTGGGGGCACTTGTGGGATGAGTGCCTCGTGGAGTACACCGTCGATGAGTCGTTTCGGATGAATGCAGGTCACTGCATGGTTCAAGCGTGCATCACGAGTGCGGTCCTCGGCATGGCAGGGATCAAACACTACCTGTTGGACTGCGAGGATCCTAGTTCGCACCACTACGTTTTCGTCCCCGAGTTCGAATTCACCTTTGACAACGGGAAGCTCCAGTCTTCTCAGAAGACGATCTATTGGAACGGACCAAGAGGGAACAAGATCATGGCCCGCCTCCACTACAATGGAAGATTCTCCTCCCCAATGGCCGGGGGACACTACTCAGGAACCTTCTCCCCGGCAGAGGTCGTCGATGTCCTCAGAGACCTTCAGACCTACTACAACGACCGGATCCTGATATACCAAGACGGAGAGCACGAAATGAATCGAAAACGAGTTAGGAGGGAAGACATCCCGACCACGGAAGACTTCGAGATTCTACTCGAAGAGGATTGGGAACAGCTGACGCTTCCCTGACGGCTCTCTCTGATGAGTTGGCGCTTTCACGAGAGCCCCGGTACCTTGCGGAGGCGCCGATGGCCGGTCGTGCATGAAAGAGGAGGAGATGCGTCGAGGCAGGACGAATCGGTGCTGTGCAGGGTCCTTTCAGGCAGGGTATGTGTAATTCTGCCCCCGAGATGGAGTAGGGACCAGGGTCGAACGTGCAGCGGGTGCCGCCCGAAAGGTGAGGACACCGTGAGCATGCAGATGAGGCAGTGGGGAATGCTGAGGTAGATGTTGGCCCCGGGAGAAAGGAACGCCGAGTTGGAGAGCGACGAGCGAATCATCGTACACGTCTATCGAAGTCCTCCTCAGGAGACGGAAGACACGGGCGAAGACGGCCGATTCCAGGAGTACAGCATACCGCGACAGGATCGCATGACCATCCTGAACGTCCTCGATCATATCCACGAGCACTGCGACCGAAGCCTCGCTTACTACAAGTCCTGTCGGATTGGGAAGTGCGTTGGATGCGTGGTGCAGGTGGATGGGAAGACCCGCCTTGCCTGCACAACCTTGGCGAAGGATGGGATGAGAATCGGTCCTGCAAAGGGCTATCGGATCATCCGCGACCTGGTGGTTGAGTTTCCCGTACGCGGTGGTTCCTCCAAGGGTGGGCCTGATGCGGCGGAGCAGTAGCGTGGAGCCGAAGAGAAGCAACCTGCAAACAGACGTCCTCATTATCGGGAGTGAGGGTGCTGGCTCACGAGCAGCCATAGAAACGGCAGGAGAGGGGCTGCGTACGCTTGTTGTTAGCAAGGGGTTCTTCACTCGTGGAGGGGCGTCGGTGACAGCGGACATGGACATCAATGTGCCCAGCCGAGATGCCAAAGCGATATTCGGCCTTCCTGGAGACCCGGCAGATGACGTGGAGAGCTTTGCACGAGACATGCTTGAGGAAGGCAAGTTCATGAATCGCGAGGAACTGGTGCTCGCCCACTGCTCAAATGCAGCAAGGAGCGTCAAGGAGCTTGCTGATTGGGGAATGAGAGTCGAGGGGCTTGTCCACAGCCCGGGGCACCGATTCCCTCGAGGGATCCTCTCCAGCGGACGTTCGATGATGCAAACCTTGAAAAAGAAGGTGGAAGAATCAGGGGTGCAGCTTCTCGAGAATCTCATGATCACAGATCTCCTCACCGAGCGGGGAGAGGTAGGCGGAGCGGTTGGAGTAGATACTCGGACCGGGGATTTCGTCGTGATAGCGGCCAAGGCGGTGATCTTGGCAACCGGCGGCGCGATGAGGCTCTTCCCCATCACCACCGCTCCTGAAGAGCTGACGGGCGACGGTTTCCATATGGCCTATCGGGCAGGGGCGGATCTTGTGGACATGGAGTTCCCAATGTTCCTCCCTGCGTGTCTCTACTGGCCAGAAAGCATGAAGGGCGTAGATTTCCCGTATCTGTTCTCGGTACAAGTCGGAGGGTGGTGGCTCAACAAGTTCGGGGAGCGATTCATCGGGAAGTGGGATCCCACGCGCATGGAGAGAGGGACCACCCGGGATGTGGCATCCGTTGCACAAGCAATGGAGATCATGGAAGGGCGAGGCGGTCCTCACGGAGGGATCTTCGTATCCACGAAACACGTCCCTGACGAGATCCAGGAGTACTGTGCCGAGCAGATTCCTTGGTGGCGCAACTTCATCTATGGGCAGTTCGACCTCGTCAAGTTCGGCTTGGACCCTAGGCAGGTGACGTATGAAGCGGGCCCGGCATGCCACTACTGGAACGGCGGAATCAGGGTCAGTCAGAAGGGGGAAACAAGTGTTCGCGGGCTCTACGCCGTTGGGGAGGCGCAGGGGGGCACGATGGGAGCCAATCGGCTCTCGGGGAATGCGGTTGCGGAAGCGGTAGTGTTCGGCGCCATTGCCGGCCGGCAGGCTGCGAGCTATGCCCAAGACGCACCTCTTCCGTGCGTCAGCGAGGAGCAAGTGACGGAGTACAGGGAGCGAGCCTATCAGGCACTCGCCCGGGAAAACGGAGTTGATGTATTTGATGCACGGAAGAGAATCCAGAAGGCCGCTTCCGAGTTCGTGGGTCCAGCGCGAGACAGGGAGGGACTGACAAGCTGCATCAAGGAAGTGGAGGAACTGAACAAGGAGATCCTTCCCAATCAGACAACAACGAGTAAGAGAAGGGCCTGCAATCGAGAATGGGTGATGGCCCTGGAAAACGAATCTATGGTTCTAGTGCTCGAGTTGATTGCGAGAGCGTCGCTGATGAGGGAGGAGAGCCGCGGGGCCATGTATCGAAGGGACTACCCAGACACCGATAATGGGGAGTGGCTGAAGAACATCATCGTGAAGCAGGGCGACGGCCGCGCCGTTCTTAGGACGCAACCCGTTGTCACGAGCGAGGTTCCCCTACCGGAGAGGGAGAAGGTACCGTATATGATTCCGACGTGGGAGTTTGACAAACGATTCTAAGGAGCCGGGAAGGATGCTGATGAGGGAGAGCCAGCCGGCACGGGGCGTCGTCGGGAGTCCGCAAGAAGGAAGTGATCCCAAATGGTTCGCTACGCCATAAAGAGGTTGCTGCTCATTCCCGTGCTGCTCCTTGTCCTCTCCGCTCTCATCTTTTCCCTCGTGATGTTCCTCAGCCCATACGAGCGGCTCTCCGTGTTTATTCCGAATCCGGATGCGGCAGTCGCTGGCGTCCCGTTTGACGAGCTGATCGAAAGGTACGGGCTCGACGAGCCGTTCTACGTTCAGTACTACGACTGGTTGAGGGGAGTATTCCACGGGAACCTGGGGTGGTCAGCCTCAGCACGCATGCCGGTGTCACAGGCGCTGTCCCGTTATTTCCCTGCAACACTGGAGTTGATGCTTCTCAGTGCTTTGCTGACCTTTGCTGGCGGCATCTTCTTGGGAACGTATGCAGCCACTCATCATGACGGCCTGGCAGATCAGCTTGCCAGGGTCGGTACGAGCGTGGGGGTCTCGTTCCCCGAATTTGCCTTCGGATTGGCAGCGCTGGTTATCTTCTACGCGTGGCTCGGATGGTTTCCTCCTGGGCGCCTCAGTCCCTGGGCAAAAGAGGTCGTCCATATCTCTGAGTTCAATCGCTACACCGGGATGAATACACTCGATGCAGTGCTAAACGGCCGTCTAGATATCCTTGCCGACTCAGTAAGGCACCTCTTCCTGCCTGCCCTGACCTACTCTATCGGACTGCTTTCCGCGGTGCTTCGCCTCATGCGCTCTTCCCTCTTGGAGACGTTGGGCAAGGACTATGTGACCACTGCACGCGCCAAGGGGCTCCGGGAGAGGGTCGTGATCCACAAGCACGCGCGGCGCAACGCCCTTCTACCCGTGATCACCCTGGCAGGGTCCATTGTGGCAAGAATGCTCGGTGGGGCCGTCGTCGTCGAGGTCGTCTTCAACTATCCTGGAATGGGACGGTTCATTGTGGTTGCCGCTCAAGGGCTTGACTTCGCTGCTATCCTGGGGACCTCACTTCTGATCGGCGTCTTCATCATCGTTGTCAATCTTGGCATCGACTTCCTGTACACGATTCTCGATCCGACAGTGACACTGGGGTGATGGGGTATGAAAGCCGTATCTAGATTGGTGAGGAATCCCCTTGGCCTGGTCGGGTTGGTTCTGGTGTCGTTCTGGGTCATCGTTGCTGTCATCGCACCGGTTATCGCTCCGCCACAGAACCCTCGCGACCCCTACGCCATAGCGCGGATTGGCTTCTCCTCGATTCCCAAACCGCCATCGGAGCAGGCCGTATTCGGCACGACAAGCGGTGGATACGACATCTTCTATGGCATTGTCTGGGGAAGCCGTACGGCCTTTCTGGTAGGTCTGGTCGTCGTCAGTTGCACTGGACTGATAGGGGTCGTCTTGGGCGGGCTGGGGGCGTTCAAGGGAGGATGGGCCGATGAGGTTGTCATGAGGATAACGGATCTATTCATGAGCTTTCCGTTCCTCATCGCAGTGATCGTAATGAGCATAGTCCTTGGAAAGGGTCTAGACAAGATCATCCTCGCGCTGATCGTCTTCGGGTGGCGCCGTTACGCGCGCGTCATGCGAAGCGAGGTGCTCTCAGTCAAAGAACGTGACTACGTGAGTGCCGCTGAGAGCCTCGGTGCCGGCAGGCTTCGGATCTTCTTTCGACACGTCCTTCCCAATTCGGTGTTCCCGGTGTTTGTCCTCGCGACAATCGACATCGGGATGATGGTGAGAATCGCAGCTGCATTGAGCTTCCTCGGCGTTGGCGCAGAGCCAGGGTATGCAGACTGGGGACAGATGATCAGCTTCTCAAGGCAGTGGCTCATGGGGATTGTCGGGAGCCCATTTCACTACTGGTACACGTATACCTATCCAGCGATTGCCATTCTGACCTTCGTGCTTGGCTGGACGCTTCTTGGCGATGCGCTTCGGGATGTCCTCGATCCGAAGATGCGCACGCTCACGAAGTAATTCATGCTTTGAAAGGGACGCGACAAGAATGTCCAAACTCGTCTTCGAGACCGTGACCAGTGAGGTTCTGATTGTCGGAAGCCAGGGAGCCGGTACCCGAGCAGCGATTGCAGCGATGGCGGAGAACGCTGACGTAGCGATGGTCACCAAGGGGCGATGGGGAAAAGATGGAGCTACGGTTACGGGCGACGCTGATCTAGATGTGGATAGCAGGTCTCTACACGAGCTGTTCCGCTTCCCGAATGCCGATCCTCGAGACACGAAAGACATGTTCTTCGAGGACATGGTGAAAGCGGGCAAGTATCTGAACCAGCAGAACCTCGTCGCCATCCATGTCGACGAGGCGCCGGCCCGGCTGGCGGAGTTGATCGAGTGGGGATTGAAGGTGGACCGAGTCGTGCACCACTCAGGCCACAGGTATCCCCGCGGTGTTTCCGTGCCCGGGGTCAGGGTCATGAACGCACTCCTCGCGAGGGCCCAGGAAACACCGGCGAGGGTGTTCGAGGATACGATGATCACGCATCTCCTTACCGCCGGGCGGCGGGTTGTAGGAGCTCTTGGCGTCGATTGGCAAGGCCGGTATCTGGTCTTCCATGCCAAGGCGGTGATCTTGGCTACGGGGGGAGCCATGCGACAGTACCCCCACACCACCGCGCCAGAGCAACTGACGGGAGATGGGCAGGTGATGGCATTCAGAGCTGGGGCGGAGCTGATTGACATGGAGTTCCCGATGTTCCTCCCAGGATCGTTTGTCTGGCCTCCTGCTGTGAAAGGTGTCGACGTTCCTTTCTTGCTCTCCACCGCGGGCGCGTTCCACGGGCATCTGTTGAATCGGCGCGGAGAGAGATTCATGGAGAAATGGGATCCCGAGAACCTCGAGCATACTACCAGGGACATCGCATCTGTCGCGATGATGGATGAGATCCTGAGGGGAGAGGGTGGCCCCCACGGAGGCGTCTACGTGTCGCTGAAGCACCTCCCGAACAACCTGATACGGAACTACATAGAGAACGTGAAACCCTTGATCCTGAGATACGGCGGGTTCGATATGGCCGAGTACCTGCCGGATCTGGGGGCGGATGCCCTGGAGTCCGTTCCGGCGAGTCACTTCTTCAATGGGGGAATCCGCATAGACGATGGGGCGAGAACGACGTTGGAGGGCCTATACGCAGCAGGAGAGGTAGCCGGCGGGGTGCACGGCGGCAATCGGTTGAGCGGAAACGCGTTCACGGAGTTCCTGGTCTGGGGCAAGAGATCCGGCGAGGCCGCCGCCAGCTTTGCCAAGCAGACAGACCTCTTGCGATTCGACCGGGATCAAGTGGAGTGCTTCCTTGAGGAATTGGAGTCACCGCTCGAAAGAACGGCAGGGGCAGACACCCAGGATGTGCGGAAGAGGCTGCAGGATATCGCCTGGAAGAAGATCGGCGTCATACGGACCGTGCAAGGATTGGAGGAGGCCTTGTCGGAGCTCAGGGAAATGGAAGACGAATGCACTCGAGTTGTGGCAGAACACAAGGGCCGAACCTGCAATCTTGATTGGCGAAATGCATTAGAAGTGAGAAACATGCGGCATCTCTTGGAACTGACTGCTACAGCGGCCATTACGAGAGAAGAGAGCAGGGCGTCTCATTACGTCAGGGACTTCCCTGCGACGGACTATCCAAACTGGACGAAGAACAGCGTCCTGCGCTCCGTGAACGGACGGCTGGAGACACGGCATGTGTCACCGGTGATAACGAAGTTCTTACCTCCAGACAAGGAAATGCCGTACGGTAGAACGGAATAGCGATGGGGAGCCGAAGAGGAGGAAAGCACCGGGCAGGCGAATCCTCTGACCGCAGCAGACCGTAGAAAGGGGGCGTCATCATGTACAGCGAGTTCCCGCGTTCGGAGTATGAGCAACGATACGAGAAGGCTCAGCAGCTCATGAAGAGCGACGGTATCGACGTCCTCCTCATCACCGAGGGGAAGAACTACTACTACTTCACCGGGCACGACGTCGTAGGAAGATCCTGGAGGAGCTACTCGAGGGCTTCCGTTGTACTGCTCCCAAGAGAGGGAGAGCCCATCATGCTGGTACATGAGTTCGTATCCAGTGATGCAAAAAGGGAGACGTGGATTGAGGATGTTAGATCCTATACGTCGCTTCGGAGCATGCCGGTAGCTCAGATCAGGAAGGCGCTCGAGGAGCTCGGAGGACGGATAGTCGGAGCGGAGTTTGGATTCGAACAGCGCATGGACTTGCCTCATAACGACGTACAGGAGCTCCTACGGAGCGTCAAGGCCGAGTTTTGCGATGCGTCGGCGCTTCTGTGGTCGCTGAGAATGGTCAAATCGAGGAACGAGGTTGATCGGGTAAGACAAGCCTGCCGGATCACAGCGGAAGCATACGCCGATTGCTTCAGGGGCATCACAGCGGGCATGAGCGAGCAGGAGATTTCGCAGCTGTTGAAGAAGTCCGCAATCGAGAGAGGTGCAGACGGTATCGCATTCAGCTTCATCACGTCTGGAGACGGGAACTACGACAGGATCAGCGGGAAACCGACACAGCGAAAAGTTGAATCTGGGGATATGGTCTGGATGGACACCGCTGTCTACTACGGACACTACGCATCGGACTTCTCTCGGGCCGGGGTTGTGGGGGGGGCGAGCAAGAAACAGAAGAAGATGCAGAGGTCGGTCTCTGAAGCCACGCTACGAACGGCTGAAGCGATTCGCCCGGGATTGACGGCGAAGGACGTGGTCGAGATCTGTAGGAAGGAAATGAGTAGAGAGGGTCTAGCAAGCTCGTTCAAGGCCGGTCGATTGGGGCACGGGATTGGGATGTCCTCGACGGAGCCGCCTCACATAACGGAGTACGATGAGACGATCTTGAGACCGGGCATGACAATCGCCATTGAACCGGGAGTGGTGGAGCAATGCGGTGTCTTTCACGTGGAGGAGAACATCCTCGTGACCGAAGAGGGAACTGAGGTTCTCTCGGAGAGCCCCAGAGAACTGAGGTCGCTTTGATGCATTGGTCGAATCGCGTGTCTTCCGTGGGGGAAGAATGGCTTGCGATCATGTTCTGAGCATAGCAGAGGAGTACTTCGCCTACATGCGAGAGATCCGGCGGAGGATCCATCGGAACCCGGAACTGGCGTTCCAAGAGCGAGAAACCGCAGCCTGCATTGAAGAGAACCTCCATGAGGCCGGGCTAGAAGCGATTACAGGAGTTGGCGGGACAGGCCTGATCGCGACGCTCAACGAAAGCGACTCGAAGAGGAAGATACTGGTTCGCGCAGACATGGACGCTTTGCCCATTCACGAGACAAGGGACAGCAGCTATGCATCCAGGAATGAGGGTGTCATGCATGCCTGTGGCCACGACGCCCATGTCGCGATTGCCCTTGGAGTTATTCGAATACTCCAGGACGTGAAGGGTCGATTCGATTCGGAGGTGATCTTTGCCTTCCAGCCGGCCGAGGAGACTGATGAGGGAGCCAGGGCGATGCTTGACTCTGATGAACTCAGAGGGATTCGGTATGATGTCGCCCTTGGCTGTCACGTGGATCCGCGATTGCCTCCGAGGACAGTGGGTATTTGCTGTGGACCGATGAAGGCGTCGATTGATCACCTGGATATTACGATCAAAGGGGAAGCCTCTCACACGGCGGCACCGCACCTGGGGAAGGATCCAATCACTGCCGCCGCAGCCCTGATTGTCGAACTGAACTCTTATCTGAATCGGCGGATGGACCCTCGAGAATGTAGGAACGTGGGGATCGGCGCCATTCACGGAGGAGAGGCAAGAAACAGTGTCCCCGCTGAAGTCAGATTGAAAGGCGACATCAGAACTCTGAGTTCCGTGGCCAGGGAGAGGCTCCTCAAGGAGCTTCCCCACGTAGGAGACGGGATAGAGCTGATCTACGGAGTCAGCGTGGACACACGAATCGAAATGAAGGTCCCACGAATCGTAAACGATCGAGATGTGTGTAGGGGAGTGGCAAACGCGGCGGCACATCTCCTTGGAGAAGAAGCAGTTCTGACGATTGGACCTCTGTTGAGCGGGGACGATTTCGCAGTGTGGTCCCAAGAAGCCCCCTCTTGTTACTTCCAGCTAGGTGCTAGCGATGGCAGAGGCACCTACCTACATCAGCCAGACTTCGACATCGACGAGGATGCCCTGCTATACGGCGCGGCGACTATGGCCCAGACCATCATTGAAATGCGCTAGACGTACCTCTTAGAGTCTGTGGGGTCTACATGGTGAGGAGGAGCTTGGATCATGAAAAAGACGGCCGTATACAACTCAACCGGTAGACTCAAGCGGGTCTTTCTGGGAAAGCCTGAGCACTACGTCATCCTGCCGCTGAGCGACATTGCACGGGATCTCCACGACAAAGGAGTAGCGTATGGCCGGGAAGCATGGCTCGGCGACTACGCAGAGTTTGAAGACGTCTTTGTGCAGCTTGGCATCGACATCGGCTGGGTTGATGTAACACCGGAACTGCCTTGGCAAGCAAGCACAAGGGACTTCGGAGTGAACACACCGGATGGCATACTGATTGGACGCTTCCGCTATCAGGAGAGGAAAGGCGAGGAGCAGGTTGCCAAGGAGAGCCTCCAGAGGCTCGGTGAGACGGTCCTACCGGAGCTGATCACTCGTGGGTGCATGGAAGGCGGCGATTGCTTCTGGCTGGACCGGAATACACTCATCATAGGAAACGGCAACCGCAGCACAAACTCCGGAGTCGAGAACGCTAGAGAGATCTTGTCCGAGTATGGCAGACGCGTGTTCGTTGTGGAATTCCTCGCCAAGTGGAATCATCTGGACGTCATCTTCTCTCCGATTGCGCATAGATTGGCAATCGTTTGTCGCGACGCAGTGCCTGAGTACTTCATCGGTTTTCTGGACGCGCTCGGCTGGGAGCTGATCAAGGTGCCGGCAGAGCATGCGTACAAGAACGAAATCAACATGCTCGCATTGGGGGATGGCAAGGTTCTGTCATTCCATGGCAACAGACTCAACAAGACGGTTCGGGCAGCAGGCCTGGAGGTCTTTGATCCCGCGTTCAAGCTCCTACCAGCTGCCGGCGAAGGTCCACACTGCCTGTCGTTTGAGTTGGAGCGAGAAGCCTGAAGGGCCCATTGGGCAGTGGAGTCCAATTGCGCATGGGAGTGAGAGCGAGTTGGAGGGTGCCTGTCGTCCGGTGCAGATCATCTCGCTCACAGGCAATGGTGAAAGACGTTGCGAACATCAGGATCACGAACGCGTGATCCACCTGCAATAGGCTGTCCTACACCATGTCGAGCTGCGCAGCGAGAGCCTTCTGTAACTCGTTGCTGAATCGATCATCGCAGATGCTCAAGCGTTCCTCTAGTCAGGCGTACATGTTTGGGCAGATTCCGCCCGTGCGCGAGAAGAAGCGCCCCATTGGGAGTGATGACGCACGACGCGATGTTGCTCAGCACCATTCAGTGCAACCCCAGACACCTTCGTCTTCCACTACGGCCCGGCCCTGCTCTCTGGACTACTCAGGACAATGAGAAATCGGGGGGATGGCCAGCAACCGGATGAAGCGGCTCAGAGAGTTGAGGAGAAGGACTCCAGACCTCATTGCGCGGTTTCCGACATGACGCTGGACAAGATGATTCTCCAGGAGGCACGCAATGGGACCTCGTGACCCGAACGCTGGATCTCCCCCTTGGGTACACAGAGGGGGCTTCATCCAGTAAAATAGATCTATGACTCCAATTAAGCAGGGAGGTCCATCCTTGATAGCCCGTTGCGCAAGAGTGAAGGAGCAAAGAATGAGCTGGATCTTCTGGATGGGTATCGCCGCCATGCTGGCGGCTGTTGCTGTGGTAGGAATCGCTCAAGAGAAGGACGAGGAACTCCTGGCTGAGATTCGGGCTGAGCTCATCCCGGGAGAGGGAACCGAGACGGCGTACGGGATTCCCCTGTCCCTCGAGTCTCTGCCGCAGTTCGTCGAGTGGTGGTACACGCTCGTCCCCTCGGTCGAGGCGGACGCACGCTACGTAGATGCACTGTCCGCGTTGGTCGCGCCGTGCTGCGACGACAACGCCGCAT
>Ga0180438_10003209_pt1 | contig 25144 bp, 16 predicted proteins | sample SS_ome_12_FD_132455 | JGI IMG/M metagenome (GOLD analysis project Ga0180438, IMG submission 132455) | Hypersaline lake sediment archaeal communities from the Salton Sea, California, USA - SS_3_D_2 metaG | ecosystem: Environmental > Aquatic > Non-marine Saline and Alkaline > Hypersaline >... | reverse complement strand
AGCCGCAGATAGTCCGCATAGTGCTGCAACTCCGCCAGGCCGGTGGCCACCACAGCCTTGCCAGCGCTCAGAAACTCGAACAACTTGACCGGGTTCGTCGCCTCGGTTAGCGGGGTTCTCTTGAAGGGAATGATACAAACGTCAAACGCATGTAGATAGGCTGGTAGCGCATCGTATGGTTTCTCCGGCAGCAGGTGCACGTTTGGCAAGCCGCGCAGCGGGGCCAAGTTGGCCCCATACGTGCGCCCAATCAGCACAAACTGCCACTTTGGCCTGGCCAATGCCAGCGCGCGAACCAGCTCGGAGTCAAACCAGTCCGAGATCGCACCATAGTAGCCCATAATCGGAGGTCGAAGCCCCTGCATTTCCTTCGGAACGGTCAAGGGGGCCAGGCGGAAATGTTCGAGATCGGCTGCGTTTGGCACCAGAGAGCAGTTGGGATTCTGTGAAGACTTGGCTGAAAAGAGCAGATGCGATGTGCAAAGAATGAGATCGCTTCCGCGGCACAGCTCATCTTCCCGCGCCAGCATTCGCTCGGTGTTCGTGGCAAAGCCACTATGACGATCCATGCAATCGTAGACGACTCTCCAGCCATACGTGTCCCGCAGGCTAAAGGCCAACGGCGTCCAGAATGGAAGGTCCACGACGCACACAGCCTCGACAACATCAAACTCTCGACGCAATCGGGCAAACGCATTGAGCAGCATCTCACTCAGCCGCTCATCCATTGCCTCAGCATAGATGCTTAGCTGTCTAGGCCCCGGCAGATGGATCTCAAAGACGCGCTCCTGTATACGGCGCACTGACGACCTCTGATCCTCCTGAAAAGTCGTGCGCACGTAGAAGACGCGATGCCCGTCCTCAGCGAAACGTACTGCCATCTGCTGAGGCCTCTGGAAGCGGAACTCCCAATCGATAATCGGAAAGATGATGACATCGTAGAGTGGGCCTGGTTGTGCCTGCGACAGGGGCTGAGATCCGGCATCGGGCAGCGCGGACAGGCGCGGAACTGCTGACTTCTTTCTCATGACTGTGCTGCGCAGCGCGCGCCGCACGCTGTAGGGAACTATTGCACGTCCCGTTGCCGTCACCCGGTGCCGAAAGCGCGCCAGCGCCTTCCTGGCCCGTCTTCTTGCGCCGCTCAGAACAGCACGGATCCCTTGCCTCTTCCAGGTCAGCAGCCCCTGCATCCCCAGCCGAAGGACTCGCTCGCGCCGGCTACCGCGCGGGGCGACCCACAGGCGGACACGCCACAGTGTCTGTAAGACTGCCCAACCGGTGCTACTCGTGATGTCCGCAAGCTGCGATGCCTGCGCTTGTAAGGCCTGCTCCTGCTCCGTGACCTCGGCCTGCAGTGCCTGTACTGTCTCCTCCATCGACGTAGCCTTGGTCTGCAAGCTCTCCAAGGCCTGCTCCTGCTCCGCCACCTCCGCTGTCAGCGCCTGAAAGGCCTGCTCCCGCTCCAGATGCGCATAGACCCCGTAGAGATGCTGCACGAGCTGCCGATTGTCGTAGTGCAATCTGACCTGCCGGTGGGCTGACTCAGCCATCTCGCGGGCGGCATCTGGATGTTGCAGCAGGTACACTACCCGATCAGCAAAAAGCTCTGGATCGTCGGCAATGATGATGTCTCTGCCGTCCTCAAAAGGAAGGTCGGTTGCAGCGATCGAAGTAGCTACACAAGCCCGCTTTAGAGCGGCATACTCAACTACCTTACCACGATAGCCCGCTCCGCTGATGAGCGGAGCTATACATACGGACGCCCGCTGGAGATAGGGTTTGATGTCATCAACAGTCCCGGTGACAAAGACGTGCCGACCATCGTGGCGGGACAGGACCGGCGGAGTAGGATCGGCACCTACTAGATAGACTTTCAGATCAGGAATCCGGTCCTGGATCAGTGCAAGTATACTCTCGCAGAAGAACTCAACGGCATCTTCATTGGGATAATGAAGATAATTGCCGACGAACGCAATGGTGTCATCTTCCGGATCCCTATCAGGAATGGAGAATTCATCCAGGCTCACGCCATGACTCAGGACAAAGTAAAGCCGGCCGGGGCAAAAGCGCGAGAGAAACTCCCCATCTTGCTGAGTGAGGACCACATGACAGTCCATTCTCTCGCTGTCTACGAGCTCGACCTTGAGCGCTTTCAGAAGCTCAAGCATCGTATGAACCCACCCGGGACTGAGCTGCGGCTGAGACGCCAAATCACGCAAGAGCCGCAGGCTGACTGCTTCCATATGCGTAAATATGTGATGCTTGCCCAGCGAGCGGTCATAGTTAGTCAACGCACGAGGCCATTCATAATGCACAATGTCCATAGGTACATTGCCGACAAACGCCTTCGCGTTTTCCACACTGCCTTCAAAAGCATAGAACGGGACCGCTTCTATTTGTTTGCAGTATGCGCCTAATTCCTCACACGCTGCAGTATCCTTGTCTTTGTCAAACGATGAATACAGGTAGATGTTATGGTTTCTACTCATGATCTTGATGCGATCCATCAACCGGGCACCGCCTCCATGCACGGGATTGGGGAACTGACCGGTGATGAACAGTATATTGAGACCGTAAACCGACGTGCCGGCAATGGCCGCCAGATCGGCCGCTCTGACAACTCGCCCACGAAGGCCGTCTTGGCCTTCAGCGACTTGGCGCGCCGATACAAAGCTCAGCAGGGTGTCCAGGTTCTCGAGATCAGCACTGTTCATTTCTCGCTCGATGCGAGCGAACGCACTCCGGGCCGGCACATCGAGGTTCAGCTTGCGCAGGAGTTGCGCAAAGGCATCAATCTGATCATTGCGCCGTGACGTTGCTGTAGGTTCCGTCCCCGATCCTCCCATCAGATCGCACCCTTCGTTCCAGTACGATCGCCACCGGCTGGGCATTTCCTTGATCTGCCCCCTCTCATGGGCCCTCCGGGCTGCGCTAATAGCGTGTAGCGACCTGTAGAGAGGGATCTTGACTGACAAGCTCTCCCTCATGATTGCATCAGGCTGGTAGCCCTGCAGTAGATAGTCCACCCGCTTGGGGTCGTCCCGCAAAGCAACCCGCGATAGATCCCAGGCAGGATCCCCTGATTGGCGCTCCCCAAGGTCGACGATCCCCGTCACCCTTTGCGCCTGCCAGTCCACAAAGATCTGCCCCGAATCGAGGTCTCCATGCAAGAGGAATCCCACGTCACAGCATGCCAATAGGTCATTGTGGCGCTCCAGCACCGCGTTCATGGTGGACAGCGTCTCGGCGGCGAGCAATCCATGCCGTTCCAGGTAGGCAGCGTCCACGTTTAGACGTTGTAAAAGGGCATCTGGCCACGTCTCACACTGACCCCTGACCCTGTTTTCGGACAGATAGAGCGCCTCATCCAGGCAACCAAAGCCGTCAATTGGGATGCTATGGATAAGGCGCAAGTACTGGCCGACCTGTCCCAGCAGAGGCCCGAGCTTGTCAGGTGGAAGCTGGAGCGCGCTCAGGGGCTGCCCGGGCACCTTCTCCATCAGCACGTACCGTGCGGGGAACAGCCGCCTCCCGGCGTCAACGGCAATAACCTTGGGACAAGGGACACCTAGTCGACGGACGCGCTCATACGCCCACCCTTCGAGGGCAACCCTGCTGTCGGGATGGGTAAGAGCCGCCTTGAAGACAACGGTGCTCTCGGGGAGATAACCTTCGCAGACCAAGGTCATCGAGGCCCCCACGCGGAGCGAACCCATCCGAGGACGTTGACCAAGCTCCCGCTGGATGACGGCGGCGATCGCCTTGGGACCCACCGCGTCGACAGAAACGCCCAGCAGCGTTGCTGCCAAGATCGAGGCATCTACATGCAGGGTGACCGTGGCAATGGTATTCACCGCGCATTCGGGCTGGCCACCGGAGGCATCCTGCAAATAGAAGGTCATGCCGTCGCGCACCCACTCACCCGTGACCTTGCTCCCAACGCGGCCGCTGCGTGCGAAGAGCGGACCATCAGGCGCACCAATGCGCACCTCCAGGATGTCCACCCCCGTAGCCGCCCAGGCCAGCGCGGTGACCCCCGTGTCAGAGAAACCGGCGACTTCAATCGGATTGGGATCAGCAGTAATGACGCCCACGCGTTTCATGGACACATCAGCCTCGCGAAACTGCCTGCCCGCAAGACCGGATGCAGAGCAATGGACCGAATTCCGAGGGTCTGCAAACCAGTCGCCATGCATATGACCTCTAGGCTGAAGCTCTGACAACCCGCTCGCCCATGCTTGGAGCTGTACGCTGGGTGATCACTATTGATCCGTTGAGGCGCGCGCATGTCGAGGCCTTAAGTCATCGGTGTCGGGGACCACGATTGCCTTGGCGTGGATGACCGCCAGTGTGTTGGCCAAAGCCAGAGGCAATCCGCCAGACACGTCCTGCAAATAGAATGCCATGCCATCGCGCACCCATGCACCGGTTTCCTGACTGCCCGAAGGCCCGGCACGGCTCAACAAGGGTCCGTCCGGCGCATCAACGTGCACCTCCACCGTCTCCGCCCTTTCCGCTGTCCATGAAAGCGTCACCACACCATGCGCCCTGGAATCGGGGAGCTCGAGCGGATCGGGACAGACTGTGATAGAGCCCGTGCTCTGGCCAAGCGCCCGGCGCCGCAGATGTCGAGCAGTATTCTGAGCTCGCTCCAAAGCCTTGACAGCGGCGAGATAACCGCCCGGGCAGAGGGCTTTAACGAAGCCTTTCAGGTAGCAGCGTGCTAGAACCTGCAGGCCCACAAAAGCCTCTCTCCAGTGTTTGCGCAGCAGGCACTGCTGCACCTTGACAACCAATTGCTCCCCATAGTGGCGCCGCAGCCTCTGTAGTCCGGCTTCGTATGCTGACTCGCGCATCTTGTCCCCTGCCACATACGGCCGCTGCGAACGCACAACCGAGATCCCTGAGCTTAGCATCAACCCATAGTCTCTGGACACGTTCTGCCCATGCTTCCGACACTCAACGACCACGTTGCTGTGACACCGGATAGGGTGTGTCCTGGCAATGCGAAGATACAGTTCATAGTCTTCGCTGGCAGGCAGAGCAACGTTGAAGCCGCCCACAGACTCGAGAACTGAGCGACGGAATATCTCTGCGCCAACCGACATGAAACACCAGCGGAGGAGAGCGACATAGTGCTCCGTGTCCACACACGGCTGCTCAGAGGTGGGCAGAGGAGACCCATCAGTCTCTATGTAGCGGCGCTGCCCGAACACAAAGGCGCAGTCCGGACAGGCCCTCAGACAATCTACTCCCAGTTCCAGGGCATTGGGCAGGAGACGGTCATCCGCATCCAGGAAGACAACGTACCGTCCTCTGCTTTCGCCAAGCCCAGTATTGCGCGCGGCACTCACCCCCTCATTCTCCTGTCGGATGCAGCGCACCTGCCGGTAGCGAGCCGCGACCTCCGCTGTGTCGTCGGTTGACCCATCATCGACCACAATCACTTCAAAGTGGCGGTACGTCTGCCGAAGCACACTCTCGATGGCCTCGCCCAGGAAATGACCCTGGTTGTAGCAAGGGATGATTATCGATACCAGTCTGTTCATTCCTGTCATAGAACGGGAGGACTCTCCGCGACGCGCACAGTGAACCTCTCTTCGGTCAAGGAGATGCTGATAAGTGAGATCTGCAGATACATGCCACCTTCCCGTGACGTGTTGGATGCCCCTTAATACGGCCCGAAGCCATCAGTATCGGGGACGACGGTCACCTCAACGCGAATGTCAGCCAATGTGTTGGCCAGAGTCAGGGGCAATCCGCCGGACACGTCCTGCAGGTAGAATGTGATGCCATCGCGCACCCAGGCACCGGTCTTCTGACTCCCCAAGGGACCTGTGCGGCTGAACAGGGGCCCATCAGGAGCATCAACGCGCACCTCCACAGTTTCCGCCTTTTCTGATATCCACGAAAGCGTCACCGCACCGTAGGCCCTAGGTTTGGGGAGCTCGAGCGGATCTGGAGAGACCGCGATGGAACCCGTGCTCTGGCCAAGCACCCGCCGCCGTACACATCGAGCAGTATTCCGAACTCGCTCCACACCCCTAACAACGGCAAAATACGCGTTCGGACAAATGGCTTTCGCAAAGCCTTTCGGGTAGCAGCGGATCAGAGTCTTTAGGCCCACAAGAGCCACTTTCCACTCTCCAGTCAGGAACCGCTGCCGCACGGCGACAACCAGCGGCTCCCCATAATGACGCCGCAGTCGCTGCAGTCCGGCCTGATATGCTCGCTCACGCGCCTGTTCACCCCTCACGTGTGACCACTGCGAACGCAGAACCGACATCCCTGAGCTCAGCATTAGCCCGTAATCTCTGGACATGTTGCGCTCATGCTCGCGCCACTCAACGACCACTTTGTCGTAGCCTCGAATGGCGCACGTCCTGGCAATAGCAAGGTACATCTCATAGTCGGCCGTGGCAGGCGCGGTCACATTGAACCCGCCCACGGACTCGACAGCCGAACGACGATAAAGGACTGCTCCAGGGGGCCCAATGAAGCACGTCCGCAGCAGACCGAGATAGTGGTCCGCGTCCACAGAGGGCTGCTCAGGGGTGGGCAGAGGAGATCCATCGGCGGCTATGTGCCGGCGCTGGCCGAACACAAAGGCGCAGTCCGGACAGGCCCTCAGACAATCTACACCCAGTTCCAGCGCATTGGGCAGGAGGCGGTCATCGGCATCCAGGAAGACAACGTAGCTCCCACTGCTCTCCCGCAATCCAGCGTTCCGGGCCGCGGCTAGGCCTTGGTTGTTCTGTCGAATGCAGCGCACCCCGGGATACTGCCCCGCGACATCCGCCGTATCGTCGGTTGAGCCATCATCCACCACGACGATTTCAAAATGCGGGCAGCTCTGCTCCAGCACACTCTCGATTGCCTCGGCCAGGAAATGGCCTTGATTGTAGCAGGGGATGACTACCGAGACCAGTTCACTCATCCTGAGCGCTGCCCCTCTCCTTGCTGGCACTATGTCTCCAGGCTAGACTCACTGCACAGCACTCTGCCGCTACTGTCCGAGGAGTGCCTCATAGGCAGCCAACACCATCGCCGCCTCACCCATTTCAACTATTCGTCCACCCACCACCAGACACACGCGATCACACAGCCTTTGAACCGCCGACAGATCGTGAGACACAAAGAAGATCGTTTTCATCTGCTCGCGAAACTCTCCCATCCGTCTGAGACACTTTTGCTGGAAGCTCGCATCACCCACGGCCAGCACCTCGTCCACCAGCAGGACATCCGGTTCCCATGCCACCGCCACCGAGAAACCCAACCGTGCGGCCATCCCGGTGGAATAGGTGCGCAGCGGTGCGTCGATAAAGTCCCAGAGCTCGGCAAAATCCACAATCTGTTCGAAACGCGCGCTGATGTCGCGCCGTGAGTGTCCCAACAGGGTGGCATTCAGGTAGACATTCTCCCGTCCCGTCAGCTCCGGGTGAAACCCACCACCGATGTCAAGGAGAGGCGCGACCTGTCCCCTCACCCACACCCTGCCCACTGTGGGGCGCAACACGCTAGCGATCAGTTTGAGCAAAGTGCTCTTGCCGGCGCCATTGGGACCGATGATTCCGAGAGCCTCCCCGCGCTGCACCTCCAGGTCGATGCCGGTCAGCGCCCAGAGTTCACTGTGATTGACCCGGCGCTGCAGCAAGCGGATGACGTACTCTTTGAAGGTGTCAATGCGCTCATGCGGCACCCAATAACGCACCGACACATTCTCCAGTTGCACTGCCAACTGGCGATCATTCTTCGCCGGCATTGCATTGCCGCGATCAGATGCGGTAAGCAAAGTCATCTGCCCTTCGCGTGAAGACGAGCCAACCGACGGCAAGGGCACCGAGTCCTACGAACGCGGCGCATGCCAGGCGCGTCGGAGTGGGCCACATTCCATAGTACAGAGGCTGGCGGAACAACTTGATCAGGTGGTATGCCGGGTTCAGATTGAGGAACCAGAAGCGAAACGATTCCGGGATAATCTCTTCGGGATAGATGACGGGTGTCAGGTACATCCATGCGGTAAGCCCGATCTCATACATGTCGATCACATCGGGAAAGTAGACCGCCGCCGTCGACAGCAGCAGGCCCACCCCCAGCGCAAAGGCTGCCAGCAGCAGAATCGACAGCGGCAGAAACAGCACCGCAGGCTGTATTGGCAGTCCCGTCACCAGCATCACTGCAGCCAGCGGGACGAGCGACAACAGCAGGTTCACCAATCCGGTCCCGACCGCCGAGATGGTGAACAAGGTCTTGGGTACGTAGATGCGCTGCAACAGACTTCCGCCCCACACCAGCTGCCGCATCGCGGCGACCGTCGTCTGTGCGAAAAAGTTCCAGGCCAGCAGACCGACGAGCAGGTAGCCAGGATACGATCGCGTTGCCCCAAACACTTGAGAGAAAGCGATGGTCAGCACGACCATGGTCCCTAGGGGATTGAGCATGGTCCACGCGACCCCTAGCAGAGAGCGCTTGTAGCGAGCGACGACATCGCGCCTGACCAGTTGCACTACGAGATCACGGTAGCGCCAGGCTGCCTTGAGCTCTTCCAACATCGCCGGCGGACGCCGGGCCGAATCGTAGACCGGCACCTTTGTCACCTTAGCAATGCCTCCGCAATCCGCTTAGCGGCATGGCCGTCTCCATACGGATTGACTGCCCGCGCCATACGCGCGTATTCAACGGGATCCCGCAGCAAGCGCTCGGTCCAGTGCACAATGTTCTGCTGCTCCGTCCCGACCACGCGAACTGCCCCAGCCTCAACCGCCTCAGGCCGTTCGGTCACAGCACGCAGCAACAGCACGGGCTTTCCCAGTGATGGCGCCTCTTCCTGGATGCCACCCGAATCGGTGAGAATGACCTCACAGCGCTTCATCAGCTGCACAAAGCTCAGGTAATCGAGCGGCGGGAGCAGTGTGATGTTGGCGACACCGTCCAGCTCATGGTACACCGTTCTCCTCACATTCGGATTGGGGTGCACCGGGTATACAACGTGCACCCCGTCGCCGAAGCGGCCTGCCAGCTCCCGCAAAGCCGAGCAGATGTTCTGCAGCGCCCCTCCAAAGCTCTCGCGGCGGTGTGCGGTTACCAGGATGATGCGCTTGCCAAACGGGAGATTGGCCAGCGGTCCAGCATCGAGCTCGAAAGGCTGCTCAGCCGCCCATTGCAGTGCATCGATGACCGGGTTGCCGCTCACCACAATCAGCGCCGAGCTGACACCCTCACGCAACAAGTTCGTGCGCGCGCGTTCAGTGGGCGCAAAATGGAGATCCGCCACCGCGCTGGCTACGCGACGGTTGATCTCCTCGGGGAAGGGCTGCCACTTGTCCAAGGTGCGCAGGCCCGCCTCGACGTGCCCGACCTTGATGCGCCCGTAGTAGGCTGCCAGCGCTGCCGCTGCCACAGTGGTCGTATCTCCTTGCAGCAGCACCCAGTCGGGTTGTTCCGCTCCCAGCACCGGCGCCAGACGCGCCATCACGACCGCGGCCACCTGCGACGCGCTCTGGTCCTCGCTCATGATGTCCAAGTCATGGTCCGGATACAGGCCAAACAGTTCCAGCACGTCGTCCAACATTTCGCGGTGCTGTGCCGTCACGCAAACGCGGGAAACCACCTCATCGCCTCGGCGCTGCAGTTCCTTGACCACGGGAGCCATCTTTATGGCCTCAGGACGAGTGCCAAACACCAACAGAACCTTGGGTTTGGGCGTTCCTTCCACCTTGACCAGATTCACGGCTCGCTTCTCCTCAATGAACCTGTTAGCCGACGACGGGCTGCGCGGCCCACCCCACCAAATAGAAAGGCGAACGGGCGCAATGTCAGAATACCTGACCACCGCACCCGTTTGATCCATACCTCGGCACGCCGCACTGCAATGACGTCTGCCACGATCCTCGTGACACGCCCACGATGCGGTGCGCGGTTAGCGCCAGAGACGCCAACTGTGAACCGGCGTGCCAAAATGGCTAGCCCGCCAAAGCCCCTCACCCTGGAATAGCGGCAATATGGTACTTTGCCGACCCAGGAATGTCAAACACCCGCGCTCTAGGCCCTCGCATGGCATTCAATGCCCAAGGACAGCATCCGCGGCGTGGCCGGAATCCCGCACGCGACATGGGCGCAACTCGAAACACCAGCACCGCTAGCCTTGGGGAGCTGGCCGAGTCGATTATCCACCAACTGCCCTCTCATGCCGCGCCTGACGCAAGAGGAAGAGCAGAACAGCGCCCCAGACCACAAGCTGCCCAGCCGCATAGATGCCGTCCCAGGGTGCCGGGAACAGGTACCGCCCTCCAGGTGCCAGGGATAGCAGCATGCTGAGAGTCAGGAGAATGGCAGCTGTCACCGCTCGGCCATCAGCATGCGGCCCGCGGTGGGCAGTCTGGAACAGTGCCACCATCGGCACCAGCAGGATGAGATCGTCATACCACTGATGATACGTCCAGAAGCGACTCACCAGAGCCGCCACGCTCATCAGCAGCCAGGGGCTCGCGCGGCGGTGCCGATAGGTCCACAAGCCAAGACCTGCCAACAGCAGGGCTGAGCCAAGCATCCTCAGGTGTCCCAGGCCAAGCGCTTCCAGCAGGGTGTGCAAGGTCGGGACCCCTTTCTGGCTGAGCGTCTCCAGGCTCCCAGCCATCCACTCAACGAGCAATTGTACAAGGTTGCCCGGCTGCTGGGAAGCAGCGAGGAAAGTCAAGGCCACGTAGCTGGCTGAGATGAGGAGCGTCAGTCCCAGCCCGCCGCTGCAGAAAAGGACAATCCACAAGAAGGGCAAAGAAGTGCTCGGCTTTACTAGGCTAATAACCAACAGCACAGCGGCTGCCAAACGGTATTGCGAGGCTCTCTCCCGCTGGCACCACAGCAGTCCGGTCAACAGAGCAGGGAGTAGATGCACGATCAACTGTCCATTCCCGATGGCCGCCCCGGTCGCATACATCGCCAGCGGCATCAGGGCTACAAAGGCACGTTCCGCACGCGTGCGCGGGCCACTTTCCCGTATGATCAGATGGATGAGCCACGCCAGTGCGGCCAGGGTGGTGGCTGCCCACGATACCCGCGCCTGATCAAGGCTCAGCCAGCCCAGCAGAGGCCACAGGATGGCGTAGCTGGCCGGTGGGTACACCGCATGCCACAATGTGTCATAGACCGGAGCTCCAGCGAACCACTGTTGTACCTCGAGATAGCGCCACTCGAGATCAATCGCCCCGCGTGGAGATGTGGGCCAGATCGGGCTGACCGCCCAGACCAGACGCCAGAACTGATACCCAAGCCACGTGGCTCCCACCACAGCCATGACGGCGTTGGCAGCGTGTAGCAGGTGCATGCCCCACTGTCGCCACCAGGCCCGCACCCGAGCTACTAGGCTTGCACTCTCTACCCATGGACCTGCCATGCTTCGTATCCTCCGTATGGGCCTCGCAGCCGGCAACCCTGTGGCCTCACGAGCCACTGAGAAAGTAGGCGGGCCGCAGCAGCCAATGGACCTCAACGCGTCAGCCGACCTGCGAACTGATGCCCAGCCCAGTCAGCCGATCTTTGCGCCCAGAACGAAGGACCACAGGGGCAACAGAAGCTTTGTGATCGCTGACATCGTTGGCAGCTCTCGGTCTGCGGCACAACAGGATGTCCCGGACTGGCCTCCCAGCGGGGACACCGCGACTATGCCTTCTTGCCGAGCGCTCGGCCGCCTCCAATCGGCAACAATGAACGCAGAAACTCCACATCGTGGCTTTTGAACTCGCCCATCGAAGCCAAACCGACTACCACAGCGCCAGCCAAGATCGCCAGCTTCAATGGCACAGCCCACCCAGCCGCTGGGAATGCCGATCCGACTGCGTATGCCAAGGCACCCGCAATCGCGCCGCGTAGGAGGCTCTTGATAGGCGGCAGGACACTCCACGTTCGATACATGACCCATAACGTCGCCAGCGCTCCAAGGCATGCTGTTGCCAGTGTGGAAAGCGCAGCACCCGTGGCACCCAGCCGAGGGATCAAAAACCAGTGCCCCGCCAGCACCACCAGCGGCAGCGGGCTGGTCAGGACCGGTGTCCACCCTGGCCTGCCGGCGGCGGCCAACATCGCGCAGGACAACCAGATGATCAGCGAGGCCCAGCCGGCAAGGAACAGCAGTCCCAGCAGACGCGCGGCAGGCAGGTAGGACGCACCGTAGACCCACTGCACCACCTCATGCGCCATGCCCATCACCACCCCACCAAGGGGCAGCATCCACAACAACCAGCGCATCGCCCCGCTCACCACATCGCGCGCTTGCCCACTTTGACCCTGACCCACCAGCAGCGCCAGCGTCGCAAAGAGTGGCGGCGAGAAGGCCTGTCCGAGCATCTCCAACGGCACAATGCTGAGGTTTTGGGCTGCGCTGTAGTAGCCAGCGAGCGCGGGATCTCCACCGAGGGATTGCAGCACAGGGATGTCAAGATAGCCAAAGAGACGCATGCCCAAGCCGTGGACCATTAGGGGCAGTGCATAGCTGGCCACCCGGCTCAATGGGAAGGCGGCTCGCTTTCCCCACGAGGGCTGGACGAACAGCCGCGCAACCAGCACATGCACAAGTGAAGCGCCCAACGTGGCCAGGATTGCGCCTTCGACGGAGAGTCCAAGGTTGACCAGCACCACCGCCAGCGCCAAGCGCGCTGTCCAGTAGACGACCGTCAGCAGCGCCCACGGGCCAAAGTGACCTCTCCCAACCAGCGTCGAACTGTGGACTCCGGAGAGCCCGGACACTGGCCGGCCCAATGCAAACAGGAGCAGATAGACAGTCAGCTCCGGCGCATGCAGCCAGGCAGCCACGAGTGGCGCGCTCGCCACAAGCAAGGCGGCGGCCACCAGATTGGCTGCAAGCTCAACCCGCAGCATGGTTGATGACGTGGCCAGCCAGTCGGCGTCCCGAGCCACGAACGCCGCCGTGGTGCGGCCCAAAGCCATGCCGAGGCTGACGTTGAGCCACAGCACAACCGTCGTCGCAATGCTGTACAAGCCGTATCGCTCAGGTCCCAAGGAGCGCGTGAGAAAGGCCGATGCCACAAACCCGAGCACCAGTCCCGCGGCCTGACCTGAAAGGCCCTGGATGCTCCCAATGGCTGTGGCGCGGACATTCGAAGCTGCTGTGGGTGCCGCAGGCGCTGTTGTCGTGTGCTTGTCGGCGTGCATCTTCAAGCCACCTCAAGGCCAGCCGCCAAACGCTGGCACCGGTGATATCGGTATCCCAAGCACTCCAAGCTGCAGCGGTTGGCGGACCCCAGGCCGCCGCAGTATTGCCTGCAGAGAGAGTATTCACCGTTGGTCAGGACCCGCCGTCGCCCTCCACCCCGAACGGACTTTGCCATGCTTGAGCTTCCAGTGAGATCCAAGACGGCCTACAGGTTGTTGTTCAGCATGCGGCACAACCGCGTACAACTGCGGCTCGCCTCGCGGACGCGGCGCGCCGCTGCGCTGCGCCAAAGGGCGCGCGGGTCAGCGGCGAGGACATTGCCTATCGGCGCAAAGCCGTAGCACAGTCGTACATCTCCGTACGGGTCAACGTACATCCTGGACAGAGTCCCAAGGCACGGAGTGTGCCGCACCGACTCTGGGCTCTCATAGTACTCCGCGAACCGTCGCAGTTGCGACGGGGGGTTGACAATTCGACAGCCCGCTCGCTGCATGGCCAGCAACTCATCGACCTGACGGCGGAGAACGTCCACGCTCCGCACCCAACGCGGGTCGTCCGCATACCACCTGACGGATGTTTGGGGCATCGCAGCTTCCACTCCAAAAGCATAGTGCACCTCATCCGGAGCCAGCACGCGGAAACTGACGCCACTCAGCCCCTTGCCTGTGGCCCAGCGGACCATGTCCGTCAGCTCTGCCACGTTCGCTTCCATAATCAGCGGTCCGATGCACAGCTCGAGCCTACGGGGCTCAGCACGCCAGGCATCAATGAACTGCATGATACGCTGGTGGCTTCCCAGCATGCCGCGCGAGGCATCGTGCACCTCAGCGCGCAGGCTGTTTAACGAAAGAATCAGTCGCTCTACTCCGATCTCCTCGAGTCGCGCCAAGCCTCGTTCATCAAGGAACCAGCCATTCGACACCATCACGATGCGCAGCCCGCGTCCTTTGACCAGCTCGAGCAGATCAAAGATGTCGCGCCGCATGAACGGCTCGCCGCCGCTGATCGCCGCCTCGCCCATGATGGGCAGAGATCCTATCCTGTCCAGGACCAGCTCCCACTCTGCCAAGCTAAGCTCTTCCCTCGCCGACTCTCGGCGCCACTTGGAACAGGTGGGACAGCGGAAGTTGCAGCGGTCGGTCACGTCGAGCACGATGCGCAAAGGAGGAGGCACGAATCCCAGGCGCAGCAAGGCGCGCTTCGCTAGTTGCGTTGCATCCCCGTGAAGCTGGCTGAGCAAACCCTGCGGAGAGAAAGGCAGGCGGTTCTCATTCGCGCTCACCGATCACCCCGTTGGCAGAGCTGAGCGCAGAACTTGTCCTCTCCCAGAGATAGCCCACCGCATTGGCTCCCTGCCACATTGAAAACAGGACCAGATACCGCGCTACCTGCGATCGCGGAACGTTTGACAGGGAATGGCGGACAGCGGGCAGAAGACTGCCGAAGAATGAGAACTCATTCCGCAGATGCCCAGTGCCGCGTAGCTGACGGGCCCTGTGGTAATGATAGGCGGCCCGACCACGCCCAAAGTGCTGTCGGCAGAAGAGGCCCATGGTCAGCGGATGCGCATGGTGCACAATGACTTCAGGCGCATACACCATCCGGTATCCATGGTGAAGCCACCGGTCACACAAGTCGCGATCCTCGGAGAGAGAGGCAAAGCGAACCGAATCGAAACCGCCTATGGCGCGGAACCGATCGGCCGGTAGGGCAAGGTTGTTGCTTGCCAGGAACCTGGCCCGTTCAGGATCGGAGTTGTAGTGATAGTAGACCACATCACGGACCAGCAGCATGGCTTCCGAGTACAGGTTCTCGCGTAACGCGTTGAGCGTGCGGCCACCCACCGCGCACGCAGGTGCAGCCGCGAATCGACTCTCCAGCGCCCGCAGCCAGTCCCTGGCCGGTCGGCAGTCATCGTCAGTGAATGCCAGATACTGCCCGGCTGCCTGCGCCGCTCCGGCATTCCGGGCTGCCGCGGCCCCAGAATGTGCCTGCTCCACAAGGGTGAGGCTTAGCCGCTCTTGGAATGCCCCGGTCGCCTCGGCCGCGGATGTCGCACTCCCATCATCCACCACGATCACTTCAAAGGCCTGCGCCGGGTAGTCAAGCTGAGCAAGCGATTCGAGGCATTCCTGCAGCGCAGCGATGCGATTGAAGGTGGGAACGATGACAGAGAAGGTTGGTCGTATCGCGCGCTTCGAGCCCACCCCTTTTTCACGATCAATCGTGCTGCCCGCCTGGCGCATCAGCCTGCCCCAATCTGCTGCGCCAAGGCGCTCAGATCCGCCTCGGTGAGAAAACGAGAGCGATGGAATTCGAAGCGTAGCAGCTCTTGCGCTGCCTTCCCAGGTCCAAGAGCATAGCCGAACATCTCCCCCAGGGCATCGACTGCCAAGCCCACGATCAGCAGCGGCAAGACGCCCGGCAATACCCACCGGGGCCGGCCAGGACGGCCCATCTCACGCATGATGCGTCTCAGCCGCACCAAAGGAATGAGCGGTCCCCCGATCACGTACAACCACCGGCGCCAGAGAGGCCAGCGTCGGGCTCTGGTTGCGGCGAACATCCGCCCTCCCTGGAATCGCATCCCCAGCCAGGAGAAAGGCAAGGAGTAGTTGAGGTGATTCGCCTGGGCAGCGCTTTCAAGGTACAACCGCTCCCCTTTCGTTCGCAGGTCCCAGTGCAGTGTGCTCTCGGCCAGCAGCAGCGTCTCAAGTTCCGAACCGTAGCCCACCAGGACACTGCGTTTGTAGCAACTGTTGTGTCCCGGCAGATGCTCCACCTCGCCAGAGACCGCGGGCGCAAGCCATTGCGCATACTCAACGAGCAGGTTGGCCCAACTGGTCTTGGTTGCCGGATTGGCGTTGCCGATGGCCGGTCCCACCACAGCCCACGGTCCTTCGTGTGCTCTGGCCAGGGCCTCTGCCCACCGTGGCTCGGGGAAGCAGTGGTCCTCGGTCAGGGCGACCAGCGGTGCCGCTGCCGCACGGATACCTTCCGCCCGAGCCATCGCCGACGAAGCGAAAGGACCCACCTCCACTAGGCGGTGCCAGCGAAAGCCCTCGACATCGGATTCTCTCAGATCCAGTTCCGACAGTGAGGGGGCGACGATGACCAGTTCCAACCTCTGGCGGATGCTCTGCCTAAGAAGGTGGTGGACCGTGACACGGATGGTCTCGAAGCGATCAGGGGTGACCAGCACCACTGACATCAGCGGCGAGCCTTCAGTCACCAAGGTTCTTGCTCCCCTCAGCCTGACTGACGCGCTTGCGCCCGCTCCCAGTGAGCCAGATCCTCTTGTCCTCCCCTACCAAGAGCGCGGCCCTCCCTCCCCAAGCCCAGTACAAGAAGCCTACCGCCAGCAGTCCAAGCAGGTACACCGCTTGCATCGGCGAATAGCGCTCTTGGCGCACAGTCCGCCGATAGACTGTCCACCTGTCACCCATGCCGAGTGGTCTGACGTTCGCGATTTGACCATACCACCGCTGGCTGGCACCATAGATGGCACACTTGTGGAAGTATGCGCCGACACTGTCAATCTCTAGGTGACGGACCTTCATGGCGTCACAGAAGCGGACCGCGTCAACCGAGTAGCGTTCTAGACACCTCTGCACGAGAAGGGTGTCCGAGCCCCTGCGTCGCTCTGCAAACGGCCCAACTTCGTCCAACAGGCTCCGGCGTACGGCCATATTGTTGGCGTGACCATAGTGCAACTCGCTCCGCGCGCCGTTCAGAGCAAAGGCCTTTTTGACGTTTTCATAAGCTTCCAGCGCGGACAGCGCAAACGAACGAGGCGCAAACTGATGCCCGCCGACCAGGATGCCCACCACCGGATCGGCCATGCCTGTCGCGATAGCCTTCAGCCAGTTACGGTCAGGGACGCAGTCGGGATCGGTGAAGGCAATGATCGTGCCAACGGCATGGCGCAGCGCCCGATTGCGGGCAGCGTAGGCCCCCTGCTCCCGTTCGGAGAGCAGCCGAATGCGTCGGTGCTGCCGCACAATTGCCGCAGATCGGTCTTTGGAGTTATTGTCCACCATGATGATCTCGCAAGCGCTCGTTGGATAGTCTTGAGCCAGCAGCGCCTGGATACATCGCTCAACATATCGTTCCGCGTTAAAGAGCGGTACCACAACTGAGATCGTGGTGGGATGGCGGTTAATCGTCTGCTCCTCCTGATGCCTACGATCTGCGCCGGCAATATCAGACCCCGCCATGAAGGGGCTGTCTGCTGCCTGCTCAGAACATGGGCTCACCGTCGAAGCTGTTTCCTCCGCAGGCAGCCAATCCATCAAACAGCCGAAGCCCGACGCCCGATTACCTGACAACACTGTGGTAAGGCTACCCAATCAGCCGGGCAGCACCACATCAGGCACAGATCCAAATCTGGCTCAGTGCCCGGCAGAATAGCAGCTATATCGGCTTTGCTACGGCAGCACAACATGATTCGCCTGTCTAGAGCTAATGCTCATGGTGCGCCTGTTCAGTGTTCACCGCCCACAGATCGTGCGCCTCGCCCAGCGCGTTTCGCGCAGCTAGCATCCCCGTGAGCATGGAGTGGTCCATGTTGTTATAACGGTGCATGCCATTACGGCCGATGGTTTGCAGATTCCGAATGCCAGCCAAAAAGCCGCGGATGAGGGCCACGTGGTCACGATACTCGTGATCGTAGATTGGGTACGCCTTGGGCTGGCGGAAGACGACGCCGTCCACGGTATCAGCGGCCTTGGCCAGACCCAGCTGCTCAATCTCCCGGCCCGCGAGTGCTATGAGCTCCCGGTCCGCCATCCGCCACAAACCATCGCCAGCTGTGCAAAAGTACTCCATGCCGAGGCTTACCCCATCCGGATCCGGAACCATCGCTGCGCTCCAGTTTCGGCAGTTTTGCACCCGTCCCACCTGCACATCGGGACTGTGGACGTAGATCCAGTTGTCGTCAAAGGGGCTGGCCCGGCTCAGCAGCAGTCCAACGAGCACGAAATCGCGGTAGGTCAGGTTGCGTCCCGCTTCCGACACCTCCTGAGGAGCGGGAGGCTCCAACTGACCGACAAGCTCCCCAAGCGGCATGCTAGAGATGATGTGCTCAGCGGAAAGCTGCTCGGTGCGACCATCTCGTCTCACCACGAGTTGCTTGATATGCTCTCCGCTGCGCTCAAGTCCTACCACCTTTGCACCGAGCCAGACGAGACCGCCCTTGTCTTGCACCTCCTGGCAAAGCCGCTGCCACATCTGCCCCGGACCCAGCCTCGGGTATTGGAACCCTCGGATCAGCGACTTGGCATTGTTCGTTCCAAAGATCGCGTTCGTAGCGGCCGCCGTCAGCGAGAGGCCGCGGATGCGCTGCGCTGCCCAGTCGGAGCGAATCTCATGGCACGGCCGGCCCCAAACCTTCTCGGTGTAGATCTTGAAAAACATCCTATACAACCGTCGACCGAAGCGGTTGATCAGCCAGTGTTCGAGGCTCTCTTCGTCCGGCTCCGGCTGCAACCTGGCACGCAGATAGCTGAGCAGGATCAGGAAACTCTCCCAGGGACCCAGCCGGAGAAGAGCATCTGAGAGTTCGAGTGGATAGCGAAGGAAGTGGCCCCCATAGTAGATGTGCGATCGGCGTGTCACAGTGAGGAAATCCTCACCCAGCGTCTCCTCCCAAAGATGCTGAACGCTCGGGAGCTTGGTGAAAAAGCGGTGACCTCCGATGTCAAAGCGGTATCCATTGTGCAACTCGGTACGCGCGATGCCGCCAACGGTATGTGCCTTCTCCAGAACGAGCACATCGACGCCGCGTTGCACCAAGGCATGCGCCGCGCTCAGTCCGGCGGGGCCGGCACCGATGATGGCGACCTCGACGCGAGGGATCATTGTACCTGCCACACAGACATCGGTGCGTTCCAGGTGGACACGGGACGGGCCCACGTTGAGCGCCAGGAGATCACGTCGTGCCGCTGACACACCTTGATTTCTCCTCCGCTGGCAAGGACAACAACGACGAGAGTGCTGCTCGAATTCACCCTGGAACGGCGAGTGCAAGATACAGCGAATCGACTACTCCGGCGCGCCTGACCCAAGGTATGCCGTTCATTCTGCCCCTTGCTCAGTGCGACCAGGCGCCATCACCAGGTGACGGACCAGCGCGAGGGCAAAGGCCAGTCCGCTGTATCCAAAATACAGCCAATGCAATGGGACTGCGGCCAGAGCGAAGAATACACCGCGCTTGCGAGCCAGGAATGCATAGAGCGGCAGGTTCAGTGCCAACAGCCATACTGCACACGCCACCGCGACCCACAGCGCCACGGACCAGCGCCACGCCACAAGCAGCGATGCAGAAAGGAGCCATACAAGAGCAACACACAGGCGACCAGCGATGTTGACGTTGAGATCGTCCACAAAGCCGCGCTGCAGGATGAGCTGGCTCCAAGGCAGCGCGCGCCCGAAAAAGTCTGCGCGCATGAGCGAAGCAAGGGTCCAACCCTTGAGATGTTTGACCTGCAGTGACTTCTGCAGGCGAACGCGATGCCCCGCCTCCCGCAGCCGATAGCCCAGCTCAACGTCCTCTATGGCTGGCTCGTCGTAGCCAGGATCAAAGCCACCCAACGCGAGGAAGACGCTGCGCCGGATGGCGCCGCAGCCAGACCAGAAAGTGGAAGCTTCTTCGCGGGCCGTCTGATGGATATAGTGGTGGAGCAGATTCTTGTACTGCGCCACGAAACCCGGCGCATCGGGTGCGTCATCGTAGGAGCCGAACAGGGCGGCGAGGTTTGGATCTGCCTGGAACGCTTCGGTCACTTGCCCTACTGCGTGGGGTCCGATCAGCACGTCCGAATCGACGAAGAAGAGCGTCTGAAAACGTGCACACTGAGCGCCCAGATTGCGAGCAGTTGCCGGCCCGGCTCGACGTTCACCCTGCACGACCCGCACCCCGAAATCAGTTGCCAGTCCGGCCACCTCGTCGTTCGGACCATCCACGACGACGATCACCTCGCTAGGCGGGGGGTCCAGGGCCCGCACGGCGGCGAGACACCTGCGCAGCGCTTCAGAGGGCTGATGGGCGGGTATGATGATTGAAACACCGAGCTCGTTCAGTGGCTAGATCTCTCCGATCCAGACGGTTTCCGGTGAAGCGATTATATAGCATGGAGGGTTGCACGCAAAAGCACCCACACGGGTCCTTCTGGGCACCGGCATAAGCAGAGTGCGGCTGTGCACAGCTGAGAGAAGGCGGATGTTTCCTTCGACGATCGCGCCGAAAGCACTGGCCGCGCCAGGCACTGCATTCGATCCGAACAGAGAATGCGTATGAGGCAGAGTGCGGGCACTGAACATGCTGGGAAGAGCGGCTTTTGCCAGGACGGCCGTGCGCAGTAAAATGGGCAGCATACGGCGATAGCGAGGCTGTCCGTATCGCGCGGCCCACGCCAGACCTGCACATCCCATTCTCTACCTGTCGGACACGGTCAGAAGGAGAGCGTCCCGCATGAAGCGCGCTCTGCAGCGTCTAGCCATTCGTACGCAGTTTCCCCCGTTCATCTGGCTCTACCGGGCAGTCTATCGCCTTGCCATCCGCCTCTGCCTACGCCGCTTCAGAGCCATGGGCGGCGTCCGTGCCGTATACCTCCGACGCGGACTCGTGTCCGGAGAGCCATTCTATGGCCTGAGCGACATTGATCTGCTGGTGTTGATCGATGAAGAGCATGCCCGGCGATTGACGTCGCGCGTTCAGTACCAGTATGACCTGATTCGCCAGCTGTTTCCGATGCTGGCTGAAGGTGAATTGGCGATCTACACCGTGCGGCGCTTTCAGCTGCTATACAAGTACAGCGCTTTCTACCGGCAGCGATTCGATCGCGGACGGCAAGAATGGCAACGGCTCCATGGGGAAGACATGTTCCTGCACCTGCCATCCACCGCTGAAGGGACAGCTTTGCCCATGGTCCAGGAGCTGGGACCGGCCTGGCATTACCTGTCGCAAGAGTTATCGCCCCATGACGAGCGGCCACTGTACCTGCGCAAGTACGTGGCCTTCAAGTGGCTGGCCGACACGGCGCGCACTGCGCTCGCTGCCCAGGGTGAGACCGCTCACCTCACGCGGCAGATGGCGCTGCGCCAGGCCAGCACGCTGTTCCCTGCAAGCGCGACGACGCTGCAAAATGTCAGTGGGTTTCGGCACAAGCTGCTGGCCTCCGACCCCATCCCCGTCAATGAAGTGCTAGCTTCATACGTCCAATTGGCGCACGCTGCGCTGGCTAAGCAGACTTATACCCCCTGCTTTCACCGGCTGCTCCGGATTGGCGCGCCGCAGGTTGGCGAAACCGGCGTCTATCTGCGGCAGGAGTCGCTGGCGCTGATCGAGCAGGTGGCAGACAGCCTCGACAGCTCGCAACGGGCCATCCTGGTGCCCCGGCTGAACCTAACACCGCTTGCCCAGCTGGGCATGGATGTTGCTCAGCTGGCTGGAGCCACCATGGATGCCTTTGACCTGGTGCTCTTGGGAGAGCGCCTGCCGGCGATGCAGACACTGCGTGCAGTCACTGAGTGCCTCTCGGTTCTGCGGCCGGCGGTAGATGTCTACTTCTGCGACGGGCACCTGGCGCTGGCGCTGCAAACGGTCCAAGGCTGGCCCATCCGTGCTTCCAATCAAGAGCCAGAGTTCTTTGCCCTGCTGTCCTCGTCCCAGCCTCTGATCGGCCGACTCGAGGTCGCCGGCAGCGCGGAGCTGCAGCGCCCTTTCGCACACGCCGACGCACTACTGCAGCGCGCGAAATCGTGGCTGGCACTGTTCCAAACGGGCGATGCCTTTCGTTTGCCGGTGCTGGGCTTTTGGGCGCTCTTCTGGGAAGCGGGGCGCGCAGCCTGGCTGGCTGCGCAATCGGCCAACTCCATCATCGACGTGCCAACCGGCAGCGCACAGCTGGTCGAGGCGCTATGCGCCTGGACACCGCGAGCAGAGCCTGTGCTGCGGCAGATCCATCAAGAGTACTTGAGAACCGTCCGCGACCAGCCGTCAGAGGCAATCCGCTACATTCACTGGGCCGGCCAATATGCACAGCAGCTGGGCGCGCTGCTAGCTTCCCCTGCACCATCGGACCTGAAACCGCAGACCGCGCCACGCAGCGAGCTCACCATTTCGGTGGTCATCGCCACCCGCAACCGGGCAGCCCTGCTGAACAAGGCGCTGGCTTCTTTGCTGGGCCAGGTGCGGCGCCCGGACCAGGTTGTTGTGATCGACAATGCCTCATCGGATGACACCCTGTCGGTGGCGCGGTCATACTCCGGAGCACTGAAGATGACAGTGATCTGCGAGGAGAAGGTGGGAGTTTCGCACGCGCGCAACGCCGGGCTGGCAGCGGCCACTGGGGACATTGTCGCCTCCATGGATGACGATTGCGAAGCAGACCCCTGCTGGCTGCAAGAGCTCGAACGGCCGTTCCTGAAAGACCCGGGCATCGGGGCGGTGGGCGGGCGCGTCGATCCAGTCGAAGGACAGCAGGGCTTGGTGGCACGCTTCTACCACTCGCGCATGCAGCCGAATCCGGCTCACCGCTGTGAGCGCAAGGGTGTACAATGATCATCCAGATCCTTGCCAACCTGCATGAGGAGGGCTACCTGACCAGCGGGGATCATCCCACACTGGCCCCCTTCTTTGCCGGCGCCAACGTGGCCTTTCGCCGCTCAGCTGTGCAGCAGACAAACGGCTTTGACCCAGGGTGCGTTACCGGCGAAGACTGCGACTTGTGCGTGCGCCTGTACAAGCATGACTGGTCCCTGTATCTGCAGCCCCGAGCGGTTGTGGCACACCACAACCCGACGACACTGCGCCAGTTGGTCCGGCAGTGGTTTCGGTATGGTCTGTATCATCCTTATGTGTTTGCCAAGCACAACGACAGAGCTATCGAGTTCTATGCGCGGCTGAAGCAGCCAACGAGAGCCGAACGTTATACCTGTCTCTACTACGCCCATTCGCCAGTTGGCATCGTCGTGTTCTTCACACGCTGGCTCGCTATCCACCTCCTTGTCCTTGGCACCCTGGCGCTAAGTGTCATGGGACAGCCGATTGCTGGGGCAGTAGCAGGTGCCGCGGCACTGTCTCAGATCGTAGCCTATGCCTGGCCAGATGTGCGCCAATTCGGCGTGTGGCCAGGATCGGCCTTTGCGGCGCTGCGCTATGCGGCAGATGCATCGCTGTTTGTCGGTGCTTTCCTCGGAGGCTTGCGGCAGGGAATGCTGTACTTTAGTGCCACGGTGGATTGAACGCCTGGAGGCGAACTTGCGATGAGAGCGCTTCTGCTGAACCCGCCTTCAAGAGCAGACGGAAAGTACGTGTCACGGGACCAGAGCGCGACTGGCGTGGTGGAGGAGCGCTTTGTGCCCAGCGAGATCTTCTTGACAGCTGCCTACCTCCAAGACAGGGGGCACGAGGCAGATGTGGTCGACCTGAACGGTGGCGAGTTGGACTTGACAGCGTTCCAGGTTGCGGTGGTGTGGGTTTCCGTGCTGCACTCCTTCCACCGTGATGTTGATTGGCTGCGGAGGGCCAAGGAGGCGGGATGCCGAACCGTGATGGTGCTCAACGAAGCCTACGCCGGCTTTGAGGCCGGCACCTTGCAGCGCCGCCCGTACATCGACGCCGCCGTTCGCTTGTGGGAGCGGCAACTCAGTCTCGCCGCGCTACTGGACAGCTGGCGTACAGACACTCGCCCCCAATTCCCTGGCCTCATCGTGCGCGACGGCGACACGTTTCTGGATACAGGAGAACACCCTCGATGCACAGATCTGTCACATCTCGTCAGCTGTGCACCGTTGCTCAGGCAATGGCCTCTGGACTCTTACCAAGCCGTGGGCATCACGCCCGGGAGGGGCTGTACGGCACGACACCGCTTCTGCCGCTACTCACGCACGACGCAGGGCAAGCGCAAACTGGAACACGTGGTTGGTGAGATTGAGGCCGTGGCCGATCGTGTGCCGCGCATCCTCCTCCTTGACCCCGACCTGCCCTCCAACCGACGGTGGACAGAGGAGCTGTGTCGAGAGCTGATCGACCGAAGACTGCCTATCACCTGGCGCGCGGACATGCGGCCTGAGCAGGCGGATCCTGAGCTACTGCGGCTCTACCGCGCCTCCGGCTGCACCGAGGCGATGATGGCCGTGCAGACGCTTGACCCTGAGGTGGCCCGACAACTGCGTGCCGGGCAAAGTCCTGAATTGGTGCGCAGGGCGCTCAGGGCCTTCCGCGGGGTGGGCATCAAGCCAATCCTGTTCTTCTACATAGGCTGGCCGTGGGACAGTGCTCAAAGCCTGTGCAAGATCGAGCAGTTTCTGCGAGAAGAACCGGTTGCTAGCTTCTACCTGAAACAGGTGAGGCCCTGGCCCGGCACGACGGTGTATGCGGACTTTCGGAGATTGGGACTCATGGAGAGGGAGCTCCAGGTAGAGGACTTTGTCGAGTCCGGCTCACCGCTGTGTGCGAGCCTGCACTTGAGCCTAGAGGAACTGGAGGATTGGAAGGAGCGGATCGGCCGGAGCGGCATCCTGAATCCAGGTTATGTGTGGCACTTTTTCAGGGAGCGGCGGCTGCGGCCCAAGCATGTGCGCCAGTTCCTGGCGCTGGTGCGCGGCCGAAACATCTTTGCTGGCCAGTAGGAGGAGGACCCGACTCTGGCAAGAGCATTCTTCAACCTGAGTACACTGGGGAAGCTGGTCTTCCTGTTCCGCGACCACAGCCCGTCGCAGATCACGAACACGCTGCGCTTTGGATCCCACGCCCTGCGCAGCTTCCGGAAAACGCACTTGCCCTATGACCCTATGTGGCTGTCACTGGATATCACGGCGCGGTGCAATCTGCAGTGCGGCCACTGCGTGCATGGCAACCCCGAGAACCTGCACAAACCACAGTTCTGCGACTTGACGATGGACACGTTCAGGCAGATACTGGACCGCTTTCCACGCGCCATCTCGGTCAGTCTGGGGGGCGGCGAGCCGTTT